>TARA_R110002003_G_scaffold186_1_pt1 | contig 29666 bp, 34 predicted proteins | sample TARA_R110002003 | Tara Oceans TARA_R110002003 (sample SAMEA4396441) | marine metagenome | biome: Westerlies Biome; feature: [SRF] surface water layer (ENVO:00010504); material: water (ENVO:00002006), including particulate matter (ENVO:01000060) such as... | depth 5 m | reverse complement strand
CAGCAGCAGCGGCACCAGCAGCGAGAGATGGTCCTGCCAGTGAGCTAGCATGGTGATGACGACGATGCGAGCGACCACCTGGCGAATTGTAGGCCTCCGACCCTGATTCGGAGAGTACCTCTGCGTGTGGAGGAGGTCGAATCGGTGCTGTAGAAGGTCCCGCTGTCGAATCCATGGGTGGCGGTCGAGGAATGTCAGGCCGTGCCAAAGAAGGAGTCACTCCAGTCAAATCGCTTTCAGAATAGTCTGTTGAGGGACGCCTGTTCCGCCTCGGAGGTGCGCCGTCACCAGTATACTTGCGACGGCCACTATTCGCTCGAGCGATGCGCTCCTCTTCAAGATCGTGTTGCCTTATGGATTCTGCATGAGCATCCTCTTTCTTTGTCTTACGCCTCCCGAGTGAATGTTTGAGGAAGCCTATGACGCCCAAAGTTGCAACTCCTTCCTTGAGCCCATAGATGCTCCGCTCATTGGTGGGCGATGACCTTGACGTAACGGAGATCCGGCCATGGCAGCTGCTTGAGCGGCTTCTCTTTCCTCAACACGACGCCAGTCATCCCGATTGTTGGCAGGTGATGCTGGTGCTCTGCCCTCTTCTAGGCGGCTGAGATCGGTCTGCGTAACTTCGGAAGGTCCTAATGGCCGGCTGTAGCTAACGTCGCTGCCAGTTTCGGTTGGAGCATGATGCTTCTTGTCGCGATTGAAGAGAGATTTGATCGCAAGAATACCACCAGCAGCTGCTCCGGCGCCCAGCAAACGATCTCTCCAGGTCCCGCTCTTCTTCTTGTTGTGTGCATACTTCTCGTCACTCAAGTATGAATCCGTGAACTGAGACTCAAGACGCGAGCGAGAGTCGTGTCGTGAGCTGAGGACCTCTTGTCTACTCCCGTGGCGTCTACTGCGACTGCGACTTCGTGATCGATGTCTCAGTGCAGCCAAGCCCGCCCCCGCAGCTCCAGCTGTGGCGAGTACGCCCAGACCGTGGCCTTTGCTACGTCGACTCCTCGTGCTACCACTCCGTCCACTTCGTTCGGTTATGTATGTTGTTCGATCATCGAAGCCCATCTCTGGTTGATTGATGTACGAAAGGATGAAGTACAACACCAGGAGCATGAATGCCCAAAGTGCATAGAGAATGAAAAGTACCCGTGGCGAACCGTAAAGAGTCAGTCCAAGTGGCACCTGTATTATTCCTAGAAGTGCAATAAGCCTTCCAAGCCATTGGTGGAGCTGCATTCGTCAGTTGTTAATCTTTGCAAATGCTAATACACGTACCATGAGCTTCAATGGTATCTTGAAGCGCTCCTTGTTCTTCTCCCATCGGTGTATCACAGAGCCGCCAATTGCTTGAATCATCACGAGGGCGTAGAGTGCGACACCGATACCATGATGAGGGTTAGTCAGTGATCGCTCCAGTCCTACAGCTTGGAATCCCAGTATGAACGCGGCGGTCGACAGTAGAACGGTCAATATCTGTAGCCAGATGTGGAATCGCAATGCGGTACGGGGATTGCGATGATAGAATCGGGCCATGAAAATTGCGGCAGGGACAACGAGTAGGAACGTAAGCGACCCGAGGACGGCGTGGGCAGTAACGTAGGATTTGTAGTTGACCATGTTGCGAAAGCGGTTGCCCATGCCTACAGAGTCAGCATGATCCACTATGGTGGACGCGCCCGAGTCTTACCATTGTAGCGCATAGTATCAAAGTTCAAGCCTTGCAAGTTGGGCAGCAAGAAGGTGTTGCGCTGCGAGTCCCATGTCCCATCGCCGACGTACATCGAATCCGAAGAGTAGACGCTCGTCCCTGGATCCGAGAGCCCCTGATCAGACATGCTGCCGGTCATGGAGGTGCCCGCTAAATTGTACGCTTCGTAGAATGAGGTTGGAAATCGGGTGCAGCTCGTGCTCCCAGCTGGTCCAGAGTATGACGCAACGACGGACCCGTGGAACCCCTCAAAACGAAGGCGAAGCGCGCAATGATGAACCGAGTCGTGATGTCGTGACAGGCGTAATAATAACGAAAGGTATCGCCGGTACCAAGTGTGCGCTGGCCTCAGGCGATGCGGTTGCGTGCTGAGCTTGTCCGACTCAGCGGACAGCTCGGTGGGGAGACGTCAGCCGAGTTTCTGCCTTGTCCAACGTCGCGTCTAACGGTAGGGTTCCAGTATCTCGAGGTACGCGGTGGTGATGGAATGTGGTTCGGATTCCCTTGGTCGTCAGAGTTGGCAGTAGTTACCGGTGACCAGCTCATCTAGCTTGGAAGGGACCCACTCTGCCACCTGCGTGTTTACCCACCCGTTGATCAGGGAACCACAATCGATAAGCCGCGTGTGGCGGTGAAGCCACGTCCGCCAATCACGGCCCAGAGCACCCCTGTACTCAGCTCGCATGTCCTTGTGCTTTGCACTTTCTGGCCTTCGACTCTCCGCAGGCTGCGGGAGTATCCTTGTCGCAGGCTGCTAGTCCGCTGTAAGGGTGGTGAGTCGATGCACAAATTGATGGCTGTCACACCCGTCGATGGCATCCTCAATCAGCGCATAGCACGAAGACTTTGGCAGAAACACACCCTGACAGGATCAAATTGATTATCGTGGAACGAAACTCCAGAACGCGCAATAGTGGTATCTCAAAATATTCCCGCCCATTCATGACGCCAAAAGGAAACACTCATCGCCCCAAACCGACATCTTCCGTCTCTCCACCCTCATACTTCTAACATTTCCTTCAACGCCTTCTCTGATGCCCTGAGCCACCGACCTCTCTCCTCTAGCTCATCACCGATTCCACCACCCTCTTCTTTTCTCCTTCGTGCTTCCTTGGCTGCTGCCACCGTACCGTTCTTCTGCGTCTCCAAGGGCTTCAGCTCACGCTCCAGCTTCTCGAGTTCGCGGGTCCGGTTTGGGATAGCTGCTTGCAGGCTTGCGATCTGTGCGTCTAGAGCTGCGAGCTCAGCCTCTCGTGCGTTGAGGATCTTGGTCGTCTCCGGCAAAGGGAGAGACAGCTCTGGGTTGTCCGATGTAGGTGTTTGCTCTTGCTTCAACTGTTCGATGCTGGCTTCTAGGCCTTCGATTTCGGCTGGTAGCGACTCTAGCTGTTGCGTCCGCAACTGCAGACCCTCATACCGTAGGGAAAGCTCTTTGCCCTTGTCTTCCAGCTGTTTCAGTATTTCTGCAACCTCCAGCTTGCGCTCTTTGAGACTAGCCTTGAGCGCAAGTATCTCTTTCTCCTTCTCATCATTCTCGGGTGCTTCGACTAGACGCGGCGGGTTCTCGGTAATGCTGCGCAAGAACTTCTCCTTGGTTACTTGCTCGACGTAGCTGAAGCGCAGTTTGCTGAAGAGTTCCTGGCTTGCTTTAATACTTTGCGTCGAATACATCATGAATCACGCGAACCTTGTAATGCACCAGGTCCGCCTCCAGGGCCGCAGGATGAGTGTCGCTGTTCTGTTCGCTGTCCTCTGACGCTGCTGAGCTACGTTTCTTCGCTGATTGTGGCAGGTCCTTGGGGGACAGCGTCTCCGCGATGGCGAGGAGTTTAAGCGATTGCGACTTTTGTAACTGCTCGAGCGCAGATTGCGGAGTCGGCGGGGCTGACTTTCTCTTGGGCGCCATGGTGGGAGTATGTCAAGAATTGTGAGCTTGGAATGCGCGATATGGAGGGGTGTTTGTTTGTTGATGGGAGGGAACGCGTTGGTCCGCGGCAATTACCAACCACGGACTAGCGTCCGCCGTGGGCCATGAATTCACTTAGGTCTCCACCTCTCAGTCGAATCAATGCTTCGCACTTTTGAATAGCCAATACCATGGCAGGCAATATAGACGATGACGAATATGTCGCAAGTCTAATCAAGCAAGATGCGAAGGACGCAAAGAAGAAGTACGAGCTTGTTGGCATCGAGGCCTTCAACCCGAAGAGGTGCGTCACAAGCCTCTGATCCCATCTATCACAAATGATTGAGCTATAAAAGTACAGTTTATCTCGTGATAGTTCTACAGAATACTAATGCACATCAGGCAGAAATCAGGTGCGCCCAAGCCAAACACGAACTTTTTGCGACACATCATCCGCCAAACCGACAGCCACAATGCTGCGCTCCTGGCGAGAGAAGCGGAGGAATCAAATGCGCGCTTGAAGCGGATGAATAATGAAAAGGCCCGGGCACAGAAGAAGGACGAGGTTCGGAAGGAGAGAAAGGCCGAGGGGCGGCTGACACCGGTCTTGAGTGATGAGGACGAAGGGCAACGGAGGTCCCAAAAGCGGCAGCTCGATCACGATGGACGTGAAGATAGGCACAAAAGAAGACGGCGATCACCCGACTCGCTCTCGCGAAGACATCGGAGCAGAAGCAGAGACGGGCATCGAGACGGGAGGAGGCACGAGGACAGTGATGACGAACGGTCCACCCGCCCGAAGAAGCGCTCGGAGCACCGTCGCGACCGACACTATAGCGAGGATGAAGAATACCGCTCGCGCAAGAAGCACAAGTCGAGTCGCAAACACCGTCGACATCGCTCTCGCTCAACAGCCTCTGTCGACACTCGATCATCGTCACCCCGTACAGAACGGACCGAGAAACACCGTCGACGTCCACACCGAGACCGCTCACGTTCTCCCAAGCCACCGTCTCGAAGCCACAAATCCGAACAAGCCTCCTCCAAAGAACTCTCCAAATCATCCAAATATCGCCGCCGTTCTCCAACACCAGCATCCGACTCCGACCCCCTCGAAGCCATTGTCGGCCCCCTCCCATCCCACATGGCACCCTCCGTCCGCTCGCGCGGCCGCGGCGCCCACAAAGCGAACTCGATGGGCATGGACTCGCTTCTCGTCTTCCTACGACCCCGCCATCGACGTGCGCCCGGCTTCCGACGCCGAAGACAACTGGGGCGAGTCCGTGGAGGCGTTTCGCGATCGCATGCGCTGGAAACAACAGGGCGCAGAGAGACTAAAAGCTGCGGGTTTTACGGATGACCAGTTGAAGAAGTGGGAGAAGGGGGACATGAAGGACGAGGAGGATGTAACATGGACGAAGCAGGGGCAGAAGAGGGAGTGGGATAGGGGAAAGGTTGTAGACGAAGAGGGGGATGTGGATGTGAAGGCGGAGTGGGGAAGGTTGAAGTAGGATTGCAGTCATTTCTTTGCTGAGGTAGTGCTATACGAGCCCATGACTTTGTGTATACTTTGATCAAGAAATGCGTGTCATGTACGTCGCGCCATTACTCCCTCCCCTTCCTCCACTTCGTCAAACCACGCCAACCTCGCCGCTTCGGCCGCAACACCATCTCCTTCGTATCCACCCCCTTCGAACCGGCCTCCGCCTCCTCCGCACCACCTTGTGTATCCCCATCCTCCTCCGTCCCCTCCGCCCGCTGATCCAAAACCTCCTTCACCGCAACCAACACATTCGCGCACCCAATCGTGTTCGCATGCTCAGATCCAAACACCGTCCGGAACCCCGTCAACGCGCGATCATACAGCTCCAAGGCCTCTTTGTACTGTCCCTGCGCGTCCAAAGCGCCTGCGAGCCAGTACACACTCCATACCGTATCCACATGCCCTCGCGGCAGTACTTTCTGTCTGACAGCAAGGACCTCTCGATGCAGCTGCTCTGCTTCAGCGTGCTTGCCCTGTGCACCCAACGTTCGTGCAAGGCCGGACATGGCGTCTAGAATCGACGGATGCTCTTTTGGCAGCAGGTTCTGGGTTCGTGCTAGGGCCTGACGGTGCAGTGCTTCGGCTTGCGCGTGTTTGCCCTGGCGGGACAGTGTGGCGCCGAGGTTGTATGTACTTGAGGGGATACTGGGATGAGTTTCGCCGTAGTGTTTCTCGCGGAGGCTGAGTTCCTCTTGTTGTAGTGTTTCGGCTTCGGTATATTTCTCTTGGTCGAAGAGTAATAGGCCAAGTTCGCGCATGGTGAACAGTGTGTCGGTGTCTTCGCGTCCTAATGTCCTTGTGCTCGTAGCTAATATGTCTTGGAGGAGCCTCTCTGCTTCTGCGTAGTTTCCCTGCTTGCGTAAGGTTGATGCCAGACTCCTTTGGCTTGTTAGTGTCAACTCGTGCTCGTCCCCGAAAGTGTCTTCGGTCAGGACCCTCGTTTGACGATCCAGCTCGTCTGCTTCCGCGTTCTTGCCCTGCTGGCGCAGAGCGGATGCTAAGTTGTGCATATTCGTAAGCTTTGTATGCTTGTGCTCCGCCGTCAAAGCAGGGTCCTCAGATGTCAATTCTTTCCGAAGCATGTGCTCCGCTTCTTCGGCCCTCCTCAGGTGAAGCAAACACCGAGCCAGCTGGCTTCTTCCTGTGCGAGCGTCTGGGTGGTCCTTGCCCGACATTTTCTCTCTCTGCTCAACTGCTTGGCGATACGTTCGCTCTGCATCTGCGAATCGTCCGAGCATCCGCTCGCACTCTCCCAGGCGTTCCAAAAGCGTCATCCTGCTCTCCGCCTCGAAAGTCTCAGGCAAATCTACGACATGTCTTGCATGTGGTAGGTACGCTGCCCAGACTTCGCGGGTATTGGGATTGCCGTAAGGGATCAGCTCCGCAAGCCTCTTCAGGGCTCTTTCCGTCCATATATTCCATTGATGTTGGCCTTTGATCCACCCGCGCATCGTCAAGTGAACCAACGGATGGACATCGAAAACTCTGGCACGTTCGTGTGGTCGCGGCTCCCCCGGTTTCTGCACTCGCTCCGTGATGAAAGCATACGCCTTCAGCAGTCCGAGCGCCTTTGTCTGCTCTGTCATGGATTTACCCTTCGCTAACATCGATGCAGGAATGTCGTTATTGGCTGTGCAAGCCATGAATGTCAAGTGGTGTGCCGCTAGCTGATTTACTTTCAGGATCTGCTCGAAAGAGATTTGCCTGCAAGGATGGGATGTTGGAGTCAGTGTCTGCCTCATGTCGACTTTGTACAATGACTACTTACCAAGTAGAGGCGACTGCGTTGTTGGTATCTCTGTACCTGCCCTGATCTTCAAACTCTTCGCCAAGGAGGTTGATGGATTCTCCCTCATTGTGTCGGTAAAGCACGATGTAATCGGCCAGAGAAATATCGTTCGTGTTGACAAAAGCCACTGCTTGGACGATGGCAAGAGCATGAAAGAACAGCATATCGAGAAACTCGCTAATCACCTTCTTTTCGGTCAGCTCATTGTGATGCTCTTTTCGAAGACGTGTTTTGAGCAAATCTGATGCCTCGATATTGCTCAGCGCTCCTAATGCCATGAGATTGTTCTCGGCTAATTTAGTCGCAGTCTCTCTGGTCCGCGTGGTGAAGACAATAGAGCCTGTAGGGCCGCGTGGAAGGTAGTCGATAGGTCGTCTGGTTTCGGTTCCTTCATCGAGCGGTTCGAATAATACACCTTCGTCATCGGCGTTATCAACAATCATCAACCATTGTTCGCAAGTATCATCACTGAGTCTAATCTTGACTTGTTGCAGCACATCATTTCTGCCATCTGTAATAAGGGGAATGTGCAGAAGGGTCGCAATGTTCTGGTATGCCTGCTCGAAGCTTGCTCGGGTAACAGCTGGTACCCAGAAGATAGCGCGCGTAGGTTGCATCTCGCGTGTCCGGTAGGCAGTTTCAAGAACGAGAGCTGTTTTCCCACAGCCTCCAAGACCATATATAGCGAGTCGCTGGCCATCCGCTGACGATACATGCGCAGCCAGTCGAGCGAGCTGTGCCTCTCGACCGACGAAAGATCGAGGACGCGGAAACGAAAGAAGCCAGGGCGCTGCAAGATATCAGCACATTCTGCGCTATGCCTGCTTTCTTCCTGACCCTGAGCCTAAAACCCGTACAGTCGCACTACTGAAAACCATTCCATCGTGAAGTAGGATACTACTGACCTCGACCCTCATCCCCTACTTCGCTAATCACACGCTTCATCACACTGTCCGCCTGGAACGTGGTCGATCCCAGCGCTTGCGAAGGATCGTGCGAAAGCAAGCTGATCTCCCTTCGAAGCCGTTTGAAGGCATAATCATACCCTTCGCCATAATTAGGCAGCATATAAACGCCGAAGATCCCTAGCAGGGAGTACGCCCTGTCTTCCGTGCGTGTAGTTTGACGGTTCTTCACCCACGACATTCGCTCTTCAACGCTGAAGTTGTGTAAAGGGGTGGTATGCAGTGCGGAGATAGGGATGCCCGTGATGTCATGAATCTGCCGTTCCAGCGATTTCTTGTCACCCAAATATGTGCCATCTTTACAGAAAAACTTGACGCGTGAAGGTGCAAGAAGTTCTTGAAGCGTCCAGCCACGAGTGAACCATCTACTCTTGCGAAACTCCTCCTCCCAAGTTCCAGAGCTCACAGTTCTTGCAGAGACATCCCACAGATATACATAACACTGATCTGCATCTCGATACCAGCGAAACATTGAGTTGATTGCATCCTGGAGCTCGATGTGGTCTGTCTTGTTGATGCAACAGGTATCTACCCAGAAGTATTGCAGATCGTCAAGCTGAGCTTGCTTTGAGCAGAATTCGATCTTCTTGTAGCCCGACTTCTTGGTTGCGGAACGCTTGATCATCTCATCGAAGGTTACCTCTTGATCCTTCTGCCAGGTATGGGACAATATCGCGTAAGGTGGAATTTCGTCATCGCCGATGAGATCCTTAGTGAAGCTGAAATGCTTTCTGTTGCTGCACGCTAAGAGGCGCATTGATCCAAGATGTCTTTGGAATAGCTAGGACATCCAAAGTCTGGGACCGAACGGGACGATACGTAGTTAGTGTGGCGAGGGCCTTGGCACCCCACCTATCTGTCCCAAGTTGCAGTGACGCGGAGTCGTGCGAAAGACCGGATGGTCGATGACAGTCTGTGAACAAACCAGCGAAACGACCGAGATGCTGCAAACTGACCGTTCGCGTACCTCTGTGTCGCCAATCGCCAGCCAATGTATTCCGTCTAGAGGGTATCACAACTAATCCATGTCTTCGCTAACCAAAATGCCTACCATGCATTCCCCCAGCATGTTCTCCCAGTTGACCCAAGGATGCACTTCCATGAACAACTTCGTACCGTCTTTGCCCGCAGCTCGTCTCAGCTCGCCCTCACCACCTGGATGAAATGGGAGGTATGGTGAAATGTTGTATACCTTGCCCTGGTAGCTCGACCATGCAGGCTTACCCTTCCGACCGTTCTTCTCCTTTAGCATAGCAGGCGTGACACGCATCAATGTGTCAACGCCCGAAAGATTCTTCCCAGACTTCTGTAGAGTCGCCCAGTCGAGTGGCGAGTGACCTGGCGAGAGCAGAACTTTGCCTCGTGCATTTGGTGTCTTCACTATGGGCCGCCCCGAGGGTGGCAGACCCAGACTACCATTTGAGATTGGCGGACCTCGATTCGGTATCGGCCCACGGTTCGGTAACGGGCCTGTTGTTGGTATGCGCATCGACGGTGAAGAGACTGGGAGAGCGCGCAGATTCGAGGGCGCCACTCGTGGGGGTGGCATAAGTGACGAGGTGGAAGGTTTCGACGGCGGTGCCATTGCGGTTGAGCCATTTGGCTTGGGGGGTGGGGCCATGGAGAAAGCGGGACGCTGTCCTCCTGCTCTTTGTGCCGAGTTCAGCGCTGGAAAAGACGGCGGTAGCATGTTGTCCTCGTCATCCTCTTCGTCTGAACTCTGATGGGCATCGAGCGTGAAGGTAGGCACGGTTAGTGCATCGGCAGCGTGTATGGGAACGGCTTTGGGTGTTGTCTGTGGTGATGCGTCGGAAGCAGCATCTTCCTTCGCGTCGCTTGTGGTTTGGCCTTCTAACTCGATATGTATCTGTTCACTTGGAACGTCGCGCTCATGTTCGCCTCTCTGTACTTTGTCGTGTGACGCATCTGATGTGCCGTCTTTCACTCGCGCTACCAGTGACAGCCATGTTGACGGCGGATGGTGATATATCAGGAGCGAAAGCGATAGAGCGAATATAGACACGGCCACGAGCATGTCTTGAAGGTGAGGAAGGAGAGTCGCGGACCCTGAGGCGGTATTTCGGCCTCGGTCGCAACTTCCCAGGCGCAGCACGCTTGGAGATCCTTGCACGCACGCGGTAGGGCTGAAGCAGATGGCGCTAGCTCACCTCCCATGACCTCACGCGCTGCATGCTGTCACCAATCGCAGCTGGCTGTGAGCCTCATGTCTAGCCGACGATTGCTTCCTCGGTGATTGATTCCATCAAACGGCTTGCCCACGGCCGCGGCTGTACTGTTGCGCACTCCTGCGCATATCCTCTGAAGCTCCGCTCTCACAAGGTTGCGACTACCCCACCACCCCTCCGTCCACCGCAATCGGAAGCTCCAACCTCGCACCTGCAGACTTTGGGCGCCCAGCTGCCTTATCAGCACGAATGGCTTCGAATACGGCCGATTTGCCTGAGGGCATTTTCTCTCTTTTGGACACGGATCTATACAAACTGACTATGCAATGTTGCATACTCAAATTCTTCCCTGATGTATCAGTCACATACGGCTTCACCAACCGCACACCGGAGAAGAAGCTCAACCGCGCAGCCTTCCGTTGGTTGCAGGGGCAAGTCGCAAGTATGCGAGCAATTCACTTCATTGATCCTCCGCTGACATGCTACAGAGCTTGAAAACATACGTGTGACCGAAGACGAACTGGCTTTCCTCAAGAAGACCTGCCCATACCTTAACTCGCAATACCTACACTTTCTGTCTACATTCCGCCTCCAGCCCTCGAAGCAGCTCAAGTTGGTTTTCAACGCTGCAAGTGACACCGGCGCTGACGACGATGTCGGCGACTTCCGCATACATACCGAAGGCCTGTGGCTAGACACTATTCTGTACGAGATTCCGCTGCTTGCCCTTGTGAGCGAAGCATACTTCAAGTTCGTGGAGACAGATTGGAGTTATGCAGGACAGGTGGAGAAGGCGTACCAGAAAGGCCGCACGTTGCTAGAGGGTGGTTGTGTCGTATCCGAGTTCGGCTCGAGAAGGCGGCGCGACTACCATACTCAAGATCTGGTTCTGCAAGGTTTGCGCCGCGCCGCAGATGAGGGCCAGAAAGCGGGATGGGCAGGCAAGTTTACGGGAACGAGCAATGTCCACTTCGCTATGAAGCATGAGATCTTGCCGATAGGCACAGTCGCGCACGAATGGTTCATGGGCGTCGCCGCGATTACAAACAACTACGAGAACGCAAATGAGATTGCGTTGGAGTACTGGACAGCGACCTTCGGGGAAGGCGTCCTGAGCATCGCACTTACCGATACTTTCGGTACGCCAACATTCCTGAAGGCCTTCAAGAAGCAGATCCCTGAAGTGACGACCGCTATCCCGGGAGGCGGCACCACACTGGCGTCCGCTGCAGCCACCACGAACCCTGACGCTGTTCAAAGCATGGCCTCCACCAAGCCACCAATCCAAGCTCCACTTGACGGCGACGCAAGACCGCGGAAGACATATGCCGAGGTGTTCACGGGAGTTCGTCAGGACTCTGGGGACCCTCTAGAATTCATCAAGATGATGCGTGAGTTCTACGACCGGGAGGGCATCAAAGACAAGAAGGTGATCGTCTTTTCGGATTCTTTGAATATCGAACTATGCTTCAAGTACAAGGCTGCGGCAGAAGCGGAGGGCTTCCAAGCCACGTTTGGAGTTGGAACGTTCCTTACCAGTGAGTATACTTCTCTCGCGGAGTGCGCACAGCTAGCTAACAATGCTAGACGACTTTGTGGAAGAATCTACCGGCAAGAAATCGGTACCGCTAAATATTGTCATCAAGATCGCTTCCGCGTCGGGACGCCAGGCGGTCAAGATCAGTGACAACATCGGCAAGAACACAGGTGACAAGGCGACTGTCGAAGAGGTCAAGCGACGGCTAGGCTACACAGAGAAGGTGTGGGCCGGAGGAGACGAAAAGACACGATGGGGCAGCGCAGACCAGCCAGCCACCAAGTAACTGCCATGCATGCGCGGGGCATACAGCATGGCTGGACTTTGAAGTAGGTACCGGAGGGGTATGGCAGAAGCGAAGATACCCAACCAGGAACTGGAGGCGTTCCCCAGCTGAAGTGCTGTCTGCAAGGCGGAGCCTAGCGTGGGACCCTGGATAATTGGGAACCGCGGCCAGTGCAGCATTCGGAGGCCGTGTCAGACGAGGCAGGCAGCAGATTTCGAAGCGATATGCTGGTCAGTTAATATGAGAATGCACAACAACGCGTCTCGTTGGTCGCCTTCCATTTGTACGACAAGCGCAACTCAAAGCAGTTGCAAGTGCCAAATTTAGAGACGTGTGTGAGCAGCTGCTGCGGGCCAGCCAGCATCGCGCCTCCGCGAGGCTAGCATCCTGTGCGGGTTAGTGCGACCCACTTGAGGCGCCAACTGAGCTCGAGATTCAATCGCAGGCTCAGCCCCAAGTGAGACCAGACGACTGCTGAAACTTCATATCTCTGCCCTCAGCAGCTCTTTTTGTCGTGCATTGGATATTCGCCGTTTAGCAACGAACATATTTCCCGTCTTCTCAGCGAATTCTAAGCTGATTGAGTTCTGCTTGCACGCGCCTTCGCTCCGTTGTCTCAGGAGAGATCTCACACATCCACATACCATACAGAGCCGGTTTCAGCATGAGTGTAAGCCGCCCTGATGTCTTCCGTGATTGCGTTTGATCATTCACATTCCTCTTCACGTTGCATCTCGTTTGCTAACAGTCATGAACGAACAGTACGGAAACAGCGGTTACAACCGAGTCGGTGACTACACCAACCCGTACGACCAACGCGAGGGTGACCGTTACAACAACTACGCACAGGGTCCATACGACGCACAAGCCGGTTTGCTCTCCACACTTCTTACCTCACATCAACCTTCTCACACATAGCAGATATGGAGCTGCAAAACGTCAACGCTATCCTCGATGAGTGCCGCGATGTGGATAGAGCCCTCGATGACCTGGATGGGCAACTCAGCAACCTCGAGCGCGTCTTCAAGCAGGTGCTCGCGCGACCAGACATGCCCTCGGGCGAAATCAACAGCCTCAGCTCGCAGATCATGACTGGCTACCGCGGCCTCGTCACTCGCGTGAAGAACATCAAGTCAAAGCGCGAATCGGGCAGCCCAAGGAACGCGCCGCAAGTCGGCAAGGTCGATCGCAGGCTTAAGGCGACCATTCAGCGCTACCAGACACTTGAGGCCGAGTTCAGGAGAGACTCTCAACAAGCTGCCGAGCGCCAATATCGCATTGTGCGCCCCGACGCGACAGACGCGGAGGTCAGGGAGGCAGTCGCCGACCCCGATGCGCCCATTTTCCAGCAAGCTGTTCGTATTTCCCTCTCCGTAATTTGGTCGGACGTCTGCTTACAATATTCCAGCTCCTCAGCTCCGACCGCCGCGGCCAAGCCAGCTCGACCCTCCGCAATGTCAAGGAGCGCCACGAAGCCATTCAGAACATCGAGCGCCAGATGGTCGAGCTCGCCCAGCTCTTCCAAGACCTCGATCAGATCGTGCAGCAGCAGGAGCCACTCGTTGCCGACATCGAGATGAAGGGTGAAGCAGTCCGCGAGGACGTCACAAAAGGCAACGAGGAGATTGGCACTGCAATTGTCAGCGCACGTAGCCGCAACCGCAAGAAGTGGTGGTGCTTGCTCATCTGCATTATCATCCTCATCATCATTGCCGTCGTTGTTGCTGTTGTTGTTGTCACAAACAACAACAAGACGTAAGTCGATATTAGCATCTCGACATCTCATATGCGATCTAACATATATTCCAGCAAAACTGCATAAATGCAACAAAGCGTCACCAATAGCCACCCACCTGCATATCACCTTTAGTATTCCCCCAGGCCGGACCCGTACATTGTATAATACGCCTTTTGGGTGGATATGCACACCCTCAACCAACCATCTCTACGCCATCATCTCCTTATTTGCTTCGCAAAATCGCGCCTACACTGCTATTTCATTGTGTACACAGGCGCTGAGGCGCTTGTTATGTTCAACGGCATGGACGCTGTCCTTGCGATGCAAGCTGCGTTATTTGCGTTGCGCTGCATTGCATCCTAGTTTTTCGTAGTTTCAGATAGTGACGGAAGGAAGATGTCTCGTTCCAAACTCTATATCTTCGTGCTACTGGCGCTAGTGACCAAATCTGCCTACACAACATGCGCACTCCAGGTTGTCACGACACCAAATGTGAAAATCGCTTCGCTGTATTGTGCTCAACGTAAGGGCATTGCAATTCCATTAGTTTATATTGAAGGAGCTGTCGCGGATAGGACTAAGGCAGGGGTGATAGTCTCCTTAGCTTCTAGCTCTGCGGTCATGCATGTACTCAATCGTTGAACATGTTCCTTGATGGTATGACCTAGGTCAGCCAGAGCAGTAGTAGGCGGGTCATCCGATTGGTCTGGCTATTCGACATGCATCATGCACAAAGTAGATCGATGATGTCTAGATGGCGGACCAGGCTGGACGATACGTTCCAACAGCCGGCATCGGATTGTGCCTCGCCTCATCCTGCATATCACACAAGCTATTTAGTATGTATGTAACCCCAACCGCGACATGAGCAGGGAGAACTTACAGCAGCTTGATCCTGTGTCGATGCCTGGTAACCCTGTTGCATCAACAACTGCGTTGCTTGCGGAACGAGTAAGAAGCCCATACCCGCCGGCATGGCAACTTGAAATCCTTGGAGCTGAGCATTATGCGCCGGTGTCATGAGAGAAGAAGCAAAATGCTGCGCTTGACCCTGCGGAAGACTTTCTGAAGGAAATTGCTGCGGAAGCATTTCGCCTTGCGTCAATTGCGGTATTGCTTGCGGCAGACGCGCGGGATCAGCTCCTGGTGCCGAGGAGACCCCATGAAGTAGATGGAGCCCACTATTCTCCTCGTATATATTGATGTCAACGACAAGCATACGCTCACCCATGATAGTCTCCTTCTTCATTTCCGCAACAACCAGCTGTCGACTGGGGACTGGGAGTTCTGCAAAGGTCTTACTCGTGCAGCCCTCAATGACTGGCTCGAGACGCTCGGCCCGCGCCCCTTCGTACTTCAACTTTTGCTCCATGGATTTCAGACCCTCGTCGGTGAAAGCACCTAGGTCGCAATCGTAGGTAAAAATCTTGCATCGACTGCTACCCACTTCCCATGTATCATACCCGTAGCTCTCGTAAAGCTTATTCGATGCCCCGTGGCTCATGATGACGCTGAATTGTGTCCCGTCACTCCGTTTGAACGCTATAGCGCTGTATTGCCCCGGGTTGAGAATGATTGCAGCTCTTCCTTTTATTTTCATCCACTGGTCCTGAGGAAATGCATGTGCGACTTCAAAGCCATGCTCTGGTGAGTGAAGACGCGCGAGGATGCCGTGATGTCGATCAAAGTCTTCGCTACTTGGCAGTAAGGTGTCTTTACGAAGGAATATCGTCGCGAAGATCGGTGGGTAGTGCGATACTGAATCGACAACGACCGGTCCTCGCCTTCCATGATCTCGAGCGTATTGGTCTGATTTGAGAGGCCGGATGTAGATCCCTAGTGAGCCACTGAAGTCACCTTCGTAATGACAAGTCAACTCAGCTAGGTACACTGGATTTTGTCCACTGCTGTTGCGGAGCCGGTGTAGTGGTACGGTCATGCGCAGGCCGTAGTTGGTCATTGTATATGGATGACTGGTTTGTTGCTGGCGATACGGGACAATGTCCCGCGCGTTGGAGAACTCTGCTGGTGATCGTGCTAATGGGCCACGCAAAAGGGTACCGTGGCTCTCAAATAATGCACTGTCATCATCTAGACATTGATCCTTCCAGGCAAAAATGGATTGATCGTCGGATGTCTTCATAATCTCTTCTTGCAGTCGTACGAATGCTTGCTCTCCTTCACCATAGAGTAGAGGCATATTTACCGCAAAGATACCCAAAAGACAGTAAGCAAGGTCTTCAGGTTTTGTGGTTGTGCGTTGCGATGCCCAGAACATGCGTCTTGCAATGCTGGTTCTACGTATGTCTTGTCCCTCTAATGTTGCTTGGTCGATGCCGGTGATAATTGTTATGGCTGGCCCAAGTGTGACTTTGTCGCCGAAATAAGTCCAGTCCCGCGAGAAGAAACGGACCTCTGAAGGTGCGATCAGCTCTTGTAGCGTCCAGCCCCGCTGCCACCATTGACTTTGGCTTAACGCCTCAAAGAAGGCATCGTCCAATGTTGACGCTTTTCCGTGCGGCAAGTCCACATCATTTAAGTATGTGTAGCATACTTGGGCTTTACTGTACCATGCAAACATCGAGTTGATAGCCTCGGAGAGCTCCGAACTACTGGTCTTGTCGATGCAACAAGTATCCACCCAGCCGTAATCGATACCTTCGTGGGCAGCCTGGGCACAGAATCGTTGAATCTTCTGGTATCCCTCCATACGATAGACGTCAGGATGCGGCTGTCCGTTGGAGTCTCTCCACCTCAGCTGCTGTAAGGTGACCTCTTGAGCTCCCCATCGATGTGACAGAATGGCGTACGGCGGCCAATGTACTGTTTCTGCGTCGACGAGCTCCAGAGTTTGGGTCTTGATGAGTCGCATCCTCGGGTCCGCTTATGGTGAGTGGGTATAGTTGGTAGCTTCCCTCGAGGGTAAATCAGGCTATGCGAGGGCCCCCTTAAGATAGACCGGTCATCCATGTCGCAAAATGACGGGGACTCATCGTTTCGTGGTTGGGTGCTTCAGCTCGAACGCCAAGCTTCAGCCTCGCGCCACCACCCACCACCTGCAAGGTTTGTGTGTGCCCCTGCATCGGGCCGAAAAGGCTGATCTCAAGCCGTTCAACTTTCATTGTGCAGTGGACGAGTATATGTAGTACTGCGTATGTAACAGTTCAGAAGTCGGGTTGAGGTGTGAAGAGTTAAAGTTCTGAAGGAGCTCTCGATGTGGTTAGTAAGGTAATCAGCTAGTCCTGTTTTGGGGTCGAACAAGCCTCCGCCACAGGTGCGGAAGTAGCCACCTACTCGCGGTCTCGTTTTGTGAGACTTACGACGCACGAAGAACGTCGAAGCAGTCTAGATAGTCCACGTTGCGATTCTTATCAGCTGATGAAACCGTAACCGTCCCCTTGCCCCTGGGTGATCAAGGGTCAAAGTCAGGGTATCGCTCATGCATAGCTCGTTGTACAGCCTCGAGTCACTTTTCTTTCTCATAATACTCCAAATCTGGCCAACCATGCTCGCGATAAATGGCCTGTAGCATGGCTTCCATCTCCCCGTCTCCAGAGCATTCCGAATAAGCATTGATCACCTGTCTTGAATTGATTGGTATGAAGCGAAGATATCGAAATTGCTCCTCGAGCATTTGAAAGAAATCACTGATAGCCCAAGCCGGACTATCACCGCGCCAGTCGGCCTCAGCCTCGGGCGTCTAGGCGTGCGGATCGTCTTCAACTTGTTCTTGCGTAGTGTCGTTGCGTATTTCGTCGTTGCAATCAGGCCAGTAGATAACTCCATGTTCAGTGTCGAGTAGGATGAATGGAGAGTCTCGACCACCCTCCATAAGACCGATGATGTGAGAACTCACTCTATGCGACAGGAAGGTCTGTGATGAGTTTGAGGTTATATTTGTGCGCAAAGTCCTCCTCTTCGCTGCCCTTGGTGTATTTTCTCCAGTTGCAGAAGTTGGCCTAGGGAGCAGCCTGGGGCCGCTCCCACTCGGGTGCCCGGACTCCCGGAAGTAGGGAATATGGCGTAGCAAAGAAATCACTCTATCGGATTTATCCAGACTTCCAAAGGCGGTTTCGATAATCATAGGCCAGCCTCCTTATGGTGGCCATCCCACGTCGGCATCGTCGACATACATTGTGGTAAGAAATTTGAAGTATTTGCTGACCGCAGCAACACAAGCAGCCTCGGAGTAGCTAAGATCTTCCATTGAAGGCATCTTGGAGGGTCAATTGACAACACGGGTGATATGGGCGGGTCCAAGGCGTAAACTGGTGGATTGGGACAAAAGAAAATCTCACCGCAGCTCCTGCGTACCTTAATATACTAACCGAGACCCTGGCCGAGCACACACCACTGCGATGGCATTAGATCCCGTACTACAACCAAGCTACCGTGTTGAGGAGTTCTGTGCTACCCGATTATGACAAGTCCGTCATTACGAGCATCCGCGCTGAGTCTCCATCATTCCCACGTCCAACTCCCTATTCCGCCTTAACGCCAACAGCAACATGAATGTCCCTAAATATCGGTGTACGAAGTCAGTCAATGTCTCATACATGCTTTGTACATCATGATGCGCTTACCACCTCAAATACGCTCCACTCTCTATATCCCTGACCGCCTCCTCCTTTCTACACAAAGTCAGTACCCATCCTTCAACCGATCCATCCACACGAAACAACTTACCTCCGACCGACCTCCTCCTCACTCCAATACCCCTCCTGCCCCGTACCTGCCTTACTCAAGTTCACCAAACCGCCAAACACCGCGCCAACCCCAATCTCCGTAAACTCCCTCCTCTGCTCCACCAGCCGATCCGTACTAATAACATCCTCCTGCACATTCTGCAGCCCTGCGTCACGGAACAAATCCCCCATGTCTGGAAAGCTGAACCCAAAGCGCTTGGTTAGAGTACTATTGAGCTGCATCTGCCCCGCTGTCAACGCGTGTCCCGGCGTGGACGCCGCATCCGCGCCACGAAACCCGCGCGCGATGAGAAAGTTCCCGTCTGTCCAAGTAAGCACTCCGCCCGGTTTAAGCAGCGTCATGAGATTAGTTAGCGTTTCGCGCCAGACATCCAATGGGCCCATGGAAATAATAATCAGGCGGACATTGACCAGATCGAACGTCCCGCGTAGTTCTTCAGGAATGGGTTTCTTGAAATCTAGAAAGCCGAGCGAGACATTTTCGGGCAGCGACTCGGCGGGCAGGAATTGCTCGGCGGAGATGTCGAAGCCGTGGAAGGAATACGCTGGTGGTGAGACTTTGGCGAGGTCTTTGAGCCAGATTCCTGTTCCGGTGGCGACATCTGCGATGCGTGCGTTTGATGGCAGGTTGGGGGCGATGGAGGGGTGGAGCAGGTAGCCGATGCTTCTGTGGGAAGAGGATAGGTTAGTGCGGATGCTTGCTTCCGAGTGGGATATTGGCATGGCCAAGTGACGAACTTTGTCCAGATGCCGTGTTGTTTGAGCAGACGCTTCTGCTCTTCGGAAGCACGGCCAAGCCAGTATGGTTCATCTTTGGTGTTATCCGTATGGCCATTGGTATGGCCGGCCATGGTGCCGCTGCTGTCCATGTGTCGTAGAGGGTAGGTAGGAGATAGGATGAAAGTAGGTAAAGCGCAAATTGGGAAGGACCGACTACCTTGCCTACCTTGACGTCCCCACTCGAATTTGTAGTCACTTTACCTTCTAGGCTACTCCCTGACCTTTATCAATGGCATGTTGGTGGGGTCTGTCAACTGACTCGGACCTGATTGTAGTGTAGCGAGATGCGGCAAGGGCCGCCGCGGAAGCGTCATCCGCCATTGTCGCTTATAGGGTTTTGATCGCGCCCAGCCATGGCGTGATACTTCAGCTTTGACTCGATTGGCATGGCAGTGCAGGTGGTCACGACGAGTGACATGTGTTGTTCGTCGGATGTGGAGGACATGCTTGCAGGACGGGCTGCGCTTCACATCCCGCTTCCGCGGGTTCGCCAAAGCCGGTTATTGATGCTTCAGTACGGTATGTGACTTACGAACGGTATGGAGGGCGTTGGTGTCAAGGGAATAGATGGATACATGGGAGTTAGAGATGCTTGATTTTGCCAACATTTCATTGTTGTCGTGCCTTGCCTCAGATGCGCAGATTTGTGGAGGAGCAGTTGTCTGGCCAATGCGGGGTGTTTGTGCCCAGATTTAAATATTGAGCATACAAGCCACTGTGCAAGACGAACAATTCTGAACCCGGCTATTGGGAGACACACTTGAGCTTTCAACGGTGTCAAATGGCTACATCATGAACCTAACCAGACCAAACTGCAGGACCTGGAGGGGTGTACGAAGTCGCACCCTTGTCTGAAGTTAGCAAGCCTCGCCTTCATCGGTATCTAACATGACTTACAGAATAGATGTTGACTTTAATGCCAGGATCAGTATTCTTGTACGCGCCTGGGAACGACACCAGAGGCGAAGGACTTCCACTTCCACCACCTGTGACCGTGATCTGTGCGCAAGAGATATAGAATTGGGCTCCGTTGACATTGCTTGCCGAGTGCAAGGCGATGTGCTCGATGCGCAGGAGATAGTCACCGGAAGGGGTATTCTTGGGAATAGTGACGCTAACAGATGCCTTGTCTGTAGTATGTAAGCTGTGGGAAGGAGATACAATGCGATGAGACATACTCAGGCTGCCCCAGCTCAGCTGTCCGCCAGACACAGTCGCCTGTTCAGCATAGATCTTGAACCACACATTCCCAGACCCGTCCCAAGTCGCTGCTGTTTGTCCCGAAGGTACCTTGGCTAAATAGAATTGGAGCGGACCTGGATGGAAAATGTTGGGCGAAGCTGTGAAGGTCACACTACCACCGGCGGCTACACTTTGGATCTGGGGCGCTTTGGTGCCTGCGGTGGTGTAGCATCGGATCTGGTCAGAGCTGACGTCGGTGACGCCGGCATTTGACTGGTAGTTAACGGTCTGGCGGACAGTTGACCATGCGGCGCCACCTGTGGAGGGGAAGGTGTCTACGCGGAGTCAGTCAGTGGATACTGCATGAGGTGCCAAGGGACTGCGAACAGTGACGGGGCTGAAGCGCAGCAGCATTTACTGTCTTGGCCGCAAAAGCCAAACTAATAGCGGTAAACAACTTCATGATGAACGATTAGAACAAGATAGTTCCGTGCAGTCAGAGCTAATTTGAGACAGTTCGAGCTGAACACCTTGGTTCACATGTCTGCATTATATGCCGTGCGTTTCAAGGCCTAACCCACCCTGCCACGCTTCATGGCGATATATTGTGGAGTTTACACGGTGGATGTTGTGGACAGTCCCAATGGGGTAATCTGATATTGCGAAATAATATACAAACCTGGCTTTCGTATCACGCGGGGCCCCGCCTCGGTAGTAGCGGAGTACCGGCTTCTTGAGGCTGATGGCGTGCAGATGGTGTTTGCGTGTGCAGTATGACTGTGCGAAGTACTGGAAAGAATGGGTGAAGAAGCATCGAGAGAGTACAGAGAAGGAGCCAGGGCGTGGCAAAGTAGACAAATAATGTGTAGTCTTTGGTATTCTGCGCAGCTTGTTTCAGCTGAAACACGTCGCGGGATAGCGTTTGTGTGTATAAAGCGAGCAGATACTAGCCTGTCGCAATTCGCAGAACAAGCGTTCTGCGTAACGTGAATAGTTCAGGCGGTAACAAGCCGGTATCATTCCTGAAGTGCTCTTGACCGGACTTCGGGACATTCAAAATCGCGTCGACCAAGAGCCGCAGTCGACTAGAACGGTATTCCAATGGATCGGTCCACGGCTCACTATCGCTCAGAGCCGAAAGCAACGACAAACGCACTCAACGCAGCGGTTGATTCGGCGGTGGATCGCACACTCCTACGATGTGCAGCAAGCGTAATGCCACGCAATAGCAGTCTTCGTGGTGGATGCATACGCATGTCTACGTTGCTGCCCAAACCTAATAGGACTGGCGTGCTCACTTGCAACTGTTGCCGTTTCTGCCATGCTGACATCACCGCTGAGACCGCCCTGACCATTGTCAGGCAAATGCATTCGTGCTGCCCACCGAGCGAGATATACCGGCCTGTCCGCAAGAGTTGTGTACTGTTCGCGTGCTAACGAGCGGTACGTCTCGCTCGAGTCTGGGGACGATACCAACGCTCAAGTCTTCATCTTAGTTTCGACCTCTTTGATCTCCCTGCTCAGGTCTTGCACCTCGTCTTGCGCCATGATTTGTGCGCTGACTTCAAGATCTTGTATGACGGTCTCCAGGCCGCGCACCATTGCTTCGATCTCGGCGCGTTGTGCCGTTACCGCGGCGAGCAGCTCGGTGTTGGACTGCTGCGTTTCGGCAAGTTTGGTATTCATGTCATTCGCCTGCTGCTCGAGGAACGGCATCAAATGCGCAAGATGGATCTCCGAGGGCGTAAGTGTATGCGGTCTAGAGCATGTTAGCCCTAGCACCTCCGCGTAGTATATTCGAGCGACACTCACGGCACGGGTGTTTCAACAGGCCCGCCATTCGCGCTCACTTCGGCGCGTTTCTTCCTCAGTTTCGCATCCTCTATACACTGGTCCAGCGAGTTGAGAAGCTTGACGACGTTCCTTCTCTCCATGATGTCGTCAAAGTTGGTCTTCCATGTCCGATCTAACTGGTCGACAATCTGCCCACGCAGGTTGTCTAGCACTTCGGGGCTGTATTGCGCAGCCGTTGGGAAGCATGATTCGAAATTCTTGGAAGAGCATTTGTCCAGTGTCGCTTTGGACGCTTGGTTGAACACGTTGATGAGACCTTGCGCGCGCGGACCAGGTGTGTCTGCGATGGGCGGCGCCGGCGTGGGGGACGGCGAGCGCGAATCGGGTTTTGTAGCAGCGGGCATGTTGGGTATAAATGCAGATGTATACGCGACAGTCAGCCTGTGTGCGGTCTGTTTGTGCTGTTGGTGGCAGGTTCCTCTGTGTTTACTCAAATTCGCGCTAAGATTGCACGTGCTAGCGCGCTTCACTCGGACCCCACCATCATCCAGCACTCCGATCCTACACCATGCTACGCGACATTTTGCAGTCGACGGCGTGTTACTTGGACTATCTGGACCGCCACCAACACAGTTAACGTGCAGGGCAGTGCGCCAGGTTTCCACTTCGCGCGTACACCAAAATACGACCGATGCCCTCACCACAATCCATTGATATGTGAATACTACTGTTGATGAGTTTAGAGCCTGAAGATGTAGAGAATGGTATCCAATAGTGTTGCGCCGGCCCGTCTGAATTTCTACTCCCAAGAGATCGTAGTATGCTCACTGCAATTGCCGCGACCTGATACTCAGACGACTGCCGCGCGGTATGAGCTCTTTCTGACCCTTGGTGCTTAGCTCCTCCCTGAGCACGTTCTCCTTCATTCGGGGCACTGAAATTGGTTCGGTGTAGCGATCTCTGCATGGAGTAGTGATACTACTAGGGGCGCGCGAGGTGCGGTTGGAGTGGTAACGAGAAGGGCCTCGTTCGATGCATACATTCGGGCTGAGTGGACTTAGCTGCATGCCTGCTTCCTCGACTGCTTGGACCTCTGCCGGGTCAGTGTTCATTCTTCTGGCGAAAGCAAAATTCTGGGGTGCATCCTGGCCTGTACTTGGACATTGTGTGCAAGTGTTGCCAACGTGGTCATGTGCGAGTCGTACGGTTGTGCAATTCTGATGGGAAATCATAACATCCTCCTTCGGGTGTGCTTTCAAGAGAGATGCTGTGTTGATTAGGTTGGTATAGCTGCTCTCGGTAAGAAAAGGATCCTCGGTAATGGATGAAGATCTGGCCGCACAGGAAATGCGCGAATCCAAAGTCTCAGCCACTGTTTCTTCCACGGGCACGTCTTCAGGATCGCATATTCCCTCGAGCCAGCTGTAGATATGCTCATTAGGTGGGGCAAGGAAGCTGTGGCTCCGGCCTCGCGAGGCTGTGATAATATAGCCCGAATCATCGGACCAGGATCCAGAAGAGCGTTCTGATGGGTGCGGCAAGCTCCTCTGCGCCTCGCCTTGAGGAGGCAAACCCAGCTGTAGATGCATCGAAAGACATAACGAATCAGGCCCATAGCTCGAAGAACAACTCTTCTTCAAGCGTGGCACTTCGCTGCTCACCAGTGAAGCCGAGGCCTTTCGAGATATGTTGGGCAACTGTGGGTATAGATCCACGGTTGGACTCTGCGGCACTTGATGCTCGCGCCCAGCGTCTTCGAATATCCGCCTCATGCACTCCGTGTAGCCAGCACGTGCCGGGGATTGCAGCAATGCCGGACCACAGTTGGAGCGCCGTACACGTATATTTGCTACCCTAGAAGGCGATTCCAGCTGTTTTGTGAACAGAGTCTGTTGCTCGGAGAAGTGAGACGTGCTTAGGCGCTCGCGAGACCTCGGATCGTTGGCATCGCGCACAGGTGAGACAACGCCAACTGCTCCGACGATACGAGCGCGCCCGGTTGCGGTGAGCCTCTGGCTGGGTGTCACAGGTGTACAAGGTCGGGTGCGAGTCAAGTCTTCCGCACGATGAGCTCGTGGTCGGCAATCTATGTCGCGCTCACCTCAGCATAACCTACGAGACGTGCAGGGCGGACATACCTGTTGGAGGATGCTCGAAGGATGATGGTCTGCCGAGGACCGTACTTGGTCTGTCGTAGTGAGGTTCGACGCCGTCCTATAACACTGTTGAGCATCATAGCGGAGTATAGCTCGTGCCTCAAAACAAACTGGTTGGGGATACGCCATATGTCACGTCCAGTCACCCAAAATATGATGGGATCGCCAGTCGTTCACAGCTAAAGCTGTTGCGCAGATGATGGACATGCGGTATCGACCAAGGGTGGGTTGCGAAAGCATTCTGGGGACGCACGCACTTGCAGCTCACAGCTCGAGCACGACAGAAGCCACACCTGGTTGCAGTGCAACGTCCGCCAACGGCGCTGTCGCACTTTCCTGGCGCGCACGAGCAACGACTTGCCGAGCGGCGCCTGTCGTCGTACAGTCGTGAGATTTTGGTTCAGTTAAAGAGAGATGTCTCAGTCGCACGCGTGCGAGGTAGCATTGTGCTTTCGCACCAGGTCTGATCCCGGCTGTCGGAAGATTGAGTTCGTTGTTGCGGCGGCCTGTAATTATTCTGAGCAGGGTAGGTTTGATTGAAGAAGCAGCGACCCGACCGGAATACGCACGTGACACGCGAAGAACGACGAAGCATTTGCGTGTACCACATATACTGATGACGTCTGAGAGAGCTCCACGCCAGAGCCGCGTCCAAACATCGACAGACTAGAAAATGAAGAAGACGGTAGAGTTCCAGCTGGGTTGGACGGCGATGATGCCTGCGCCCTGGCGAACAAGCGGTGGTGGCGCAAATGTCGTTGCTTCTGGCGCACTCAACCCAACATGTGCGAAGGAAGACGTCAATTTTCGCAGGTTTCAGATACGGCGTGCCAAATCACGAGCAATGTCAATGGCTCCGCCAACACGGGTGCACAATTTGCACTGTTCGTGAGCGGCTTCGAGCGATGAAGTAGGAATAGACACGGGAGATAACGTAACCCAATTCCGATGCTAGATCTCGGTTGCCGATCGCTACTGCGAACAGTCTGGGCCCGCCTCAGGTTGAGTGCAGCCGGGGGCCTTCGCTCGAGCAACCAACGGGCCTGCGTGAACCGTCCCGCTACAGTGGGTTTGTACCTTAATTTCATCACCACATCCCTCACTCATCTTACCGTCCATCCGCAGTCCGACGCCTCCAGATCGCACTGGTCATCGGGCCGCGGATTGTCAACACTGACCGCGCCGCGAGAAAAGCGGGCTTCCTATACTGCAGCTATCCTATTGATATGCAGTAGGTGCGGTACTGTCTGGACCGAAAGGGCGTGGTGCATATGCAGGTACAGGACGATGTGTCTCGAAAAGGTTGCCGTGGCCGACACTCACGCCTCCTACCGACTCGCAAGTCTGGTTCGCGTAGGCAGGGTTGTGCTTCAAACACACCATGCCGGGATGCACTGAATCTTCCTGGCCGCACGGCACATCGCGAATTGCTGACGGGGGAAAATAGCTCTCGAGGCTGACCAGCGGGCGAAAGGCGATCAGCTCCATTCAGCAGCATCGAGACCAGCTGAAAAGTCGTCGTTGTTGAACCTCAGCGCGACAGTCCCGAGGGCGTCTCGGTAACCCTCCTCACCTCGTGCTGAACGGGAGCATGTGCGCTCATTGTCTGCCGCACCATGCAGCGTCCAATGGGCGGAGAGCAGAGTCAGGCCCCTTGGACGACCGCCAGGGCCGTGGCGTTTTCGCTTCCTGCATTCAAACGTTCTAGTCCGTGCATCTGACTCTGCACCCAGCTTCCTGGCGTGTTCCACAATCAGCCCTGGCCACCCGCCCCAGGTATGCTATTGCGAGACTTCGTGCCACGCGTTGGCCGTCCCTCTCGACTTCCTCGCCTTTTCGACGACAGTCGAGTGCCTCTTTGCGAGCTTGACGCTCTTTTGCAGGCAGCCTGCAACAACTTCCCTTCTATACGCTCTTTTCCACGTTTATCTTCTCCGTACAACTAGCTTCCGTATTGCGACTTGATTATACCTCAACTAGCAACGCCTGCAGAGGTCGTCGACTTGGCCGTTATCCATTAATTATACGGGCACGGCTCTTACTGATGCTGTTTGAGTCCTTATCACACGACGCTCATATTGTACGTTCTTGGTTCTTTTCTGAAACCCGAATTTGGAAATCTAGTGCACGATGCTGCTACGGACAACGTCACAGATTCTCTGTCCGCGTCCGCACATGACGTTCCCTTCACTACAGTCTCTTCGCTTCTGTTGTACTTTCCTTAGGAGTGCTTGTCGCGGAGATAGCACTGCATAATCGCCTGGCTCTGCCATTGTCCGATTCTACCACACAGGCCTACTCCCATGGCTGGTCAGAACGTATCATGCAAAGGAAAAAACTGACCACTAGTGATAATAGACGTCTATATTTTCCAGTGTGGTGTGCACTCCGCTCTAGCCGCGCCGAGCCTCCTGGGCCGCTCACTGCTGAGACAGTAGCTGGGCCCTGCTCGAAGCAAGGAACCGTTGTGTCTCGCATCGGTCTGGTCCCGCAGTACTCCTCTTTTCTGTCCATTCCTAGACTCACGTCCCTCCACGTCTCGATTGTATCCGGCTCAGGTACCGAGAACTACTGGAGCTTCCCACAATTTGCGTTACTGGACAGGTTTCTGAAGGCCGAGAGAAAGTTGCGCCCCTCTGGATGCTAGCTGCCTGGATCACGACAGCCATTCCCCAATAATCTCAAGGTGTCAGAGTCACCCCGTACTTCACGTCTGAATCGCGCCGTCCTGCAAATATCGCACAATCCTAGCGGCTCCTGTGTGTTCATTGACCGACGCCGTGCCACCTCTTCGCCACAGACCTGTGTCGGTCATCAGGCACACCCTTCGTCAAAATTGCTTCATAACCCATGAGCTACGATCAAAGAGGGCGGCCGATTGGCGCGCCAGGAACAAGGAATGAGGGAGATGCGCAGAAGGGCTCCGTACGGGCAGCGCGACAACGAATGCAAGCAGCGCAAATGCGCAATCAGCTACCCGACACATCAAAGATCATTGGCCTCCCCCAGAGACCAAACCAGCTTGTCTCACAGTACTCTACGCAGAGTAGACCTGAACAACAGCGACCAAGACCATCCGGCACAAGCGACAATGCTAATACAGTCTCCCCTCCGCCACAGTGGCCTCTCCCGAATGAAGCCGCTCCCGTTCGAGACTCGAATCCGGTAATTCCTCCACGCTCGCCAAGGAGGCTACAACCTCCACAGCAAAGTGTTCGACCCGTATCAGACGAGTTTCCCATTCAGCAACTCTCCCCCAGTTACGGGCAACCAATTTCTCCGGCTTACCTACAACCACCGTCCTCGGAGTATGCTCAACCTTACCAGAACGACGATATGTTATCCCCGTCATCTTATCGATCCTCGCGCCCACTCACAACCTCATCCGCCGCTTCCGAGGCCTCGTCCCTGGGATCGATACCTGATTTCCCTGTACCGCAACCACCACTGTCCGCTCTACAACAAGCTCGACGTATACCTGGCCTGGGGCCACCACCTTCTGCACGTAAAGGACCGTCATCATATTACACCCAGATGTCATACGTATCACCAATCGCTGAAGAGTCGGAAGGGCGGTCCGACGTCCTCCAATCACGCCACGGCTCATATGCTTCTAGCAATGTTTTTCCGACTCGCAACGACGATTTGTACTCCAATGATGACTTCGTATCAGATGACGATTCAACAATCACGAGTGAACGTGGAACGATATCTCCGGCGGACCCCGACGACCGTCGAGGACTTGTACAGCAATCGCCCGCCTTAGTCCGGCAAGCCAGCTTAGGAAGGAGGACCAAGCCGTCTCTAATGACGATCAAGTCAGTCGATAGTCTTGGGGATAAGAAAGGGACAGGAAAGATGAAAGCGGACGGCACGAGAGCTGGCGCAGGAGCTGCGGGATTTGGAGGTGCAATGCTCGCAGCTTCGCATGCAAAGAGCGCGGACGCATCCTCATCATCGTCCGAGTCGTTGAGCTCACTCCAGAAAGCGGCGAATGGTTCTGGCATGTTCGGCAACACACTTCAACAGGAGGCCCGGCCTGCAACGCTTGCCGAACGTGCAGGAATGCGGAGACCCCCAAAGCTCGACATCGACGCGGTGCGGGATGCCGAGGCGCGTGGCAGTCTGACAAGTCTCCCGGAGCTTATTCGAAGGGCAACACGACTGGCGGCAAATCTCGATCGCGGGAAGACTGCCAGCCGCCTTGGTCTCGACTTTTGGGAAGCTGGAGCACCTGAGAAAAAGGACGGGCGGCAGTCTGGATTGTCCGACATGCTCGCTGCGTTCCCTCCGCCTGGTCAAGACACTCCAATCCGATCAGACACCCCAAACGCATCCAACAACCGCTTGTCAAAATGGCCGTCTGCAGGGGGAAACTCCCGGGGTGGCATGACCGACTCGGGCATGAACAGCGAGAAGTCTGGCCGACGTCGCAGATGCTGTGGAATGCCAATGTGGACTTTTGTGACTTTGCTGATTGTGTTACTCTTCCTTATCGCCGCCGCCGTCGTCATCCCAGTTGTTCTCGTGGTCATTCCGAATCAAAACAAGAGCAACTCAAGCGCTGCACAAGAAAGCCAAGGCAATGGAAACAGTGGCAATGGCAATGGCAACAGCGGCACCAACACCAGGACGTCTGCGCTGCCAGCGCCGACCCTTACCCCTGGCAACAACCAATGCGACGGTATAATAACCTGTCAGAACGGTGGCATCGCGATCTTGAACTCAGATCGGACTTGCAATTGCGTCTGCATCAACGGCTTCACAGGCACTCAATGCACGAACAATGATGCCACTGGGTGCACTACCACAAGCGTTGCTGGTGCCGCGAACAATGCAACGATGGGAACCGCCATATCGCGCCTGATTGGAAATGGTGCCAGCGACTTCAATGTTCCATTGAATTCAACTCGTGTACTGTCGCTCTTCTCAGAGCTAAGTCTCAGCTGTGCAGCGCAGAACGCGCTCATCACATTCAACGGTCTTGCTTCCCGATCAGAGTTAGAATATCTGCATTCTGTTAACCTCAGGCATACGCTGGAGCCGTCACGATCCCTACCCGTTCTCCATCACCCGCATCCCGCTCAAGTTCCCAGACTAAATGCTAAGCGGCAGGCCATCGGCGAGCCTGGACGCCCAACCGAGGGTAAAGCCGTCCAGCCCAGTGCGACACCAACGCAACCGGTCTCGAGCAACGCAAATGCTCTTGATTTTGCACGCATTGGCGTTCTCTTCTCACTCCAGGAATCCGGCGAGCTCGACATCGCCGCAAAGGCTCAGGAAGCTGTCCAAACCTTCCTCACCAACAACCGCAATGGAAATTCTGCCACAAGCATCATCAGCATGGGACCTTTCAAGATGGACCTTGTTCAGTTGAGCATCGTTTTCAA
>TARA_R110002003_G_scaffold141_26_pt1 | contig 29716 bp, 36 predicted proteins | sample TARA_R110002003 | Tara Oceans TARA_R110002003 (sample SAMEA4396441) | marine metagenome | biome: Westerlies Biome; feature: [SRF] surface water layer (ENVO:00010504); material: water (ENVO:00002006), including particulate matter (ENVO:01000060) such as... | depth 5 m | reverse complement strand
CTACGCAATATGAATCTCACGGCTTTATACCGCTGTGCTCCGTCGCCGTCGTTGAGAAAGGGGATGAAGCTGTTGACTACTTCTCGCATCCTCTTCCTACTACTATCCCAGCATCAGAAAGCGACTCGGGCTCTTCAACCACGACACACAGCTCAGACACACCATCACCTCGTTTCGATGGCTTCATAAGCACAGCTGACGTGCCGATCGAGGAGCTGAGGCATCAAACTGGCAGTCCGTTGCAAGATCGAGACATTGTTTCTTCTCCTGATAGGTACTGGTATCCGGAATCGCCAACGACAGTACCCCAGCTACGTGGTGGAGGCGTACGTGATCCTCTGGAAGACGTTGCTGAGGAAGAAAGGAGGCGTTGCGACTTGACCGGATTTCCAGCACCTGACCTAGAAGACACCTTGACAAGGCTCGAAGATGAGGATCGCGTGTTCCATGAAGCGCTCGGACGACTTGAGCGTGCTGTATCGCATATTGGCGTTCCGATCAACCAAGGGTCATCTACTTCAGACTACTCGGGAAGTGACTACTCCAGCGTGCGCTACAGCGGCGTCGATGGTGCAGAAGACGGCGGGCTAGGTTCGCGAAGCCCACTCGTTGACAAGCAAATGACTCTAACCGAAGCGTTGTCAATGACAGACGACGCCTGGCAACATATAGCAGAGACCACTGCACTGCCAGATGGGAGCGACAGCGATGACAGCGACGTGGTTGATGACAACGGTGCTGGGTTGTTCCGACCAAGTTCGGAGGACATAAGAACCAGAAATCCTGGAATGGCAGGGGGGCATGCAAATCGAGGAATTTTCGAGATGCAGTCCATCGAAGAGGAAGAGCCTGCTTCTCTCCCAGCACATTCACTAATGGCAGCCGCAGCAGAATTCAGGTCCGACCCTCCACAGGCTCCTCCTAGACCCAGTGGTATACACCAGCGCACCGCCGCCCCAATCTGGTGCGCCCGCGAAGACACTCTCTTCAAAATCGCATGCAACTCCAACCGCAAGGAGCTCGCGAAATGCCTGTCCGGTCCCACCATAAACATCGCCAACGGGTCCACAGGCGAAACATATGTTACCAACGTGCCCGAGCGCATGCTGCTCCACTTCTGCGGCGAGGAGGTACTAGAGCAATTACTCCCCAGTTACGGCGCCGTGCAAGACGTCCTCGAGATCCCTACGTCCGAAGCAGAAGGTCTAGCCATCGCGCGTGTCATACGGTTCATGAAACGTTGCTGTTCGCCCACGAGCCACAAGGTCAGTGGAGAAATGCGCATACCGCCGAGTATTCGCGATGGGCTCGAGACGATTCGTGCATGTCGCGAGATTGGATGGGCAGTGAAGCGTGGGAGATGACTGACGAGACCATCGACCTGATATGGAGCGCGTACTTTGGAGCATTCCGCGAGTCCGAGATGGGCGATGCGATTGTGTGGTTTGTGCTGAACGAGACGCAGAAAAACACCAAGGGGCTGGCCGAGGAAACGTGGTGGTTGTTGGATCAGGAGGAGTATAGGACGCTGAAGCACAGAGTGAGAGATGAGACTGTGGCAAGACACTGGAGGACTGAAAGCCGAGTCGAGTTTCTGGACAGATGTAAGAAGGAGAGGCAGTGGATGCAGAGGAAGAGGGCGAGACGCGAGAGGAAGGCGCGTGAGCGAGAGGCGAGGATTGAGGCGATTCGTGCAACGCATAGGCGGGACAAAGCCTTCCGTATTGATGAACAGAACGCTTCGATTCCTCAGATGTGGGAAGCGCCGGAGACCTGGCTCCTTGCTAGTGGAGACGCAGACACGAATTCGGAAGCCTTGGGTGAGTCGTCTCGATCCATTGTCGACGACAAGCCGCTTCCAAAGCTACCCTCGACAGCACAACTTCAGTTAGATTCCGCGTCACAAGCTACGGCTTGCTCTGTCAATGAACAGCAAACGAGGTCAACGTCGGCACTATACGCAGACGCCCTTCGAACGGTCAATCAAACGTCCAGACAGGCGGACGAGAGGGATGGACTCGAATTTGACCCTCACATGCCTCGTACGGTTCCGCCACCCAAGAAGAAGCGTAGTATACTTGGTAGATTGTTGACAGCTGCATTCTCAGCCTGATTTGTAATCCAATGCGACGTCGAATGTAGAGTGACAGGTGCCACCCGACTGTTAGCTAATCATTCATATTGCGTGTATATCTCGACTGCTACTATATAGCAAGATATTCAAACTCCGTCCCATATGCTGAGGGTATCCAAATGCTTTTTTCTGCCAAACATAAGGCTGCCAAAGAACGCCGGGAAGATTCCTCCGATCGAAGCCGGCCGAGGCCAGTCGTGCTATTCTTACACAGAGATCAAAGGCCCATGAAAATCGCGAAGCGTGGCCACTAGATCATCCTCCCGAAATAATTGGAGAAGCAACTTCTCCTGCACCTCTTTCCATTTTTGAAGCGCATCCAGCTCTCCTTTGCTGAGCCATTTCTCCTCGTTACCGATGACATCTGAGCGCTCCGCTTTGCTTAGTAGCGGCTGGACCTTCTCGCGCTCGAATGCGATACGTTGTAATATGCGCACCATGCCCTTGTATGTGTCGTGAAGTAACTTTTCTCGTGCGCGTTGACGATCATACCAGACCAGATGTAGTGAGTGTTTCGCTTCACGTCTCTCGACCTTTGGAATCTCCTGCGTCTGCACGAACCCTTGGACAGTGAGATCATTGACGATGCCGCGAATGTCGTTAGCGGACATCATCATGGCGTTACAGGTGGCGCGCTCGTCAAGTTTGCCTTTCTTGCGGAGAGCTCGGATCAGCTTGACACCTAATGCACCTTTCCTTGCGGAGATTGTGTTTTCAACTTCGGCTTGGATCAGCTGTTTCGCAATCTCCTCGAACTCGATGTGCCATTGCGAGAAACCGGCGCGCGAATGCCAGGTGGCGAAATGTAGCGGATCTTCAGCGAGTAGTCGAATATGCTTGTCCACTAATTCCGTCTTCTGATCCATACTGATTTTGTTCGGATCCACCGGTTGGCTCAGAGCATTTGAACTGCGCACATGACCTCTGCGGGTAATTGCTACCACAGCGTTGGGATCGAGGCCTTCGCAGATGTCAAAATCCCGCGGCAGCTTCTTCGCGATCGCTCGAGCGTCGACTAGGAGATGAGCATCGAGGTGCATCTCAGACACAGGCTCTCCAAGTATTGGTGGCTCCGGAAATTCTTCGTAGCATCGTGGGGTATTGTTTTCCAGCATTCGAAGCATAGTCTGGTATATGTGGGCTGTCACTGAACCCAAACGTTGTTCCACGAGCTGCACAAGTTGTTCTGTACGCATGGCGACAGCAATCTTCTCGGGATTGACGCGAATAACCAGATCGTCTTCTGGTAGTGATGCGCCAGCAGTTGCCCGATGTTGTACGCCATTGATCTTTATCCGCTTGTTCGGGCCGTTTTGTGAAGCGCTTTCTGCTGACCGTTTGCGAGAGAATCTAGGGACCTCCAGCCATTGGTCGCGCATGTGTCGCTTCTTTTGCAGAGTCGTTCTGTTCATCTTCTCCTTATCCTTGGTGCCGGTTGGAGCAGCTCCGCCGAACTCTTGCTCGATCGTCTCCTGCTGCATCCTATCGTGCATATCTCCAGGGGATAGGTACTGCGACTCGGTGACTGTCCTGACCCAGCCTCTCTCTATCAATAATTGTAGGATCTCGTATAGCTCGTCGACGGAATCGAATTCTTTTTCCTCCTTCTCTGGCTCACCAAGATCAGCGACGGCCTCGGTCGCCATCTCATGCGCTTTGCCGTTTGTTTTCGCCGTCTTGGTAACGCCATTGGTGTGGTCGCCGTTGGTAAGATCTGCAGGGTCAGGCTTCACGTCGTCAAGTTCCGTGGGGAGGCCGTTGACAATGCCGTTCGCTTTCGTCGTCGTTCCATTCACGTGTGTCCCATTCGCTCGCTTTCTCTTCAAGCCAGTTCCATTCACCATGTCATCGTCGGACTCATCGTCACTGCCGGGGTCTGAAGGGAAGTAGGCTTCCTTGAAGTCTGCGATGCGGGTGTGGCCGAAGGTCAAGAGATGCGAAATGACGTTTGCTGCCTTGCTGCCGAAGCGGTCGTCGACAAGCTTTGCGACCTTGCCGAGGCGCACCAGCGCATACGAGCTTTGCCAGTCAATCTCGTAGTAGGTGACGGGCGCATCGTTGCCGGAGTGAAAGATGACATGCTGCTGAAGGAGAATGACGAGGCCGTACTTGATCTGCCGGCCGTTCAGGTAGGAGGCGCGCGCAATGGCTGCGAGGGTTTGTCGTCCATGACGCGCGAGCACCGAGTAGACGCGCTGGGAGAAGTTAGAAGGTGTGCACGAATGCGCCTGCCGCATGTGAAGCCAGATTTTCTGGCCCCGTGACTTCGCATAGCGCCAAAATTCCACGACTGGACATACCGCTGCGAGTTCGCCGTAGACGTCCTCGACCAGGAAGGTGCAGAGCTCGGCGAGGATCTAGACAGTGTTGGTTATGATTCACGGTGGGAGGATGCGCGTTCGCATCTTACCGGAGTCTCGCGCTGAGTGTAAGACATGGTGGAGCCTAGATATTTGCCAGATATCTAGGTGACGGTGGTGCTACCGGGCAGACATTGGTGTAATAACTGGGCAGGCGAGCTCGCGGGAGCTTGCGTAGAAAAGTGTCGGCCGCTTAGGCGCAAAAGACAGCGACGGCGGGGATGGGTGACCACGGGCGGCTGCAGCCAATGAGCGGCCGCACAAAGCATTAGCTCAGCAAAGTGGCCGACTTCAACATTTGCTGTACAGGCGTCTCACCACGCATCCATCCAATTGCCCACCACCACAATCGAGACAGCCCCCCGCTCGGCGCCCTCTACACCATGTTCTCACGCTCCACCGCCTGCCGGGGCGCCCAGCGTGCTGCGCGCCTGCAGGCCCTCCGCCAGAGCCAGCGCCGGGGACTCGCAGCGCCCGCGTCAGGATCCTTTCAGTACGAGGCCGGCGAGGCCAAGGGCGTCAAGTTTGCCAGCAGAGACTTTGCGGGGCCGACGACGACGCTTGCGCTGGTTGCAAAGGCAGGCACGCGCTTCCAGCCGCTGCCCGGCCTGACCGAGGGTCTCAGCAACTTCGCATTCCGGGTACGCTGCTCCATCACCAATGGCTGTGGGGAGCTCGACTGACGGCCAATTGCACTCTAGGGCACCGAGAGACGGTCGACGCTGCGCATTGTCCGCGAATCCGAGCTCCTGGGAGCTGCACTGAACAGCTACCACTCCCGCGAGAACCTGGTCCTCGAAGCCAAGTTCCTCCGCGATGACCTGCCCTACTTTGTCGAGCTGCTCGGCGAGGTCGCCAGCAAGACAAAGTACCTGCGTACGCATGAACAGCTGCATTGGTATCGAAATGGAATTGACATGGGGCAGCACACGTCTACAACGAGGAGGTCCTCCCGCTCATCGACTTCGCCCACAAGAAGTTCCTCGCCAACGTCACTGACATGGCCACCAACTCCGTCCACAGCCTCGCTTTCCACCGCGGTCTCGGCACCCCGACTGCGTCCGCCTCGCCAACACCATACACAAAGTACCTCGACGCCCAGACCATTGAATACTATTCCAAGATCGCATACGCCAAGCCCAACTTCGCAGTCGTTGCCAACGGCGCAGACCACGGCGAGTTCTCCAAGTGGGTGAACGAGTTCTTCGACGATGTCCCAGCCCAGGCCTCAGAGCAGTCCTCTGTCGGCTCGGAGCAGACCAAGTACGTCGGCGGCGAGGAGCGCGTTGCCCACGACGGCGGCAACGCCATGGTTATTGCTTTCCCCGGCTCCAGCTCTTTCACTGGCAAGTTCTACAAGCCTGAGATTGCTGTTCTCGGATCCCTCCTCGGCGGACAGTCTGCCGTCAAGTGGTCGTCCGGTTTCACTATCCTCGGCAACGCGGCCGCTCCCGGCACAAAGGTCACGACCACCAGCGCTATCTACTCGGACGCTGGTCTTCTCTACACCACCATCACCGGCTCAGCAAAGGGTGTTGCCGAGACTGCCAAGGCTGCTGTCGAAGCCATCAAGAAGATTGCTGCTGGCGAAATCTCAAGCGAGCAGATCTCGAAAGCAAAGGCTGCGGCCAAGTTCAAGGAGCTTGAGCACGGCCAGGACATCCGCGCTGGTCTTGAGCTTACTGGCAACGGCCTGATCCACAACACCAAAGCGTACCAGATCGACGAGGTTGCCAAGGCCATTGATGGCGTATCAGAAGAGGTTCTCAAGTCGGTGAGTCAACATCATTTCTACGAGCTTGCAGGATCCGTGCTAATTGAATTCCACAGGCTGCGAAGCAATTACTCGAGACCAGGGCCTCAGTATCTGCGGTCGGTGATCTCTTTGTGCTCCCATACGCTGAGGAGATTGGCCTCAAGGTGTAAATACAGTCTTGTTAGAAGTGGTTTCGATGGCAATCTTATTCGGCCTGGGGCTTGTGTAACATTATCTTGTGATAGTCCCAGATAGAAGTGTCTCATATTAGCAATCCGTTTGTTCAAACCTTGCCTCCCCATTGACAACATCGTCTGCGTGGAAAAACGCCCCGTTCCTCCGAGCCGCGAACACATGTTCGCACGTGCTCGCGCGATTGTGCACGGACCATACAATTCGACCATCACCAACACCAACATCAACACCAGCCCAAACACGCACCCCCGCGACGAATTCTCACGAACCCAACACCCTGAATATCACCCCAACCAACTGTCTGAACCGGGGAACCATGCCACAAACACTCTACCCTCGCGCCACGCTCAAGAAAATCATAAAAGCGCATGCAAACCGCCCTATGAGCAAGAACGTGGACATACTCGTACGTGCCGTACTATACTGTGCTACAACTAGCCTAGATCAGTGTGCTGACTTTTTTCATGCAGATTTATTTGAATTACGCGCTGTTTATGCAGGAGTACGTTAACGTCTGTCTCCTTACCACCTCGAGTCGATAGCCTTGAGTCCGGCGGCGCGCTGCGAAGATGTTATGGCGTGGGGATGTGCATGCGTATCGGACTTGTGGTGATTTGAGGCGATGTGAAAGGGAATGTGAACGGATGACTGTGGAATAAGGCTGACAGATGAGCAGATTGATCAACGAAGCGAGTATCATGGGCAAACAGAGCGGCGAGAGGGGCGTGTCGGCACGCAGTGTGAGGAGGGTTAGTGAGCGCGTGTTGAGGGGGTATAAGGGCTGAGAGTGGCGGGTCGGGTCGCTGGGCTGCGAGGACGAACTTGATGGTGGAGGGCAAGATGCGAACAGACATGAGGCATGGCATCGCGATGGAGGATGGGAGATGGATTGATTGAGTGGGTGGGTTATTGGGATTACGGCGCACATGGTATGATACCCACTTTCGTCTTGAAAGAAGAAAGTATGAGCTGGTTCGCTCTGGCCTATGGGAATGACTGCACATAATAAACTTCCTCGCGCAAGGAAGTGTATCTACGCGGTACTCATCAAGTCACTGTCTTCATTTCAATGGTCTGGTCTTGCCTCCTCTACTCCTTAACCACTTTAACAACAACCCAACCCTCTGCATATCTCTTCCCCGCCCCACATCCCGGGACTTCAATCCTAACACGTACTCCTCCGCCATCCTCCCTCTTCCCCACCGCATCCTTGACCCCCGCAACCGCGATCCCCAGCGCAACACAACTCGCCAACTTCCCCTGCACGTCCTTCCCCCACGCCTTCTCCACGCCCTCCGCCCTCGCCGCCCGCGCACCAAGCTTCTTAGCCTCTGCAAACGCCTCCTTCGCCGCTTTCAAACTGCCGTCGATCTCCGTCCACATCTCCGAGTCGCTATCGCGCAGCTCCGACGCAAAAGCTGGCTCGGGCGCAGCGTATGGGCCGTACGGCTGCGTGTGTGCCTTGAAGTCTTCAAACGGCGGGACTTCGGGCGGCTGCAAGCCCAGGAACGGTTTCATGCGGAGTTCGTAGCGCAGGGCTTCGGAGCTGAAGGGGCGTTTGGGCACGGGGAGGAGATGCAGGTAGAGCAGGATGATGTAGAAGCGTGCGAGGGCGAGGGCGAGGCTTGCTGTGCCTTCTGCTTCTGCGAGCAGGCTATCCAGGTAGGGCGTGGCGTCTTCGATGTCTCGTGCTTCGCGGAGTTTTCTGGCTTGCAGGGCCTGCGAGGAGCGCGTGAGGTAGTGCTGTTCGACTTTTTGTAGGAGCTCTTTGCGGCGTGTGGCGATGAGGCTGAGGAAGAGGTACATTCCGGCGAATTCGTCGGGCAGGAAGACGTCTTGTTCGAAACCGAGCAGGAGGATTTTCTCCACCATCCAGAGTTTCTTGTGGTAGGCCCATGTGCTTAGTGAGTAGTCGAGGACTTGGTCGGCGACACCTGCTTCCGCTGCTGCGGTTTGCATGTCTGTGTCCACAAGGCTCGCATCGGCTTGTAACATGTCCCATGCGGTGATGACGTGCGTCAACATTCTTCGCAGTCGGCATCGGTTCTGGCCGAACGCAACCCAGAGGTCCATATACGGTTGCCCCGAGCGATCTACGAATTCGTCAATGAGGATGGCGAGTTGCAAGCGCGGCGGCTTCGGGAGCATGGGGTTGCGAGGCGGCGAGAAAGTCCAATTCATTGGGTCTAAGACTGGTGATGAGGGAAAGACGAGAGACTTGACATCTGCTAACGGCAATGAGACCGATGATTGCAAGACGTCCGGGTGGAAAAGGAGGGTTGCTAGATATGAGCGCGCATATGCCAACGGCGGTGGCGAGCGTGATGCGAAATACCATAAGAATGATTGATATTCGAGTGGGTCTTGAGGGAGTGTGACGAAGCGCGTAGCTTCCTCGCAGTCATCGACGAGTTGTTGCAACTTGTCTAACGCGTCCTTGAAGTCGAGTTCGACGATAGGTCGCGGAGGGACGGTAGAAGCGAGACGACGTTGCATTTTTGTGCTGAATGCGCCCGGGACAACACGACCGAGTTGATGCGTGGCTTTGAGTTGGTGGACACTCTTTAGAACCGGCGGCCAGGAATAGGAGATGTGGTCGAGGGGCAAGTCCAGGTCTAGGGCGCGGAGGAAGTCTTTTCTGAACTCTAGTCTGGATGTGATGGCAGATCGAAGTGCGTCGTTCATTTCAAGATCAGTACTACTGATTGTTAATATACGGTGTTACATGATAACATGGTTCAAGGACTCACTCTTCCACGACTTCCATGGCAGCATCAATCTCCCTCAGAAATACATCCAGCGGTATACTCATGAACAGCACACGGTTATACGTATGCGTGCAAAAGTCCTCCTCTTCAAAGTAGTCTCTCCCCGTAATCTTGGCTATCACAAAGTCACAGCCTTTGATGAGTGCGAGGCAGTACGCTCTTAGTACCTGCAGCAATGGCCCGGGTCTTCGCTCATCGTCGCCACTGCTGCGGTAGAATTGGGCCTGCTCTAGACTCCGTGTCTCTGGCCATAGCAGCTTGTCAATGTATACCGATGTGAAAAGCGTCTGTGACAATGGGTATCCAGTATGCCATGCCATTTCGTAGCAAAGCAGCTGGTCCAGGATGCCAATTAGCTCTTCCGGTAGTAGAGGCGTGAGAGTGTCGTAGTCATCTTCTAGAGTCTCACCCGGTTGCAAGAAGCCACTATCCATCTTTGGGTCCATGATCTGGATCATTTGAATCAGCTCGGTCCTGAGAGGTGTTGAGACTAGACATACTTCGATGGCCCCGATGGACTCGAAGAGCGTAAAGTACTCATCTTTGACGAGTTGGCCGACATCGAGGGCTAGTATGCGTTAGCTTGACCTGGCATAGAAACAATCGGATTGTAGTCGATCATGCGAGCACGTGGAACTCGCTTCACAGCCTTGAGCAAGCCCCGCCAGTGCCCCGCGATGGTACTTCACAACACGAGGGGTTGTAATTACCATTCGAAGCTCTCGTAAACTTCTCTGTAATATCGTGAATTCTAGGCTCGTATGCAGTTTGCGACTTTCGTAGTGTCTGCCTCAGCGGTAACTCCGCTGGCGTGGAGGCCTGGGCATTGCTTCCGGACGCATGCACATGTGAAGATACTATTGGGTGTTAGCGGTAGTGCAGATGGTACGCGGTCAATGAATCTCTTGCCCGCGCTTCCATCAAGTGGAACTTCGTTTATGTCTGGTTCTGAGGCGGTGTCATGCCCAGTTGGGGGATCTGCCATGTTCGGTGGTGGAGTAGTTGCCGATGCGGGAAGTTTGTGACAGCCGAGTTACATCTTGCATGCAAGGCGAGCTTTTGGTAAGAGGGCGCTGTTAGTTTGGAGCTTCACATCAACATCAAGGTATCACGTCTAGAAGCAATGCAATCTTGCAGGTCTAGTTGAGCTCAATTCCTGTGATGCATTGGCTTTTTGGTGTTTCTTCCACGCGAACGGCGTTTGATAGTACAAGATATACATTCACCACTTTAACGGCGGCTTTCCTCCAACCATGCATCCATTTCCCACATCATGCCCTGTGCTTCCGCGACCGCTTAGGATGACGCGGCCTTAGCATCTGCCTGAGCCTGTAGTGCCGCAGCGTTCAAGTCCTTGACATCGCCCTGTTTGCCGCCCTGCGCATGCATTAGCCCTGTCCTGTCTGCCTTTTCGCATCATTGTAGCCGCTCGGTCGTCTTCACTCACCTGCCACTTGGCGAACCTGAGTTCGCTCTCGCCCCTTCGCTCGGCAGCGATGCGCTGGTCTTCCTTGAGCGAGCGGCGCACGACGCGCGATGCGACGGCGATGTAGCGGTTGTAGCTATCCAGCAGTGTCAATACTTCGCTTCCGGGGTGGCTGAGGGGATCGGGGCGTACGTGAGACCGGCGGCTTTCCACGCGAATGCCATTGTGATGGTTGGATGCGGTTTCGTGGGTGTGAAGGGGTTTGCGGATAGCGGACGGGCGTTGGGAAGGTTGCAGAGCTCCGGCGAGATTTCGCGGATGCCGCTCGGAGCTTCAACGTCACGTGAACCACGATCGGCCTCACCAATGCGAGTACTATGAGAGCTTCACGAAAGCAATTCTCCGATAAGCGGTGTGCGCATTTGTGTCATGTTCATTACATTTGCATATCTAGCCAATTTCATGACTACATGCTAGCTGGCATGACCTATGGCAGCAGACCTGTAATGCATCCGCTATGTGATCTGCCTTTGACCTGCAAGTGATCCAGCTCGATGCCAATGGCTCACTGGATGAACTGGTCATAATCTCTTGCTGCCTCATGAGTCAGTCTCCATAGCATCACCGCCCTCCTCCTCGTCGTTGCCTTCCCGGTTCTCGAACGTAGCGTCAAGCCATTCGGCGATGTCCTGGCCTTCGTAGAGTGCAAAGTTCTCGTTGATACCGCCGATACCAATGCTCGTGTTGTCGACGGTGAGCTCCTTGTCCTGTGACAGCGACTCCTTCAGCGCCCTTAAAGCATGCTTGATCAAGTCCTCCCTGCTTGCGCTGTCAAACTCGTCCAGGTGCCTCTCTAGGTACGTCCTTGCCATCTGACTCCTAGCACCGATGCCGCACGCAAGCATCTCCTGTGTTACACCGCTGGGCTGGAACTCGAACAGATGTGGCCCCTTCGCGTCCACGCCAGCAATCAGCAGACCAACACCGTACGGTCTCCGTCCGTACTGCTGTGTATTGGTCTGAGCGCGGTCTGCGATACGTGCAGTGATCTCTGACAGTGGAATGGCGCGGTCGTATGTCAAGCGGGAGGCGAGTGATTGCTGCTTCATGAAATTCGAGAGGACGCGGGCATCGGAGGCAAGACCGGCGAGGGCGACGCCAAAGTGCGAGTCGATTGGAATGACCTTCTTTTGGTAGGACGACAGTTCTTCGGCGTTTCTCTGCTCGATATTAGCCACGGTTTGGGATGACGCCAACATTGCCAGTACACCGGAGCAATGCTTCGCCAGTCTTTTTCAAGTGCTACAGCAAACAAGAAAGAAGGGGTGCGAAGACATCGTTCGGTATACGCCTTCACGCGACTCAACATACCTTGATAGCTGCAAGCACGGCATGTGTTTTGCTGACCAGGCCGACTACGACTGAACCTTGCTTGACCGCCTCTGATGCATATTCGACTTGAAATATGCGACCTTGTGGCGAGAAGGTGACCGAATCGTTGTCGTAGTTGTTTCTGAACATGGTGGAGGGCGAGAGCTGTGGAGGTTTGAGTGAGTACTCTCGGTCGTTATGAAAGTTCGGGCGCAAGTGATGGCCGTATAATTCCCGTCTTAGTCAGGCTCGAGCTGTTGGGTGTCTAAAGTCGAGAGTCGCAGTAAGTGGGAGCGGGGTGGTGATTGTTGATACTCAAGGCACCGTTGAAGGTACGACAGCTCTGTCGGAGCTTCCAGGCTTGGCAAGGCAGGCGCGGCCGAGCGCCAACTCCAACCTCACAAGACAGGCGGCTAGCTAAACACAAGAACATCACAACTTTTGCGACATCGCGAAGCGTCTCGAGAGGTGCACGACTTGCATATCGGCGTCGCGTATAAAACCCACAAATATTCAAGCTCTGGACAGGCAGCCGGAACACCCAGCATGGCCGGCATCAAGACCATCATAGGGCTGTCATTCGTACGTTCAGCTCCGGCGCATGCCAACACTGCTCCCCAAAAATGATGCATCGCTAACTGTCGTATCTGTCAGGTTCTCGCGATAGGCTTTCTCCTCGTCATTCTCTCCGCCGCCCTCTTCCACAACTACCTCACCCTCCTCGTGGTCGCAACATACGTAATCGCGCCATTACCGAACTGGCTATGCGGAAGAGCAGCAAGTCAGGATGACTTCATGGAGAGCCATGGGAACGGCGTGGTGGACTTTGGGAGGTTCTTGACGGGCTTCTTCGTCGTCATGGGAGTCGGTAAGTCATCTCCAGGTGCCAAGATTGGATGCGCTGGAGTCTGGCGGCATGTCAGACATGAAGCAGACTCCGATGCATATGCGTCAACCTGACATGGCACAAAAACTGACGTCTTGCTAGCTCTCCCGACACTCCTATGGCACTCGGCGCAAATCGCTGGAGGCGCAGCAGCCATGTCCGTTTTCGGTGGTCTCCTGATTTATGCCACCATTATCAGCTTCACGCTGTTCTTCCAAGAACAAGAAGATGTGAGTCCTATAGATTCTGCCTATCGAAGACAGTATATAACTGACTAGCCTATCTAGTTTTGAGGTCGAGTAGAGTCGCGGGACTAGAAACCGCAGATTAAACGAGGTTGAGGCTCGCTGTAGGAGGTTCAGTGGCAGTGTGCCGCACAATGTTGTAATTGCTGCGAATCACGCATCATGTTGTTTATATTGCTTTTTGAGCGTTCTTGTACGAATATATTAAGTCACTCGACAGTCGCCAATGGTCCCTTACCTCTCCGAAAGTGAGCAAGGATTTGGTATGAAACTTGATATCGCTAAGTACGGGAAGAGCTCAGTCACCTTAAGAATAATCATACACACCAACCAGACACTCTTCATGAATAAGGTCGAATCTCCGAAGCACGCCTAACTTGGCCATCGCACTGTTTAGGCAAGGCTGCGCTGCTTCCGCGCGCACATCCCGAAGTAATGCCCTTCGCTCCTATGCGCGGCAGACTCATAGCGCAAGGCTGTACGTGTATTCGTCTTCCAGATTCTGCGCGACCCAGAGAACTGCGGAACTGCATTGTGTTAGCCTTTAGTACCTAGCGAATGTCAGCGCTGTGAACTCACCTAAGCATGATCAAACCGTTCGCCACAACATTTCCGATACCCATCCAGATAGTCGGCCATTCATAACCAGCATCAGGCACGATATACTTCATTACCATGACGACCACACTGCCTGCGAGCCCGCCCGCGAGCAGCGCGAAGCCCAAGAACAGCACTAGCCTTGCCTTCCACGCAACACCGTTCCCGCTGTAGGAGAAGCTGTCGGCTGACAGTCGTGACTTATCGATCGAGTTGATGACGAGCATTCCGAGCGCGGAGCAGATGCCGGGGATCCAGTCAACGAAGGTGATGTGTACGGGCGGTTCGGAGGGGTTCATGACGGACTTGGACCACACGGCGATATCTATGAGGGTGTAGAAGCCGAGCGCGAACTGTTCATGGTTATTCTCGCTCGAGACAAGGTCGTGCGAAACATAGGCAGCCTACCAGAGCTCCCGCCGTGTAGACGCCGAACGTCCTCGTGTTGGCGCTGTTCAGCCATGCCGGCTTTGGGAAGCGGAAGAGACGATTCGACTCCATCGTGTGTTGTAGCTTCGATGCGCGCAGTCAGGTGTGCAATAGGGTCGTCGTCAGCTGTCGGCAAGCTGTGAGGTCTGATGTCGGAGCTGTGCTGCGGTCGCGCTGCGAGGTTGGCTAACACCGGTACTTGGCGCTTGACGTCGGAGCGCCTGCCGCCGATCTGGACCTGCAGCTTCCAAAAAAGTTTCGAACCATCCGCACCAAACTTGCATCCTCAATTCCCCCACACCACAACGGAAACCCGAGACTCTCGTAATGGCGCCCACAAAGCCTTCGTCAAAAGGCAAGCCCGGCGCGAAAGGCAAATCAGCCAAACTTGGCGCTAAATCCTCTTCGAAATCCAAGTCCTCGGCCTCAAAACCAGAAGGCATATCCAAGAACCGCCAAAAGAAGCTCACCCTCGCCAAACCAGGCGGCGCACAAAAGACCAAGTCGAAAACTCTCGACGGCCGCAAGAAACGCCGCGTCTACTCAGAGAAAGAACTCGACATTCCACTGCTCAACGGCATAATACCCGCCGGCATCGCGAAACCCAAGGGCGTCAAGAAGGGAAAGAAATTCGTCGACGACCCGGCGAGCATGCTGGCGATCATGAACGTAGTGAACGTAGAAAAGGAAGGCCGGATCGAGAGCAAAATCATGCGCGCGAGACAGCTAGAGGAGATACGGGAGGCGAAGCGCGTAGAGGCCGAGGAGCGCAAGAGCGATAAGGACAAGGCGTTTGAGGAGCGCAAGAAGGATCTGAAGAAGAAGCGGAGAAGATCCGAGCCCGCGAAGAAGGACGATGTGGATGACGAGGAGAAGGGAGGGAAGAAGGATCGGAAGGACAAGGATGGGAAATATAAGCAGAGAAAGAGAGTGAGCTTTGGGTGAAGAGGTGGATGCGCTCACCAATGTCGCGGGAGTCTATTTGCAAGTCTAAAAGTCTATGATACCCAAGAATCAAGTCTACGAGTTATTACGGCATTCTATGCGTCGGGCAGGATTAAGCGTCGGTGGTTGGGATCGAAGATGGGATAAGCTTTGTTGGGAGCGTCGACCTTGGCTTCCTCCCTCTCGCCCTTCGACGCTTCATGATCAATTTCGTCATGCACCTTAGCCAGGAACGATGATGCTGCTGTCGCGAACCACCGTCCGCCGCCAAGCTGGAAATGGCCAAGATGACCGCCCCAGTTCGTAGTGCACAGCACCGCATACGGATTCTGCTTGAACTCTTCGAATGGTATGGCTGCCTTGGACGAGATCTAGCCAAACGTTAGTGTATACATCCAGGGGCATATAGCCCCACATATAATCGAAGCATACCGGATCATCCTCAGCATTGATTCCCAAAAACGGTATCCTCACCCCAAGCAACGCATCAACACTCTGCGCATCCCTATAATAAGCGCCCTCCGTCGGATAACCCCATGTCGGAGCCTGAATATATCTATCAAACTCAAACAAGTACCTGCAATTCCTGACCTTCTCCTCATCAATTGCTTCGTTCTTGAGAATCTGGTCTTTGTGCCGCTCAAACAACCCCTTCATGTTCTGCCCCATAGTTCGACAGTACACCTCCAGCCCCAGCCACGTAGATTGCAGCGCAACATTACAGACCTCCAGATTCCATGGATTCGAACACGCGACTGCGGCACGGAGCACGCACGACGAGCCTTCTTCACCAACGTAGTTTGTTAGGATATTCGCGCCGAGCGAGAAGCCAACGGCGTAAAGCGGTCGATTTGGGAACAGCTCGCGCAAAGCGAGAACAAGTTGTCGCACATCCCACGTAGCCCGTGAGTTGAACAGCTGCGGCGTCGTGATTTTCGACATTGCGCAGCCCCGTCCGTTGATCACGCACGCCGCCCACCCCAGCGCCGTAAGCGGCGCGAGTGTCTCGCGCAGATAGACTTCGTGACTTCCGCCCGTGAGACCATGCAAAGCGACGATCATGGGCTTGGTGTCGTCACTCCCAATTGCATCCCACTCTTCCGATGCGAAATTCGTCGTGCGCTCCGGTAACTCTGCGTCTTCCTTTCCCTTCGCGCTCTTCTCGCCCTCTTCTCTAGTAACCACGAAATCAACAGCGAACTGCCCCGGATACACAGAATGGCTCGACACAAACACCCTCCTCTTATACCACACCGGCGGCCCGGGGTCTTTGCGCGCCGTGTACATGGTTTGCAGGTGGCCATTGAAAAGGAATGGGTTGAGCCGGCATGGTGGGATGGAGGCGCTGGCGAGAAGGGGGAGGGTTGTTTTACGGCCCGATTTGGTAAGGAGGGGGATGGGGGACGGGTGGTGGGTGTAGGAGGTGCGAGCGTGGCCGAGCGGCCAGGTAAGGTCGACCATGGTGGGGTTGGTGTTGGAGTTGATAGTGGCCGGGATGTGGATGGTTGGTATTGTGAAGTATAACAGGAGTGATCCGACTCTTTTCTTGCAATCTCAGGTCAATTATGATTCAAGTCCTCTTTTTCATAAACGGATTGCCAAAGTTCGAATGATTAAAAGGACAGCATCGATTGTAGATGTCTTGCTGGACTGCTGGTAAGCTCAGTGGCACAACACGTCTTTGGTCCCTTCAGCTTTGATTTGATCTCGACAGCTAGATGTAAAATCAATTTTTCGATGACGAAGCTACCACCACTTGAGTGAAAAGTCGTCCATTTTTGCAGCAAGAAAGATGCCTCGGCCGGGTCGGTGTATGAGCATCCCGTGCAGTCTGAGTGGGTTCACCAACGCGGTCCAATCAGCGCAGCGCAGGCCACCGCGGATCGCGACTGCCAAACGCGACTGTAGTTGCACCTGCCGTTCACTTTCACAACCCCACATCCGTTCAACATGCTGTTCCTCCTCCGATGACATTGCTCACCTGAAGGACCATGGATCCACGCCACAACTACAACTGGCCGCCGCAGCCCTATGCGAATGGCCAGTATGTGCCCTACACTCCTCCCCAGCAGCAGCAGAATGGCTATTCGCAACAGGGCTACCCATCACAGTACCCCCCGATGCAGATGCAGATGGGACAGGGCTATCCACAGTCTCAACCTCAGCAAGGGCGCCCACAGGTGGCCATCCCGCGCCCGTCGAGCCAGCAATATCCGCCAATGCCGCAAACATACCCCCAGCAACAGCAGCCTCGAGCGCAGCCACAGGTCGTCATCCCTGCGAGAACACCAAGCTATTCCTCGCCCATGCAGCAGATGCAGCCGCCTAAGATACGACATGTTCAGGTTCCTGTGCAGCGAACAAGCAGCGCTGCGATTGCTCAGACGGATGGCTCGCAAGACCGACGTCCCTACAGCGGACAGCAAGCACCCACGCCCCCGATGTCGAAGCAGGCCCAGCGATCACAGTCGCACCAAGAGAACGGACCGCGACCACAGCAGCGTACCCCCAGTACGCCCGTACAGAACCAGAACCAGCATCGGACGCCGTTGCAGCAGCAAACCGCACCTCAGCAGCGTGTGCCGACCATGTCACAGACGCCTTCGAGCCAGCACCGTAGTGTCTCAATGGCGCAGACGGCACCGAAGTCAAAGGCGCACCCGCAGGTTGTTATACCACGATCGTCGACGCATCAGCTCACGCCGACCAAGCATGCGCATCCTCCACCCAAGGCACTTCCTGCCGATCTCTCGGTCATGCTGCTTTCGGCCGCTGACGAATATATCGCTGCTGCGCGCGGAATGGGAGCGCTAGTAGCGCGAGAAAAGCGGGAAGCTGATGTTCGGCAATACTACAAGCTCATGGCCACGGGCCTGGGATGTATGGACACCGTTCTCAGAGACTTCAGCTTGATGCCGCGCGATGAAGCTAAGCTACGACTGAGATATGCGAGTCTGTTGGTGGAAGAGACGGACAATACCGCTGAGATTGACGAGGTTATCTCCAAACAGATATCTCTCTGCGGACGCTGTCGATTGCAGGACTTGAAGTACGCTTCTTTACACCTCCAAGCGCGCTACCAATTCAAGACGAATCACCGTGCCGCGCTCAAGGCACTCGATAAACCAATATCTGAGGCCGAGACGTTCCAGCACATCGCCTGGGTTTATGCTTTCCGATTCTTGAAGGTCTCTTTGGCACTCCAGATACCAGGTCGCATCGAATTAGTACCAGCCCTTCAGCAATTACATGCGATACTAGCACATGCAGAGAAGCGAGGGGATCGAGCTATTTATGTTGCTGGTAGTGCACTGGAAGCGATGGTGCACTTGCGGTCAGGCGCCCCCGACAGGCTTGAGCAAGCTCAACGGGCGATTGCTGCCGCACGGAGCCTGCAATTACAGGTGTCAACAAAACAGCTGGGGTCGTTCGGCACTCTCATTGACATCATCGATGTCGCCTGTGGCATCCAGCACGGCACGCCTAATAGTAAGAAGTCGACTGCTTTGATCGAGGCCATGTTAGATGAGAAGACCGACTCAATGCGCTCTGAGACAGGGGTCTTCACCGTCCTTGTCGAGCGAAGTTTTGGGGGAAACTTGACATACGACACTGGTGGCATCTTTCGAAAGAATTCCGATGGAAAAGATGAGCTCGCTTTCGGCTGGCTTCCCAAGGAGGACCTCACGACACTGTGTTTCCACATCAGCGCTCTGGACCAGAACATCCATGAGAAGGGTCTCAGCTATGTCAAGGAAGCTCACCAGCGCTCGAGGGGCGCTCTGAAACGTCACTTCCCATACAGCATCCCCATTGCAGTTGCTGTCACCCAGATGAACTGGAACCGAGTGCTTGACTGGCACTCCATGTTCACTATCGGTCTTATAGCCAGCTTTCGGGATTCTCAAAGTGTTGCGAACGAGGCATTAACAATATTGCGCAAGCGAGCCGCGAAGTCGCCGTACGATAGTCAAGAAGTGTACACTCGCACTTTATCGTATTTGTCCGCGGTTTTGGATCAGAAGGCCGGGTCTTTGGAATCTGCGTCACGCACATACGCTACAGACACGTTTCAGCTCCCTGAGAAGAGCTCTTCATTTAGTGCCAGAACAGACCTGGCAATACTTGCAGCTCTGAACAGGCTTCTCATAATTCGATCTCCCGGTCATCCCCAATACAGCATGGCCAACGCCCTACTTCATCAATTGCAGCCGTTCTGCGAGAACCATTCCAATCAGTACATTCAGATGGCGTATCGCCTTGTTCGTGCCATGTCTAGCCCCGACGCCTCCATCAACCGACAGAAGACTTTGATGCACACGGCGGTTAATCGCGCCAATGGCATCTACACACACTCAAAATCGCGAGTTTGTGATCATGGCGCTATGCTACTTCACCAAGTCATTCTTCGCGGATCAGGTTGGCGAGAAATCCATCCAAGCTATCCGAGCAACAAGGCAAAACGCTAAGCTGAGTCGAAAGCCACTGTGGATGGCTGTGGCGTTTGGACTATGCATGTCCACGTATCAGCGAAACGGCTTGATCGAAGAAGCACAAAAGGCGCAGCAAGAGTATGACGAGGTTAGGCATCTTTTGCCACCTGCCCTGACGGGTGGCGACGATGTCGATGCTGAAGGAGAGGACGATGCATGACTTAGCTCAACTCTCTCTACGCATTTTCGATAATAATTCTGCATTCTTTGGGCGTTACACGGGAGGGTTGTATTGTTTACCCATCAGAGATACCATGTGTGTTTATTCAAAAGCTCGGCGCATCGGTGGGGGATTGCTTGTCTGTCACGGCGCAAGTGCTGCGGAATAGCAGTCGCAACGACCATATTATAGCAGGACACAAATATGCTCGAAAAACCAAGCAATTGGCATCATGACACGGTGTTGGAAATATAATAAATATCTTTAGCGGTGGCATCTGGCATATGTCACTTGGCAGGTGGCTGACTGCGCACAATGACTTTGTGCAGTGGCCACACTGTGACTCCTTCCGTGTTTCGAATCACACCTGCTCGCAATTTTCCCGATGCGCAACTGATGCTATGTTACTTACTTACCTTATCACACCAGCTACTGGCAGTGTAAGCTTGTGCACATACTTAGGGATGAGGACTTGTGGTATCATAGTTTCAGGTGTCAGGCAGACTGAGCGGAGAGGCTGCGGTGGGGTAAAGATGTTCTTGAACGTGATTGCGATGGGGTTGGTTCGAGGCGGAGTTCCTTGAAGAGAGGTGAGATTTGGGGGATTCGGTGATAAAAGGGCAGGAGATAACAAGCTCGGGAAAGAATAAGAGGTGTGTGAAGGGGCTGTGACTTGATCGCACGGCACGAAACAGTGGTTCATGGCCAGCATCAAACAGCACGTTCCGCACCACGAAATTCAATCTTGCCATCAAACACATCAAGCCCATGTTTCTCTGTCACGCACAATGATTGCATACGAACAGCAGTTCAAACCTCCCGTCCTCCTCATTCACAAACTCAGTGTATATATCCAGTCACCACCCCCATTCCCTTCTCTCCCCACCCACACAGCTCCAGTCCACCAACAATGCATTCCCTTCACTACCTCTTAGCCTTGATCTCCCTCGCCGCCAGCGCCCCTTCCCTCGCCCCACGAGCCTGCAACACCGGCGCCCCCGGCGGCGTCTACACCTGCCCGTACAACAACTTCCGCGACTTCACGTCCTCGGGCCACTACATGTACGTGTGCAAATGGTGGGCGCCGGGCTCCCAGGACTGCTTTAGCTGGGACGGCCAGTACCTTTCCGAAATGCCGCAGGCGATTGGACCTGATGGGGGCGGGTGAGTCTATGGCAACTTCTATGTGTGGTGGAGAGGTCTGGGCTGACGAGATGGGTAGATATTGTGTGTTTTACAAGGAGGAGAATTGTAAGGGTGAGATGGTGAGGTGGGCGGATGGGAAGAGGGTGGAGAGTGGCGGGAGCGAGTAAGTGTTAAGAGATGATGGGGAGGGGAGATGCTGATGGGTGTGTGTGTAGGAGACTTGAGTGTCCTGGGATTCCGGATACGAGGGCGCCGGATTGGTATAAGAGTTTTAAGTGTCGGGCTTATTGAGTCTGGGAGGGAATGATGTTGGGTGTGTGGGATAGCTGTGGTGGATGTGAGGATGGAATGGTTGCTTGGAGGTTGTATACTGGGATGTCAGTGAGGTAGAAATGACATGTGCTGGGATATGACGATGCGGTCTTCCTACGTATAGTATGCAGTGACTTTAGGATATACGACATAGAACCATCACACTAGTTCACTCTCCATCGTCAATAACAACAACTCTGCACAGAGAACATGTCAACTCATACTTCCCCACCATTGACTCCATTAGCATATTAGATCGGCCTTTCAAACCAACCTCTTCCTCTTCCTATCCACCAACAACCACCTACTTACTGACAAACACGATGCTTATACTCAACCAGCTTCGTCTATACCACCTCCTCGCCCTCCTCCCACTAACTTCCAGCGCCCCAACCTCCACCCTCCCCACCTTCACCCTGACCTCCGCCCTCCCAACCTTCAAGCTCGACCCCTGCGGCCCTGGCCTCGGCCTCCCAGGCGCCGTCTACACCTGCCCGCAGCCCAACTGGGGCCACGACACCCAGCCATGCACATGGCACCCTCCCGACGTGCAACAGTGCTTCTCGTTCCCCCTGGGCACGGAGAGCGCGAAGCCGAAGAGCATCGGGCCGGATCCGGGGGGATATTGTGAATTCTTCACGGAGCTGAATTGTCTAGGAGTTCCCTTTAGTTATGATGTGAAGAATGTGGGCTCTGGCACGTAAGTAATGATTGTGTTCTTGGGCGTTTGGGGGAAGGAGATGGATGTTGGATATGGGCTAATGAGATGGCTAGGAAGTTCATGTGTCCGGGGATAGTAGATGCGGGGAAGGCGGAGTGGTATAGGAGTTTTAGGTGCCTCCCTTTGTGAGAGAGTTGGGATGTTTGATAGGTTAGGGAAAGGTTGAGTTGTTGGGAAGGCTTGCCATTGAAGTCGGTTACGTGTGCACTTCTATCTGCAAGGTTACCATAGTTGAATATCAGAAAGTCGTACAGTATCGTTCAACCCATTCGAGTAAGCGGCCGCATCCTTCCTGACTGACGAGATGTTCATATTGAAAACCGCAGAAATTGCCATGTCGATGGCATTGAAGTCAGGAAATCCCGGTAAGGGCCGAGGTTGCCTTCGCAAGAGGTCTGTGCGCGGGGTTCCCCGCAAAGTGCCTGTCCATCGCGCATCTCTCCACGACTGAAGCCAAGCGAGTCATCGACATGTCTGAACCGAAAGCTTACTTACATATGCAAACTGTTAGCTACATGCGCTGGTTTCCAAGATTCCCGCATCGCTGAAACGCGTGCAATTGAACTTGCTATCACTGGTTCTCCTTGCCATACATCTCCATCGTTCAATACAACATGGCGACAATGAACTTCTCCATACCAGACGATCTTAAGCAATATCTAGCCGACCTTGACAAGTTCATCGACGAGAAGATCACGCCCCTACAGCACAAAGACGACAACAATCGCTTCTTCGACCACCGTCGCGAACACGCACGAACCGACTGGGACAATGGCGGCCTGCCGCGCAAGGAGTGGGAGGAACTTCTGACAGAATCGAGAAAACTGGCCGATGAGGCTGGCTTTTATCGGCTGTCTCTCCCAAAGCAGTACGGCGGCCAGAACAGCTCAGATGGGCGGGGAAGCAACCTCTGGATGGCTGTTATTCGTGAGCACCTCGCAGCGAAGGGACTTGGCCTATTCAACGACCTCCAGACCGAGCACTCCATGGTCGGAAACTTCCCGGACGTCATCATGCTCATGGGCTTTGGCAGCGAGCAACAGAAGAGGGAACTCATCCCACTTCGACTGGAGGGCAAATTCAGAATGACATTTGGCTTGACGGAGCCTGGTCACGGCTCAGATGCGACACATATGGCGACGAAGGGACGGCCAGAGACACGGAATGGTGTCAAGGGATGGCTTCTGAATGGATACAAGCGGTGGCAGACTGGTATGCATCATGCGACGCACTGCTCCATCTTCGCAAGAACGTCTGGCAAGGACGGCGAGATCAAGGGTATCTCGTGCTTCATTGTGCCGAGAGACACTCCTGGGTTGAAGGCGGAATCGTATGAATGGTATGCCCTTGAACAACTCAACGCTGCGAATGACAACTAACGCAACACAGGACACTCAACATGCCCACCGACCACGCCACCGTCTCAATCAAAGACGTCTGGGTCCCCGAGACCGCGGCCCTCGGACCCATCCACAACGGCCTAGGCGTCGCACAAGCCTTCGTCCACGAAAACCGTATTCGACAAGCTGCCTCATCTCTCGGCGCAGCAGTGTACTGCGTGCAGCAATCCGTCGAGTACGCCAACGAACGTGCACCTTTTGGTACACCACTGTCGCACAACCAAGGCATTCAATTCCCGCTCGTCGAGCTTGCAACACAATGTGAGATGCTAAGGCAGTTGATTCGCAAGACAGCGGTGGAGATGGATTCGATGCCTCACCACGAGATCGAGAAGCGGATTGGCGATAAAGTGTCGATGTGCAACTACTGGGCCAACAGGCTGTGCACTAATGCTGCGGATCGTGCGATTCAGGTCCATGGTGGAAATGGATACTCACGGCATTATCCGTTCGAGCATATCTGGAGGCACCATCGCAGGTACAGGATCACGGAGGGAAGCGAGGAGATCCAGATGCGTAAGGTTGCAGCGTACCTGTTTGGATTTGGTGGGAGGAAGAGTCTGGTAGATGCGACCAAGTCTGAGTCGAAGCTGTAGTGGCCCGCGCCATTATAATTCCACCCCGTGATCGAATTGAATAAACAACAGTGGCTGTGATTTCATTGCAAGGTGTGAAATGCCGGCCGGTTGCCGAGAATTGCCAGGCATCGCCTCGGTTTGGCGTCTTTAGTCACGACATTGTAAAACTGTCCGGCTGTCTTCAAGTCAAGACCATAAATTGCGTAGCCGTCGATTAAAGCCGGGCATTGCGTCCTTCTCCGTGATGACTGGAAGGAGCACGACAATTATGAGGAACCAAAGGATGAAGCCTGCAATCCACAATGAAGTAGTCCGGAAGCTTGAGCTCAATGGAGGAGCCGGCAGGGGTTTACGTGATATCGCTCTCGAAGCTCCTCTAGCTGAAAGTACAGGAAGAGGTGGTAGAGGCTTCACTTGCTCGAATGACCCTCGTCGTTGCACGTGGAGTTGAGGTATGGAGGGCTTCAATGTGGATGCTTTAGGCGGCACAGGTGGCCCGTCTGAGTTCGCGTTGGGCCGGCGACTTCGCAGATGATTATGGCCAGATACTGAGTAGGACATGTTTTGTTCTCGTAGTAGCCTTCGTGGGTGTACGAAGATGTGGAAGGGACACTGTCAACTAGCCTATTCTGGCCTAGGCTGTCGTGCCCCTTCGCCCTCATCGAACTCGACTAACTTACACCATTCACTTTTACCACTCGCGATGTGATCACGAGACTCCGTAATCTGGTAGATATGGGTTCATTGCATCGTCCTCCATGAACATATGTCAGAACTAGACTCCAATGCCTTCTGAGGAAGCCAAGCGGAGAAAGGCCCGCCGAAGAGCTGAGCGGAAGGCTGAGCGCCCGAAGAAGCAGCTTCAACGATGGATCAACCTGCCGAAAGATTTGTACCCTTACGAGACTGTCGTTGAACTCCCAGCGGACAAGCCCGCAAAAGAGACACAAGCTATTATCCGACAGCAGCAAAACTTACCTTGGCCCATTCCGAAGACGAAGCACCCCTGCCGCCCATGGCATCCCGAGGATCTGTGGGAGCTTGGAGCGCTGAAGAAATCACTTTTCAATGAACTTGAAAGCTGCGGAAGTGAGGTATTTGTGTTACCTTCCTTGCAGGATGGCAAAGGAAAGCAACCTAGGCGCCACGAGGCCGAGAACTGTCTACATCACATCCTGTGCTGTTGGAATACCAATCTCAAAGGCTACGACTCCGCAGGACCTTCTTTTCTCGTTCATATTCTCAAACGCAAGTACGATGGGCCGCTGACCTTTCCAAGCTTGGAGGGCGAGGATAACAGGACAGCCTGGATACTGCGACGTGCTGCACCTGCTCGCTCGTTTCACATCATCCTCGGACAAATGAACCGAACTGCGTATGGACATCCCGAAGGAAGTTCCAAGCACGAAGTGGCGACGAGTGTTCAACGAAGCGAGTGTATATTGCAGAATCTTGTACATGCTGGCGGCAAGGACGTTAGCGTGCTTCCGCGTGTTAGTGAAGAGGATCTGCTGAATGAGCATTACTTTGAGGATCAGGAGGCAGACAAGTATGATGGCCGCAGTACCACATCTTGGACACGAACTGTATGAACTACTTAGCAATGACTTCTATTTTATGGCAAGACTAACCTTCCAGGTCTTGATCATCGTGCCAGACGAGTTTATCGATGATTTCATTTACGAAAACGAAGCCTCAAGCAGAACCAGCAACGATCTTGTTGGTCAGAGTGAGAGTCACCAGCACAAAGATCACAGCGGAGACGAAAGTCAAGACGAAGAAGACTTCGAGTGCAAAGATGAGGAAGCCATGCTTGAGAGAGCTCACGAATTGAGTCAACGTCGTTTATCCTCCGAAGAAAGGCTTCATCAGGACGACCCTGGAAGTGATGTCGAAGTTCAGGATGAACACGGCAACACGTACATGATGCCCGCCTCCATGTTCGATATCTCAGCCGGCGTGGAAGATGTGGAAGAACATCAGCCAGCCAACAATGAGGATGGACCACCTGAAATCGAAACAGTCGGGCCGCCCACATCGTTCACGCGGCCACATCCCGACCACACCTTCGACACGGAGCGATGGTCAATCACACGCCTCGGAAATAACTCGCTTGTTCGAACGCGCCGTCACACTTTGCTCGGATGAAGGAGCGTAAGAGCTCCCAAGACGCCACACTAAGACGTGGAATGCTCTGTTGCCCTATTTATCGACATTATATACCTCCCTCCAAAAGAGATACCGACCCAAACCTTTGTCAAGATTGCACAATGGACTTGTCACAGGCTTCGATGAGACGGCGAACATTGTACGTTTTGCATCATTGCTGACCTTGTTGTATTTCGATGAGCGTTGTTGACACAGAACGTCTTCTTCGAACCAATATATCACTCAATACCGACCACACGAAGATACTTCCACACCAAGAACAGCTATGGTTGAGATGGCGCTTGCTAACCGCCCCAAGCGCACCAAAAAACCTACCCCTAAGCCCCTAGCTGCCAAGCCATGCGGGATCCAAAAGCCTCGCTCACCACGCCGCCAGCGTGACAAGACGATCCGTGGCGCAACTGATTTGGAAGACCTTGAGCGCCAGAACGCGCAACCGAGCAAAACTATAGCTGCCAATCTCTCTTCAAGCCTCGTCGATGAGTCCGCCTTCGATTCTCTCATGGAAGAAGAGACCGAATCCGACGAGCTTGTTGCACTCTCAGGCGACAACATTGAGTACAACTCTGGCGATCAGCTTGACCGTCGCGATTCGTATGACAGTCGCCTAGACTCGGGTAATGAGGATTATGAACTTGACGACTTTGTGGTGGCCGATGATGAAGACGATAGTATATCTGACATCGGAAGCGAAATCACAGTCACATCCGAAGACTCTGTCGAAGGACGGCTGGGCCATTTTAGTATCGCGGAAAGCAGCATAGTCGAACATGAGATCACGACAAAGAAGCTCTCGCTAGGCAGCTCGAGCTCAGGATCAGGCTTATTCGTGAGCGATCCGAATGATCGAGCAGCGTACATTGCTGCGCTTTCGTCTCTAGAACTCATAAGCCAGCCTGTCTCGGCCGATATCTCACCTGTCGATATTGCGGAAGAGATCATGGATGCGACCTGTCGGTTCTTGCGCAGATGCAATCGCAACGGCGCGCCGCTGCGTTTGCTGCTTTCGAGCAAGATGCTGGAGGATGAAGAAGTGGTCGATGCCTTGCAGAATGCAATTAAGCAGGGGTTGGGAATGATTGAAGATGTAGGTAACGATAGTGTGCTTATTGTTGTGGGGCCGAAGCTATAGGTATAGTAACCTCCATCCCTGGGTGGCGGGACGCCCGCTGTGCCGGGACACTGCCAATTATTCTCAACATAACAAAGCCAATAGCAAGCTTAAAGCAGAGGTAAATCCGCAATAGCAGCGTTGAACCATAAATTGTATTAGTTATAGGCATGCCGTTTACATCATTCACCTCGCATCAGATCAATACATCCACCCCAAATCATGAATCGTAGCCAGCATCACATCAGTCGGATTCGTAGTTGTACCCACCAGGTTGATTTTGACCATCACCGAATGATTTGTGCCACGCATTGCGCAACGATTGTCTCGTGGCAAGGAAATCAGCAGTGGACTTGGCAATCTCATCATCAGAAGCTCGGTCCCAGCCCAGTCCATCTGCGACTTTTCTGTCAAGCCATTTCGTGCTCTCGAACGCAGCTGACCGATACAGCTGACCGGGCGTGGCTGATTCATGTAAATTAGTAGGCTCATTCTCGCATATCGCCCTCGCCAGCTGCCGAACAGTTTTACACGTAGCATCGGTAGGAATGTCGTAGCCAGCGTTATAACGTTGAACTTGGGCTATCACTTGCTTATCTAGATTACCATGGTCAGAAGGATTATATCTGTTGGTATCAGGAGTTGTTACATACTCTCTTTCCGAATCTCAGCATCAGTTCTGCGAGACGTGCCGATCTCACGGCTGGAAACGAGCTGACGCACTTTTTCGCTGCCCCATCGTCCAGCCTTTGGATAAATACGGCCGTCCTTTGTTACGCCCATTTCATATCGGTTTTCTCCTACCCGTACTGCCTCATGGCTGAATGGATCAACACTGTGCCGCTCAGGTATCGGAATATCGGGAGCATCAGGGTGCTTCTTCAATATTCCGATGACGCGGTTTTCGAGGAAAACGGGTCTTGGCCGTTTTTCGGGGTTAGATTCAACATGGGAGTCTCTTGGATAGTGCCCATCGCGCTGGCGGGGTTTTGTGGACTGGGTGTTACCCATGGTCAGACGTCAAGAAACGGTAAAATTGCAATCGAAGGTGAGTAATTACGGTAGCTGTAGTATCAGAAAACGAGCACAATAAATATATTCGCGCACACTTGCAAGAAGGACTCGCAAGCAGGGCGTAGTTAAATGCACCACGTGTCAAGCTAGTGTACGTATATTCACCGGATTTAGCATAGCCCACCTATCCAGCCAATACCTGCCCTGCACACCCACACCCCCCAAGGATTTGGCGCCCTTCACAACTCGCAAGGCAGAATGAAGTAAATCCTGACCGGAGCGACCGGTGAAGCGAGGTTTTGTTGATCGCAATAGCATAGAAAACAACAGTGCCATCTCTTCATCAACGGAATCAAGCGAACCACAATTGTTCATTTTCGGCCAACAGTTCCTGGTTTTCGCACGCCTAAACTCACGGAGACAGAACAACTACTTCTTCACATGCCTCCATTCATGCCGACAGATGAGTTATACTCTAAACTCGAGGTATCTCAAGATCGGCGCCTGCTGAAGCGACTTACAAACGAATCCATATCCACACTAGAGCTCGCAAGGTCAAAACTTCCAGGACAAGCCAGGATAGATCTCAACGATCCGAAGCTTGGGTCTTATATATACCACGAATTGTGCACAGAGGAATTGGACAAATTTCAACCATATCTCTGGCTTGTTTCAACCCAGGATTCCTCGCACATATCTAGCATAACCCATCAGCGAGTCAAAGGGCGCGAAATTCTGGTATCCGAAAAAATGCGCTTACATCTTGTCTGGACTTCAGACCGGGTGTTCATCAAACCTGTTCCCAAATACCTGCTTTCCTATTCCTTTTGGGAAATATTGTTGGATCATTCGAATCATCAATTCACCGAAGACATGCGGAAAGCAGCACGACAATCAGCCCTTGGATTTATACGATCCTATGTACATCTTATACGTCACAAAACCGATTTCATCCTCGCTAGAGATACATATGGCTTACTTCCAAAAAAAGTCACCTATGCTCAATTCGCCCAATTCATCGAAAAGTTTACCCACATAGACGACGATTTGGTGACTCCACGTTATCACTTCGGTGAGCTGCGACTAGGAAGATTGAATTTCTGGGTCAAAATTCTTTGCAGGAAATTCGTATACGAAAAGATCCATCACAGCTATGGCTCGTACTTTGCTCGGTTCTATGGCCCCATCCTGTTTACCTTCGGTGCTATTAGTATTGTACTCAGCGCAATGCAGGTGGCATTGCAATCACAACCTCCGAAGTCAAGTGCGCCATCAGATTCCTGGGAATCATTTGTGGATGCTAGCAAAGGATTTTCGCTCCTCTCTATCATTTTGACAACTATAGTAGCAGCTACGCTACTTTTAACCTTCCTTTGCCTTGTCCTCCGCGAGTTTCTTTTTGCAACGAGAGATCTTTACCGTAAGTCACGCGTTCAGCGAAAAGCCACAACGACTGTGTAAAGGCTGGGATTCGACATTAGTATGCAAGGAGTCTGGTCG
>TARA_R110002003_G_scaffold645_6_pt1 | contig 29738 bp, 31 predicted proteins | sample TARA_R110002003 | Tara Oceans TARA_R110002003 (sample SAMEA4396441) | marine metagenome | biome: Westerlies Biome; feature: [SRF] surface water layer (ENVO:00010504); material: water (ENVO:00002006), including particulate matter (ENVO:01000060) such as... | depth 5 m | reverse complement strand
AGTGATTTTGTGTATAGGGATGAGAAGAGTGGTGAGGAGGTGAGGCCGGGCGAGGCGGCGAGGTGGGTGCGGAGAGTGGTGCTGGCAGCGGTGTGTGTGGGCGCGGTGATGAAGAAGGATGTGATAGTAGATGAGGTGGGAAGGAGGATGCGGGAGTGGGATTTGGGGAGGGTGGTGGGGAGCTTGAGAGGGGGAAGGTGGTGATGGGGTGGCATTGGTAAGGACGTGTAGTTAGGAATTGTAAGTGCAGCAAAATCATTCAGAGGCCATATTCCCCTTGATCTAAGATTCGTCACAATAGCTTGTTGGTTATATCGTGGGATTTTCATTACCTGTATATGTCCTGCAGTCCTATGTACTAACGCATGTATATCTCAGCGCGTATCACTTCAAGCTCAGATACATGCATATCATAATATCTACAAAAGGTGCGAAGGACATACACGCTTCACTCAACTCGCTGCCGCTGCCGCTCTGCTTCGGTCATCAGACAGCGAATTGGACAGCACCTAGTGGCCCCTTCAGCAGACGTTTTGCTCCTCTCACCGTCAACAACAACCTCGGGCCCTCTAGCATAACAACGCTCGTCTCCATAACAACCACTCTCACGCAATACAGCTCCGTGAACAATATTCTCCGCAGTTCAAACTCGACTTCCACAACACTTTTGGCGCGCGCGCCAGTCCACTGTTATTGTACTCAACGACGGACAATAGCACAAAAGGGACACTCGTTTACCCGACCCGGGTGTCCCTTTCACCTCACCTCGAGACAAGAGATTTTCAAACTCGCCTGTTCGGATTTTCGAAGGCTACAACAACTTTGTCGAGTCCTGACACGCCTTTTGGACATCAAGCAAAGCAACAACAACTTACTTACACACTCACCAACATCAAAGCATCCACCATGCCAGGCTACACTCCCCTCGCAGTCCTCCCTCCTTTCTCCCCCGCCGTCACCGAAGAAGATGTCAAATCCTCGCCCGAGATCTACCAGTCGGAGCACGTCATCCACAACCTGCTCCACATAGCCGGCTACCTCGTCCAGCTCGTCAACGACACCACGCTCTTCGGCCCCGCCAGTCACGACCCCTACACGCCCTCGCTCAAGACGCTACTCGACCGTCTTCACGCCGGCCACCTCGCGCTGACTCCGCTGCCCGACATCGCAAAGGATGCATCTCGGCTCCAGCAAACGCTCAGCGGCCGCTGGACCGACTCGGTGCACTCGCGGCCACTCGAAGACTTCGAGGACGTGTACTACGCAGTGCTAGCGCGCATGCAAGACATGCAGCACACGCTGAACGCACGCCTGAGCAGCGGCTTCAACGACGTGCACGACGCGCTGTTCGCGGGGGGTCCGAGCATCGCCGACTTTGCGGCCAGCATGGCGCAATACTGGGGCGTATTGAACGCGCCTGCGTGTGCGCGGGCGCTCGACGATGCGGTGCGGCAGGCGCGGGTGACCCGGCTGTATGAGGAGATACACATGGCGCTGGATGCGAATGTGATTACGCAGGCGGATGCGGACGAGCTGTTGGCCGACTTGTTTGAGAGCAAGGACACGGCCGAGGGGATGAAGTTCATTGGGGGGTGGAGTCCGGCGATGATCGGGGGGTATTTGCACGAGCGGTATCGTGTGCTGCTGCAGGTGGAGAAAGAGGAGGGTGAGCGGCAGGCGAGGGAGATGCGGAAGCGGGCGAGGATGAAGGTCAAGGTTCGGAAGGAGAGGAGGAAGAGTCCGATGAGGCGCTCTAGCCTGGAGATGATGCTGGAGGGTGCGCGGGAGCGATTTGCGAGGCTGAGGGAAGACGATGGTGGTGGTGGTGGTTCTGCGGTATATCGACCCAGCCCTGGAAAACAGGTACGGTTCGCGGAGCAGGTGGAGGATGCTATGCGTGTGGAAGCTCACCAGGTCGACAACGTCAACAACAATGATCTCGTGGACAGCATGGATCATAACGCCATCGAACAGGAGCGCGCCCGTCAAGACCAACTGCAGCACGACATCCAGTGGCAGCTGAAGTCGCAGCGCGTGTCCGAGTACTCCAGCTACCTTCGTGGTGCAGCGAGTCATGACGTCCGGTCCATCGTCAACAGCAGCGCGTATGGTGGATCTGTTCGCGGAAGCTCCCTTGGCAGACCTGCTCCTGAGATCGCTGAGAAGGATACGGACATGATGGAGTTCTGAGAGATGCGAGAACTCATCGCCTGTACCCCTCTGCTGGCTTGAGACGACTCATTGTGTCGTAGCTGGGTTCCAGCGTTGGTTTCCACAGAGCGATGCAACATGGTCAGGTCTATTCCAACACTCTTCACCATATGGACAGAGGTGCATCTTTCGACATTGGCTTCCCATGCAGCTCATTTAGGTAGCTCTAGGTAGCTGGCATGGACCCCGAACGATCGTATAACTGCTCTCAAAGTGGTGATCTCGAGATGGTCCGCGGTCGAATGAAATCAACTTTCAACACATCGAGCCAGGCTTGGCTAATCGTCCTTGTCAGTAGCGTAGTTCGGGTCGAACTCGAGAAAGTCTCCCTCCAAGAAGCTATATGACTTGGGTGGTTTGACCTTCGCCACATGTCCCATACGGCTTTGCCATCGCTCCACAGTCTCAGCGTATGACACCGAGCATCCGTGCAGATCTAAGAACTGTCGCTCAGAATATTAGTGCCCGCCAATGACTTCAGGACAGTAAAATCTCCTACCTTCAGTTCTCGCATAGTTTCTAATGCTTTTAGCGCTGCTTCAGTCACCAGATTTCCACAGTCTGCAATTTCAAGAATCTCAAGTGCAGCACGACCCTTCCAACCATACTCCAGGAATGCCCAGAGCTCTTGCCCTAGCGACTCACAGTGTCGTATCCTCAACTCACAGCAAGAGTGATTGTACGATAGGAGCGGGGCTAAATGCGACATCAGGAGATCCGTATTCTCAATCTTGAGACTGCGCAATCGGCCGCTCCACGCTGCGTGCTGCGTCAACACCTGCCATGCATCACGCTGGTGGTCGATGCATTTGCGCGAGAGTCTCCGAATACGAAGGTCTTCCACCAGCTTGATTGAAAGGAAGCGCAGAGCCGGTAGTGCCGAGATAGCCTTCCCCATGGAAACCGTCAGTGTCCAGAGAGACAGGTCTAGGTGTTGCAACGCTCCTTGATGTCGTTCTAGGATGCTAGGCACAAGTGCAGAGTGCAAGTTTATGAGTGTTGCGAAATCGTAGTGGTGCGCATCGGGGACTTGTATCAAGACCTTGTCAAGGCTAGGTGTAGCAGCCTCCGTCATGAAGGACGATCCCGGCTGAGAGTAATAATGCTCGCCCTTTGAGGCATCATATAAATTCAAGCGGCGTGCAGACATGTAGCTTCCCATTCTGAAAGCATTTGGTTTTGGGCCGAAGTCGAGTTTCAATGTATGGAGACTTGCATTCGCAAGGGAGTGAGCGTATCGCGAGCATTGCGAGAACTTGAGCAGAGGTTTGACGGGAATTGTAGCTAGAATGTGAAAGAGGAGTTCGGGAGCGAGTTGAAGTAGAGAAATAGCCATGACGAATGAAGTTTGGTGGTTATGTAGTGGAAGAAAAGACGAAGTAGATTCAAGAACCGCTGCGGGAGAGCTGGCAGCAAACCAACGATGACGCCCCATGGCGGATCCCATCACATTAAAAGTCATCACCATCCATGGCACAGTCTTGCGGCACGACTATGTCAAGCGCCGACCAAATGTGAAGAGGTGGAGTGCAGTTGGCTTGACCGGAACGAGCCCCGACGTTGCTTAGCGGCGTGGATGACGGATGGTGTTGACTGGCTGATCAGATCATCCACATCCAAGGGCGGCCCTTTCTGAGAACGCGCCTGGCGGTATGATAATGCGCCTGGAGACACTGCCATTATTGCATGATACATGCACCCTGATATTGAAGGCCGTGATGCTTACGGCTTGTTTGCTGACATGGCGCTCAGCCTGCATCGAGGTGTACGACGTGAGTTGGGGCGTGGAAGGTCAGCGAATTAAGGTGAACATGGTGCTCCGGGTCACGCACGAGAGGTGGGAGTTATCGTTAGTTGCTCATGAATGAGTCGCGTGGGTAGAGGTTTGATGGATATGACTTGTGATGTTCGACCCGAAGGTCAGGATTGCTTGCCATTCTGATGTTTCATGCACGAGCCAGCTCTCGTGACGCCATCCTCAATCACACCTGGCTTTCTACTTCGGGGAGTTTCTACATGGAATAGTGAAGCCATGCATGCCTAGGACCAATGGCGTTTCTCATATAGGTTGCAGCGTAGGGAATCATCCTAACAGCAAGTGCAAAGACGAGCAGCCGATCCTAAGCCCTTGGTCCTTAGGTTGCTTCTCCTGGTACACATTGCCATGATCAAGTCCCACCCTTCACCTTCTTCGGCGACTCTCCTGCACCCTCATAGAAACCCAAAGTATTCCCGACCTTCCTCTTATCTGGTGTTGTGCACTGGTTGAGCTGCGTCCTCAACTCAGCGTTTGCCTCTACTAGAGATTCAATCTTTGCCGTATAGTGTTCGATCTGCGACTGATGTGCCTGCTTGATCTTTTCAATCTCGCGATCGACGGCTTCTTTCTTAACTGCACTATCTAGCTTGGACTTGCACAACAGCGCGTTTTGGTTAGCGAGGCGTTCGATTTTGCTTTTCAGGAACGCCACTTCGACTTGGTGTTGTTGTTGTAAGAGTGAAGGAATCGCTTCACTGGGTTCTGCCTCTCGATTTAGCAGATCTTGTGTTTCCTTTGTAGACGCCAAGGACCGATCGGGTGCTGTCGTGGCGGAGGCTTGGATGGACATGCGTTGGTGGCTGGCGACATTTTGCTTTGCCTTGTACACCTGCTTTTGCTGATCCATCGCTGCCTGCCACTTCTTCTCCTTTTTCTCCATCTCCTTCAAGTACAATGATCTTATGCCCCTCTCGGCATCTGCCAGATTCTTGTTGTACCAGTCAATGGCCTCGAAGACTTCTGCTGATCGGTCTTCCTCAGCGGCGTTGAGGCCAATGATGATAAACTGCACCTCGTCCGCCCACTTGTGAACCAAGTTCGCCATTTTTTCAGCATCGACTGCTTCCTCCTCCTCAACTAGCTTAGCCAACTTGAAGCGGGCTCGGTCCATTCGGCGCAATAGATGCTGAAGTGGAGCGTGCGGGGCGGCGGAGCTTGATGCGAAGCAATGATCTGAGCCTGTGATCAGTGACAGGCGTTTCGCCAAGGCGATGTCGTCGTCTGGTTCAGTCATATTGGTGGTTCGATTACTCCGCGTGGTCCCGAAACAGTGAAGGCGAGTTGGAGAGGTTACAGCTACGCGCCTGGTTATGTTGCGTTGAGTCGCGGCACAAGCGTGGAGAGAGAGAATGAAGATGGAAATGCGCGATGGGTGGAGTAAATAACTCTCCAGGGTCTCACGCGCCCACGGTACCGCTGGTGAAAGCTAAACAAGGGTCCTCTTCGTCGCGCCAAACAACATCAGCGTTTGCTGGCTGCCAGCCCTGCGCCTGTGGTGTTATGTACATCTCTTCGTGCATGCATGATTCCGTGGTATTGTACAGTCCTCCTCGCCTCATGGAACATCCTTCTCTCCCTCCTGCCCCATCTTCCAGGTGCACTAGTTTTTTTCGTCGCGAGCGGCGCGCAGGTTCTGGTACTGCCGTGATAGAATCGTTGGTTGGCGGTTGATCCTGCTGAAAGCCGCGGTGGCAATGGGCGAGCTGTCCGTGCGGATGGTGGTACCGATGGCCATGAAGAAGCTGGAAGGCGCGATTAGCCCACGTGCAAAGGATGCAGGACATGTCCATACCCGAACGTCGCTGCTGAGCCCATCATGTACTGCCCCAGCGTTCGCAGCATTCCATTCGGGCCGGGGCCGAAGCGCACGATGTTTGTGAATCCTGAGCAAGTCAGAAGCAGAACCCTCCCGGACTATCGACGTATCGCACCGAAGATGAAGCCGATGATCAGGCCCACAGCTACAGGTCTTGTCAGGCAGATGCTCTAGGCTATGCGAATGCGTGCGACATACATCCTCCCATCATACCACCCATCTTCACTGCAAGCTGTTAGCCGGTCTGCACGCAGATGCAATGGACAGCTGCGTACGCTTGTCGAGTGTCGACGGGCCACGCGCGCCTTGCGGCATGGAACTAACAGGCACGGGCATCTTGACTGCGCTGTGAATGCCTCCCAGTCAAACACCAATGCGGAGAAGAAACACGGATGGTTAGATATCTCCGCTGTCCCACTACAAAGCTCTGAAGGCCTGTGCGCCCCGCTAAGCATGAACCAAAGGGAGAACGACCATGGGTGATGCATTATGGAACGCGGCGTTTGCATATTGATCCTTACATCACCGCGCTCTATGCCACCAGTAAACATTGGGAGAGTGGGCCATCTTTACTGCTCCAAGATCTTGAGTTGATGGCTGTCCTAGGCCGTCTCTACCTCTGACGCCTCAGCGCTTGCCCGTATGCCGAGCACGTGACCATTGCCCTCTCACCGCGCCGCTGGAATGAAGCGAACAATGCTGCAGCGTGTATTCCGTCGCATAATATAGTGCCGTTATCGACCCAGCAGTCGTCTTGTTTCAACGCGATCCCCAGGCGTCCCGCGTCCTCTTGCCCGTCGATATCACGCCGCACTCTGCCATCTGGCCAGTCAGCGTCGCAGCAGTCGACCAGGCTCGACAACGACTCCGCTCCCTCGAATCTCATACCATCCGGCCCGCTCGCAACTTTCCCACCACGCAGCCCGATCCATCGCAAAACCACACCCTCCAGGCCCTGCCGCTGTGCTCTGCGCCTGTCTGCAGCGCCTGCATCGCCCTCGGTCGCACGGGCTCCCACGAACAGCACACGACATTCGACTGCCGCGCGACACCTTCACCGTCCACTGTCCACCCGCTGCAACCCCTAGAGCCTGCATCGTCCCGCGACGCATGAGTGCCTGAGCCATCTGTCGAGCGCCGCTGCTGTTTTCGCTTACGTCCGGGGCCGTCACGCTGCTGTCGCGCCGCTAAGAGCGGAGAAGACGGGAATCCTCAGAAAAGTGTCCCTGAACCGCACCGAGCTCCTTCCCCGACACGACAACATCGTCGCCAATGACGGCAGTCGCAGCACCCGTAAACTATCAGAACATCAACCGCCAGACATGGAGCGCTGACGGGGCCCCCAACGGAGGTCCCATGTTCATGAGGAAGAGCGCCCAACGCCAGAACTCCTCGTCTTCGCTGTCGTCACAGGCCTCGACCAGCTCCACAGCATCTGCCGCCTCCACCACATCGCAGCCAAACGGCGTCGCACCGGCGAGCGGCAACGATCCGGCTTGGGCTGCACGAAAGACGAAAGCGCCCAAAGGACTATGGCCTGCGACCAAAACTGAGCCTATTGCGGGAATTTCAACGGCGCGCCCCTCGCCCATCGCATCTGCAGGCCCTGGCTCGTCGGCGGCATCTGCTATGAGCGCACTACAGGCCCCGGCACCCATGGTGCCCTCGCAGCACAATGGCGCGGTGCAGACACAGCAACAGAACGGCGCACCGCGCCCACAAGGGCAGGAGCAGACTGCTGTCCTCCACCTTGTTCCAATGAACGGCACCTTTGAGCGCAAGACCATTACCGTCCCTTTCTTTCCGGACGTCCTCCGCATTGGACGACAGACCAACAACAAGACCATACCTACACCTCTAAACGGCTACTTCGATTCCAAGGTCCTCTCCAGACAGCACGCCGAGGTATGGGCCGACCGGAATGGGAAGATATGGATACGTGATGTGAAGTCTTCCAATGGTACCTTTGTCAATGGATCACGGTTGTCACAAGAAAACCGCGATTCGGACCCGCACGAACTGCGTGAGCAGGACATGCTCGAGCTCGGTATCGACATCGTTAGCGAAGACCAAAAGACGATAGTACATCACAAGGTTGCTGCGCGTGTCGAACACGCCGGCATATACGCCAGATCCGCAGGCGACATGATTGACCTCAACTTTGGCGAGGTTGAGGGACCGCAATTGTCAAACATGATGGGAGCCAACGGGCAGCAACAGCTAGCCAACATGCGCGGTCGTGCACCCAGCCAAGGCTCCATGAACGGCCAACGAATGCAGGGTCCAGGTGTTGTTGGCAACTACACCAATGGCCTCCAGCAACCGCGGCACCCCAACTTCTGGCTTCAGCCCATCACTATGGAGCAGGTAGTCAAGAAGCTCAATGTAAGTCAACCAATATCTCGAGAAGTACCATACTAAGTGTCCCAGGCCGAGATCAAAGCTGCCAAGCAACATTCACAGGAGCTCCACCAGACTAACCAGTACATCAATGCGATACTGTCCGCAGATCCGAAGAAGGAGCCAAGTAAAGCATCGCCCATTGACCCTACCAAAATATCTCCCATCAAGGATATCAATCTAAAGGCCCGATTCTCAGACCCACCAGCTCCGCCGCCACAACAGCCACTGCCCGCTAAGCCTGATGCCGCTTCATCCCTTAGGAGGTCTGATACCGAGCGTCCGAAATTGGGGTCACCTGTCCGATCTGACGCTCAGATGTCTACGCTTACAGAAGCCCTGACGAGTGCCAAGAAGGAGATAGAGTCACAGGGCGTTCGACTGCGGGATTTGGAAGCCATGTTGAACGAAGAGCGACGTGCGAGAGAAGAAGCCGAGGAGCGAGCCAGCCGACTGGAACGCGAATCGCAGACGGAACGTGAAGAGCACGAGGCACAGCAACTCAACGCGGACATCCGCGGTGACGGGCCTGTAGATCCGGAGGTGGAGGAGAAGACTACAGGCCATGAGAACGGATCTGCATCTCCGGAAAATACCGATGCAACGGTGCGGTTGCAGCAACGATTAGAGCTAATGGTGACGGAGATGACGGAAATGAAACTGCAGATGGAACGCTATCGAGAACGAGCCGAGACTGCCGAAGCAGACCGCAAGACCCTGGCTGAGATGATAGAGAGCATTCGTCGGGATAACGCGCGAACGTCCAGCAGAGAAGCCAAGCGCCGAAGCCGTAGTGGCAGCCCGTTAGGACAAGAGGTCATCATCTCTAAAAACGACCAATCTGAAGACATTAATGACGCAGAGGAAGGCGAGATCACCATTATCAAGGATAACGACCTCGAGGACGACGGCACGAAGGAACTGCTCCGTAGAGCCGGCGTGCCAAACGGGCATGCTGTGGAGCCGGAGAAGGAACAGTCCGCCACGAAGGCATCGAACGCCCTGGCCACCCGACAGATGGGGCGCGCTGACCTGATGTATCACGGCGGACCCGTTGGTGCCATTGTCACCGTTGTCGCGATAGGTGTTGCCGTCATGGCTATGCTGAACCAGTACCCCAAGGCCGAGCGCTGAAAGCACTAGGGCAGACACGAAACTCAGCAATCTCGCGCCCCGTGGGCCCTTCTGGGTGCCGGACTCGGGTGGCCATGTATCGGGCGCGAGCTTCTGTCTGTTGCCCGTCGACAGCACCCAGACCCGGGAGAGGGCGGCAACTTCGCGCTCAGACAGTGTTCACAGTCTGTTCGCCCGGGCACCAAGCAGAATCTTCAAAACATGACATATTCTGGATCACCACGCCAACGAGCATCGAGCTTGCGAGCTCACATGCGACATTTGGCAGCAACGCTCAGCCCGAAATGATTACCTGACACACTACAACCACTACCATTCATATTTGCGGCACATTATCGGCGCCCAAACTGCAGAGCATACACGATCATCAAACCCGGAGTTTGGGCAAGGCCTCTGGGAGGCTCTCGATGGTGCGATTCTCATACGGCGTTCTCTGGCTCGATCGAAACCCTGGCATGGGTTGGACTAGCAGTCCACAACGTTCACTGTATCAGCAAGCGAAAGCGACTACCATTTTCCTTTGTAACATGACTTACCTTCTTTAACCTTTGGTCTGGGTTTCTTCTGGATGATATGACGAGAAGGCACGAAGTGGGATCGAGCCTATCGGGGCACGGGGTCTGATGGGATGTAGGTGATTTCCGGCTTCAATGGTACATATTGACCTTAGATGTGCAAGACTCTGGAACTTTACTTGCGTGATGCATATTATGCGTGATGCATTGTAGTTCACGGCTCATGGCGAACAAACATAACTGGGGTATCATATCAACCACGCCCGTCCCATCCCCTCACTTCAGCCCAATACTAACAGTGACCGAACTCACCGTCCGTATCCTCGTCTCCGGCACCTCTACACCCCCTCCCACAGCCCCGTCGTCCTCATCCGTATCCCTAACCTCAATATCATCAATGGCCTTCACACTCCCCATCTCCACCCTGACCACACAATCCGCCTCGCCCTGAAACCTCACGCCCAACTCCAGCGCCCGCGGAATCGCACGCCCCGTCGCTTTCAAATACACCTTCTCTCCCTGCCCATCGCCTCCCAATGCCCCGCCAGCGCGCGCATTCTCACTAACAATCTCCCTCTCCACATCCCCCGCCCTCAAACTCCCCGGCCTCCGCCCCACCGCCTTCGCCTTCGCAGCGAGGGATTGTTTGCCCCGCTTACTGATCTCGTCGAGCAGGCGGCGGATGCGTTTCAGCGCGGGGATGTACGGCGTGCTGGCTTTTATGTACAGGATCTTGGGGGCGGAGGCGGAGGCGAAGGGTGTTGGGAGCGCGGGGTGGAGAAGCGGGCGGCGGGAGATGGTGGTGTCTGTGGAGAAGGGGGTTAGTTTGAATTATGACGGACACGGACAGGGGAAAGGGGGAGGAAGCGTACTGGGTGGGAGTTTTTGGAGTTTGTGGTGCGGTTCGCGCTTGTCGCGGTTCCGGGGTCTGGTTTTGGGTTTCGAGGCAGTCTTTTGGGCGGGAGCGGTGGTAGCTTGGGGTTGTGCGGCGTGAGGCTCGGGTTTTCTTGGAGGTGGCATGGTAGTATTTGTGTTTGGAGACTCAGTCGAAGTGCTCGAAGGTAATTGTGGTTGCGCGCATGGTGGTGTTGGGTCGGTCATTGAGATGTCTGGTGAGATTGATTGGGGCTCTTGCCCTTGACTGGCGGGTTTGACCTGCCCATTGCGAGTTCTTTTCTTTCCTGCCATGCTTCCGAATTGCACAACTTGCGTGCGGGTGTCGAGTGTCGCGTCGTGAAGGTGATGGAGACGCGAACCCAAAAGTTCTGGGCTTATCGATAAGAGCGGCGGGTTTATTCGGGCTTTACATGGTGGTTCCTTCCCACTCACAAGTCAAGGATCATGCATTCGCGATAACTACCATGGCGAGCCCGGTGCGGCATTCAATCCTCCGACATGTCCATCTCCCTGGTCTCATCCCGTACCAACGTGCCGCTCTCCTGCAGGAGCACCTCGTCTCACGCTTCCTGGCCTCGAAACCGCCGTCGAACCAAACCGCGCCCGCACCACACATTATAACCGCCGAGTTCACGCCCGTATACACGTGCGGTCGTCGAGAAGTCGGCAATGTGTCTGTGGAACAGCAAAAGTACCTGAGAGCCAATGGTCGTGCAGACTTCGTAGAAGCCATGCGCGGTGGTCAAACCACATTCCACGGCCCAGGTCAGCTGGTAGCATACCCGATTGTGGATCTCCGAACACACAAGCTGAGTCCACGATGTTACGTAGACATGCTGGAAAAGAGCTTGATAGCTACTTGTGCGCACTACGGGATCAGAGCCATGACTACAGAGAATACTGGTGTATGGACAAGTGAGGACGACAAGATTGCTGCCATTGGCGTACATATGCGAAGGAATATCACGAGTCATGGTATTGGGTTGAACGTGAATACGGATCTATGGTGGTTTGATCGGATTGTAGCATGTGGACTTGAGGGGAAGCGGGCCACGAGTTTCAGGAAGCAGGGTGTTGATGGGGAGAGTGTTGAGGGCGTTGGCACGACGTTCGTGAAAGAGGTCGCGAAGAGGTTGAGCGGCGTAGAAAGGGTTCAAAGGCTGGACGAAGAGGAGGTGAAGGAGTTGTTGCAGACGGCCGATGCACGATGACTTCAGCACTCCTCGACTCCTTGAGGTCTGTGACCAAAACAGCCAGTCTGTCTCTTGGAACTCTACAATCGATTGAAGGTCGCCGTAGAAAGCACCATCGTTGGTACATCCGCGTCCTATTCTTCGACGAGTGCCGCGACGGCCACCACTGTGGCGAGACAACGCCGCGCAGCGCGGCTTTGCTTCGGCTTCAGACTGAAGGAGTAGCCTAAGCTGGGGTTCAGCAAGAGAAGCAACTACAGCAGATTGGCTATTCACTTCCAGCTCGTTCCAGTTCAAGAATTGCCTCTTTAGGAAGGTTTCTACTAATGTCGATGGCTGCACCGCTTTCGGTCGAGTTGATACCCTCAACTACGATCCGGGACCTGAGTTTCCGGGACCGAGGAGCTCCTGGGAGAATGTTTCATTACTTACCAACATTTACACGACCATTTTCTGCGCTTGCTACTGGCCACCTCGAGAACGTCAAGACTACTCTCTGCTATGCACGCTCTGTAACGTATTTGAAGATTGACAATCTGTGACTGGATGAGGCTTCAAAGGACTTGCTACAGACAAATCTTCATTCTCCCATGACCCACGTAATACTAATGCTCTAGTCAAGCTCATAACCAAGATCTCGAGGCCGTCCTTTGTATAGGACAGTCCCCTACGCAGAAATATTCCAGGGTATTTTCCATATCTGTTGTGAACTGTACCAAACAATGTGACATAATCGCTTGTAGGTTAGGATTGCTGGCGTGCTGTTGGTGAGGTGACTGATGAAGTAGCTCTAGATGGTCGGCTGATTGGACAGCCGCACAAGGTCTGTGCAAATTCCACCTGCAGCGCCGGTTGCTCTTGCCCATCATCGCACACTTGCCGCACACTTCCCCCTCCACAAACTGCTTCCGTCTACTTTCATCAGTATCCCGACCATTCCCTCGGCCCAGGGAGCTTCCGTATATACCGCCATCTAATCCGCACATCCTCTGCGTAATCTCCTGCCCTGCGCTTAATTCGCTTGCCTTCACGGTTTTCCTACCTACCTTCCCTCGGTCAAGTGAGTGCGCCTGAGTCCATCACATTCGTTGAAATTTCTAATCATTGATCGCTACGCAGTAGCCCAGGCTTTTCTTTAGTCGCCTGCCCCGTACCTCAAGTAGCTCACGTCCTCCTGCGCGCCTGAGCATCAACCATTCATCGCCCGAACCAGCATCCACTTGACAGCGTCAAAATGGCTACCACCGAATCCTCTGGCCCCGTCAACGGCAACTATGCGCCGCAGGCCTACGAGAACAGCTACTCGACCGGCGCTTCCAACTTCACTCCCTCTCAACAACCAACGGCCAGCCAGCCTGCACAGCAGGCGGCTGCTGAGGTCCCCAAGGATGAGGTCGGCTGGTACTTCGTAGAGCAGTACTATACCACTCTAAGCAAGAGCCCGGACCGACTCTACGTAAGTCACACTGCACCAATTGGTATTATTGTGGAGCACGCGACTGACTTTAGGCACAGCTTTTCTACAACAAGCGCTCGCAGTACGTCTCGGGCGTCGAAGAGGAGAAGGTCGGCGTATGCGTAGGACAGAAGGTATGACCGAATGGACAAGACTATGCAACGAAGCTGACCAAGACAGGCCATCAACGAGCGCATCAAGGATCTCGACTACAAGGACACCAAAGTCCGCGTCACCAACGTCGATTCCCAAGGCTCCGACTCTAACATCGTTATCCAAGTCATCGGCGAAATCTCCAACAAGGGCCAGCCCCACAAGCGTTTCGCGCAGACCTTCGTTCTCGCCGAGCAGACCAATGGCTACTTCGTCCTGAACGATATCTTCCGCTATCTTGCAGACGAGCCCGAAGAGGAGGAGGACATCCAGAACGAGTCTGCCAACGGCGTCCATGAGCCTACGCACACTGCCGCTATCCCCGAAACCGCCTCCGTCGACCAGAGCCCCGAGCCCGCCAGCGAGGAGGACCTGCACAAGGTGGATGAGAAGCTCGAGGAGGTTGCGCAGGAGGAGCCTGCTGTTGAGGACGCTGCCCCTGCTGCCCCAACCGAACAGGTACCCGAGGAGATTGAGGCCCCTCAGACTGAGGAGGTTCCCGCAGCTGTCAGTGAGCAGACGCCAAAGGAGGACGAGACTTCTGCTGTTGAACCGTCGGCCGACGTCGAGAAGCCCAAGGAGCCTGTTCCGACTTCCGCGCCCTCCGCGCCCAAAGCTGCTCCCGTTGCCATGCCTTCCGGTCCTCCCAAGCCCGCAGCTCCTCGGACATGGGCTAGCCTTGCCGCCTCTGCCCACAAGGTAGCCACTCCTGTTGTTGCTGCCCCAGCGTCTCAGCAAAACCCCAACCAGCCCAAGGCCGCCTCTTCAGCGCAGCCTGCTTCAGCTGCGTCCACTTCCCAGGCTGCAGCTCCTGCCCGCGACCAATCGCCCGCCACTAGCCAGAACGAGGCCACGGGCTGGCAAACCGCAACCGGCCACAAGAAGGAGCAATCTCGCGCACAGAACCAAACGCCGGCCATTGATGCTGACCAGAAGCGCGCCTACATCAAGAATGTGTACAGCCAAGTCGAGGAAGGCGCGTTGAGGGCTGCTCTCACCAAGTATGGCGAGATCGAGTATCTCGACATCAGCCGCGGCAAGGTAACTCAGGTCGACAAGGTTGCCTTGAATCAAGCTAACAATCGTGTACAGAACTGCGCTTTCGTCGACTTCAAGACGCCCGCTGCCTACCAAGCCGCCATCGCCGCCAACCCCCACAACGTAAATGGACTGGATCTCAAGGTCGAAGAACGTCGCGTGCGTCCTGAGCAGCAGTTCCGTGGCGGTTTCCCTCGTGGTGGCTCTCAACGTGGACGTGGAGGTATCGGTGGCCAGGGTCCTCGTGGCGGTTTCCAGCCACGCGGCCGTGGTGGTGCCCGGGGCGGTCGAGGCGCTCCTCAGGAGGCGTGAGCGTGATGATACCGCTCGCGCGTCCTCTTCTCCCTTCCTCCCTCTTCCCTTTTCTTTCCGCGATTCCGTTGCAATTGACGCCATTTCCTGACGACTGACGGCTATAGCGATGTGTACTGTACCCGGCCTTTCCGCGCTTTGTATAAAAGTCATCATATTCGAGGAAAAGTCTGGGCGTCGGCTGGTATTCTTAGGGCACTGCGCCCTTGCATAGCGAGTATTTTCGTTCTAGCATTCGCCATTTCACCCTTCATGTTCTCGTTCAGCTCTGCACCTCGAACAAAACCATTCTTTGTTTCACTTCGCGCATGTTTTCGATAACTGATGTATGTGGATGGCTGTCTGGTTCTTTCCGCGCTTGATAGGGATCTCCACGGGGAAATGGACATGTGCAATGGGGGCCACGGTCTAGGAACGGGGTGCATGTACAACAAGGGCGAAATGCAGAGTCGAAGAGTGGCACAATGGATATAGTACAGACATGCAGAAGTGGCATTGTACAAGCATGGGAGGAATATCAAAGCGGTGGTGATGCCGTGATCGCCGAAGATAACGTCACCTGATGGGCTGCTATCGTGGCTGCGGATGATAATTCGCCGGAGCTTTACAGCGCAGGAGGTCAGACGTCGCGACTTCGGTACTTGCTGGCACATACAATCAAAGAAGCACGTTTATACGAGTCCGAATCTGTGCAAGACCTCCTTGACTCTTTCCAAGTACTGATCTCTGGCCCCTCGCGCAACTAGCTCTGGAGTCTAAGCTTTGAGGCAGCGGGGTCTCAGCGGGGCCGTACCACCGCGCCCGTCATATCGCGCCTCCGGGGCTACCCTCGAGCTTACCAAGTCGCCCGCCGCAACCTCTGTACGCTTCTTCCGCTGGCTGCATGCTCTGAACTGTCTTGACCATGCGACCGCTGCCTGGCGGCGACGCCCTGCCCTCAACTGGCAAGCCTCGGTCCCGCAAGTCCAGCGTCGACCATGCCGCCGTCGCGTCGAGCCGTGTCCCCACTACCTTCTTTATGCGGCGTGAGGAGGAGATGGAGCAGTCGGTGGCTTCTTCTTCGAGCACACAAGCGCTAGGAGAGCAAAGAGACGGCTCGTTTGGTGTGCAAAGTCTGGCAGATACACTCGAAGCCGCATTCGGACCAGAGCATGGCACAGGTAGCAAGCAGGCGGAGATACATAACAATATTGGGAATAGAGAGCAGGGTGCAAAAAGATCTGGATCGTGCAGTTCTTCTGTAGGCTCTGGAAAGCTGTCAGGGAGCCTGAAGTTGTCGCCGAAGCGAAAGCTGAAGAGGAAGCTGTCCGGCCATGCCAGCTCTACTCCCTTCACGCCCCTCAGCGTCGAGACGCCCTCGCCGACCCCCATGTCCGCTGTGCCAAGCACCCCAAGCGCTATCTCCCTACAGTCACTGAAGCTGTCCGACGACGAGTCTACCATCGACGAGTCCGCCAGCCAAGCAGTCCCGTCAGGCGGCGAGGAAGAGGCAGAAGATAAGAGCACACAACTAGGTGCTTCCGGCAGCTTTCCACAACTTGTGATGCCAAGTATACAGATGCCCTCACGGAGACCCTTCACCACCAAGGGCAAGGCCATGGGCAAACTGAAGATACTTGTCGCCGGAGAGACTGGTACGTCCGCGATTGACGCCTGCAAATGGAGCTTCCTGCGCTCTTTAGCTCATGCTGACAAGGTGCGATAGGCATAGGAAAGTCCTCTCTCATTCGCTCCATCGTCCAGCTGTGCGAGGACATCGTCCATGTCGATGCTCTATCGCCCTCCAATTCCAGCTCGCAGCCACCACCACCAAAGTCAACGTCTCGAAGACGGAAATCTGACAACACAACAACGACCCGCATCACTGAGATACATGCCAGCACCAAACCATACCCACACTGGTGGACGGACATGGAAGAGAGTCGTGTCCTGCGACGGAGGAAGAGCAGTCTAGATGCTGTGCTGGAACGGAACATCTGCTTCGTGGACACTCCAGGCTTCACCCGTGGTTCGGCAGCGAAAGAAGACATGGGCCTCATTGTCGACTATGTCGAGTCCTTGCTATATCAGACTTCATCTGTCATGACTATGGACGACACCGACGTACTTGGCGTGGTCAGTGGCAGTGGAGGTGTTTCCATAGACGTGGTTCTGTACCTCCTACCACCAAGTAAGTCAAGTTTTCAACCAGGTGTGCCATCATGCTGACAAGATACAAGACAAGGAAGTCGGTGACGACATTGAACTCATGCAGCGCCTTTCGTGTTTGACGAACGTTATCCCTGTCATCGCGAAGTCGGACACACTCTCCGCACAGGAGGCCATCGATCTCAAAACTTCCATTCTGGCGCGTCTGCAGACGACACCGTTCACACCGTTCCTGTTCGGGAAAGCATTGGATGATGCTTTACTGGCTGTCCAGAGCCTTCCCATCATTCACCAACAGACATCGACCACCGAGCCTGGCCAATTCCCCTTCACTACTCCCACTCTCCCCTATGCTATATCATCAACGCCCGGCCCCGACCATGAGACTATGGATGCATCGCTGCTCATGTCGCCAGATTATGTGCAGCCACTTTTACCTTCCGAGCTCCATGCTTTGGTGGATCAAGTATTCGAGCCAGACTCCATTGCCTGGCTCAGGCACTCAGCAGCGAAGAAGTTCCTTGCATGGCGAAGGCGGACGACGCTTCCCGGTGATTCTTTCATTCTGCAGAGCATGCAGCAATCACGAAGTCCGACCACGACTTCCGTGGGTCTAAACGGCGCTGGCATGAATAGTAAGACTGAAACTCCCTTGATCGTGTCCGAGCTCACACGATATGTAGCGTCCGGGAACTCGTCTATCTTCTCCGCCGCATCTCCATCAGGTGTCCTCGTCCCGCGGTCCGGCTCTCCCTTTTACTCCTCTACCTTGCAATCACCTTTTCATGGCTCATCGCCATCCCTTGCACAATCCGACATCGATAACCCCTCCAACTTCTCCCTTGCACGTTACAACAGCTTCGTGCAGGCTGAACAACCTTTGTCTGAGATCAGAATAGCGAAGTGGGCGACAGACCTCCAACGCAGCCTGCGCAACGAGCGCGACAGGTTCGAAGAGTTGCAGCGCAACGACAGAGCCAAGTGGTTGCTTGAACGCGTGGGCGAAGAAGTCACACGGGGCACGATCGTGGCATCGCCGGGTGGCACGCCGAGAGCTGAGTGGGCTGTCGTTCGACATGGAGACGAAAAACACACCAAGTCAGGTCAGCGGTACAGCAAAGCCGGTGGCTTGGATTCGCGGGATCCACTTGGTCTTTGTGGGTTGAGCGACGTAGTCAAGAAGAGGGGCTTCGTGCTGATGAAGGTACTAGGTGGCGTTAGCGTCTTGGGTGCCATCATGGTGGCCTTTGTTAGGGCCTGCGGTGTCGAAACCTCACTGCCGCAGCATGCATGGTGGAATTGGCTGACCGGGGGAGCAGAGTAGGAAGCACGATTGCCAGGTAGACGAACTGCGGGCATCGCGGGAGTATTGTCTGTCGGTGTATGGATATACCCACACGTTTATGAAGGCAGGAACTCAACGCGCATCCGTATCTAGAGGTATACCAAACTCTCCATCCTGACATTTGTTTTTATAGCAACTCGACTTAGTCCAATGCACACTTCGACTCTAGTAAGCCACACATCCATGTCGGAGACGTTGCATTACGATATCTTCCAGTGCGACGAGAAACACGGATATGCTTGCCCAGTCCATCACTAGGTCCGGCAATAATCCGTGTCCCACGCGTAATCAGCATCTGCAGCTTTGTTGCTATCATAGAGACACGTCATGCCATCACAAATCGCGATCTTGCATGTAGCTATGATGAGAAACTTGCGAAAGCCATTGCGTTGATGCAGAAAGGGAGCCCAGCGTGGCCATGGCCACCCAGTTCAAGTCACGCTGCATTACTTGAGAGGTACAAGGTACGTCGGTTACCTCATCATGACCTGCTCAGTGCTTACCATGATCCTCCAGGCCTTTAAGCTACATATCAAAACCACGATGACGAACACGACACGTCCATGGAAGATCTTCCACTGGTCATGGAGTCAAGTGTCTTGGTTGGTCATCGAACCACATAGTGTAACGCCGGGAAGAGCAGCACGAGTGTCGCAGCAAGGCAGTGCAGTACATGCTGCTCCAGAGATGGCGGCCGGCGACACGATCGCGGAGTATTGTGATGATCACGACCCAGCTTTTCGCACTGCCTATTAGAAGGGGATATACGAACTGGAAATGGGATCCCCACGCAACGGCAGCATACAGCCGGCAGGCGGCGTCAAGAGACGCCATCCTTGTCCAGACAAATAAAGCTACACGGGAGTGCCGCGACCGACGTGCGAAGAAAAAGAAGTAGAAGTCTGATGTTTGTTTCTTGCCCCGTGAGAGCACAATGATCATGTCACAGTCTGCAAACGACAGCTATAAAAGGCACTGAATACTGTTAGACTCTAGTATGCCTTATGTGCTTGTGGGCGAATTGAGTGGCAGCAACTCGCTCGAGAAGGGACACGAATTGTTGCCGCACCTGGTGTCATCGCCATGCTCGCTCGCTCCGCACAATTACCCCCTCGGTACCACATTACACGACCAATCTCCCCTCCTCATCTCATCCCTGCGTTTCCAGACGTCAAACCGCCAGCGATATCAGGTAGTGGTCGCGACGGGTGTAGCAGTGCCTCGAGCCAACTGCCAAACACAGCTGCGTGCTTTCGCGAAACTCGAGGACATGGCCGTTGCGCGCTGTCAACTAGACGGACGAAGTGCCGACATGAGGCGTGAAGACTGCGATATCTTCTCGCGCTAGCTCGAACGCACAACTCTCGGCGTGAGGTGAGGTCGTTTGACGGCGTGCAGCGTCGCTCAGATTCCAAACTACATGCTGTATGCCATGACGAGTGTGTTTTCAAAGCTGAGTGAGTGTACGCTTCTCAGCAGCGCCGTGGACCTTTACGTGGCCGCTTGGGCACGAAAGGCGCCATGCGTTTTTCTCAATTGCAAGCGCGTCGTTGGCACGGTTATTGGCGCTCGGAAGGGCACGCACGTGGAAGCTTTGGCGGTGGGAGGACGGGGCGTGGCAAGATGGCGTTTACGTCGCGTAGCTCGAGGGGGTGGGGACTTGTGTCGTGTCGTGTCGTGTCGGGTGCAGGGGCAGGGGCAGATTGTGCCCCGGGGTGGCATCAAGGGCTTGAGCGAGCAGTCTTGTCTTGTCTGGTAAGGCTGCTTAGTGACGGTGGTAGTCATGTGCGAAGAGAAACCAGGAATAAGTGCTAAGGACGCAATGGAAACAACTGATATTAACAATGTATCGTCTCTATGCCTTATAACAGCATGTTGCAAGGCTTGACGTCCTCCTCGTGGAAAATTGCTGGGCCGTGCAGAATCTTGGACAAGGCTGTTTTGTTGTCTACCGAGCGGTGGGGATATGGTGCGTGATGGAGTGCTAACGTGGCGCTTTTGGGCAGTGCGGTGGGCATGGAAGGATGTGGAGACGGAGGCTCTATGTTTGAGGAGGAACGAGGCTGTCACTGGATCGTGGGCGTGGTTCGCGGCGGGAGGTTGTGGGATGGAGAAGAAGTTTTCATGTGCGAGAGCTTCTCAACGTTGACCCTGTCGCTGTACTTTAGGTACACTTTAGAGGTTACGGGGTGTGGTGTTCGGAGGTCAGATGTGCATTGTATCGCTGAGGCGAGTTCGACCGTTCGAGCGAGCGGTCGTTGGACCTGCGTGGGCTTTGTTGATGCGGTGATAGGGTGACGAGGCGGGCGGGGGATCTAGATCTCAGTGTGATGTGTACTTGGTCCGGGTAGGTGTGCGCTCTTCTATGTCTATGTGGTTGAGTGTCTGCTTCCAAGTGTAGTTGTGCATGTTTGGCATGTTGGGCATGTTGGGCATGTTGGCCGCGAGCAAAGTCACGCCAGTTGTGGATGCGGGATGTGAGCCCAGGGTCATCGCGACGGGAGGCCGCAGGTAAGCATGTCCATTGCAAATGCGAAAGAAAAGACAGGAGCGATGTTGATTGAGTTTGAGAATTTCGCTGGGTTGATCGTAGATGCCGCCTCAGTGGCAGTCAATGTGACCTGGGCTACGGACTCAGGCGGGAAGTGGCAAGTGTGATGCGCTTGCATCTGTTCTGCCGACGGAACAATGATAGCGAGGGAGCGAAGGAAGGACATGCAGGAGCATGGCCTGTGTGGTCAGTGACTTTGTGCCGCATATCCGATGCAACCAAAGGCGCAATTGTGCAGGTACTTCGCACTCTCTCCTTCAATGTACCAGCGAACATCCCACGGTGTTCAGAAGTTGAAGTGACGTGTGATATGCGCGCATAGGCAGACAGTCATGTCCACTAGGTTCGAGCAAGCTCGAATGATCGTCATCCGTATTCGCCTGCCCCTTCGGATCGTGTCTTGCAACAGAGGTGGACAAGGGATGGATTGAATACAACCGCGATCGCTGCATCAACAAATTGCTGTCCATCGCTCGATGTTAGCGAGGTTGCGTGATCAATATTATCTAGCGGTATGTCTAAACACTTTCCTACCATAGCTGTAGATGTACGACTCAGATTTTTTGTTGTTGTCGCTTTCGCAGACGCCCGCATGTCTACCTTCGTAAGCCCAGACGCACTCTGCCGTGGTCGAGTGGAACCAAAGCCTTGGTGCGAGGCTAGAGAAATGTTCTGCATGAGGGTACGGGGCTCGCTTGCACATTTCCATTAGTATGTCGGCATTAACCTCCGGACCCACTGGCAGCGCATAAGGCGAGAGTTCGTTTGTTCTGATGCAAAATGAGTTCATGTGTTGAGGCATCGCGACGGACCTCACCTTCGTAAACAGATCGAGCATCGCAGTGGCGCAGAATTAGGCCGATGATGGACCGACCCCTTTCTCTCGTTGTGGTGTGTTGACGTCGCTGTACGCCATGATTTATTTACCTTCTGGTTACTCTTAGCCATAACTTGTCAAGACTCGTTGCGAGCTTAAGTGATGGGCCAAACATTGATATTGTGCGAGATTGCTTGCGGGATTTTATGGTCTAATGGTGCTGGTGCATGAGATGAAATGTCGTGGGGCTACGGATAGACGAAATGGATGATCGGCTTCGCCTTGCATTAGGCAAAGATTACCGGGCGGTTTATAACGGAGAGTGGCATGGTCCGGATACGGAAGTATCGTGCCTCGCTACCAAAGGGCGGGTCGGATCGTGTGGCGCGTGACCTAGACAATTGACATGTCATGCGGTCGGCGTTAGCTGCATGGTGTTTAGTGTCTCTCCTGCAGACATTGCATCCTGCCGACTCATAGTCACCGCGATAATGCATCCCTTCGGTAACAGCAGGTACAGTAGAGACGTGGTGGTGGCGTTTGGAGAGCGCTCGCCGGAGGGTCCAGCCGAATTTGTCGTGCCTTCGCAAAATCGCCGTGGCCAGGCACTATCAAAATCCCGAGCTCGCTGATGATTCGGGTACTATTTTGAAGTTCTCGCCAAGTCCTTCCATGACCATCCATACCTTTAGGAAGGGTCGAGGTCGCTAAGGTAGTGTCCACGCAGGAGCACGTACCGTTGATAGTCGAGTGTATCCTAGCTTTATCAAGGTCTCGAAGTGACCGCTCAGCACTTATCCCCGCTGTTCCATTAGACTGATACAAGCCCGAGAAGTTGCTCCAGAATCTAACCGAGCAGTGCTGTTTGTGCGTGGGGCTGCGCATAGGCTGTGTGCTTTCTATGCAGATGTATTGCGCCATTCTCCACGTGAGTTGAGTAGACAGGAGCATCGCGTGTCGTCCAGCGGTCGCCCCTGACGCTGGTTTCCAGTCTCGATGCGTGGCAGGGTGCCTTAGGTTGTGCATCCTTGCGCCCAGACGAGCGTCTTCGTTTGCGAAGCCTTCGATTAAGGATGACAGTACTTCAGGTTGTTTGGAAGTGAATGACAGTAGGACGAGGTGTCTGTAAAGTAGCTCGCATATCGCATTTGCGTTTGAGACAATCATTGAGGCTCCTCGTTGCTACCTTTCCGCTCTGGTATCGACGGTATCTCACATCTCATGCTGGCACGCGCAACATGTTCCTCGGGTATCTTCATTGACTGACGGCTGTCAACGGAGGTAATTTCGATCAGTTAAGCAGGTTTTCGTCTCAACGACCTCATGCCTCGACGAGTCCACGTTGTGCTCTGAGAGGCTGATCAGAACATCATTTTGAGGTTCTTTGGCCCACATGAAGACGCATGGAGAAGTGTTCCCGAGACTCAAAATAGTGAAGCAAACAATGTACATGGTACCAAGATCCGTCGATGATGTCTGTTGCCGCTACTTGCCGCAAATGGCAAGTGAGGATGACCCTCTCGGCTAGCTTGTGTTGCCGGCCGGTCCGTACCGATTTGCTTATTTTTGCGTGCCGTCATGCCGTCATGCCGCGGAGCCGCACGGCACCAGGGCAATGTTTCACTATGGCATCCGTAAATAGAAGGTCGTTCGTGCCACTGCTGGCAGATGAAGGTGCAGCTGGGCTCGGAATTCCTTGGGTTTGGCTTTCTGCGGGCTAGAGGTATATTGCATGTTCGGTAAGTGCGGTTACCGGGTGAAACAGATAGCGAGGATTTAACTGTGCCGCATGTTCACCGATCAGTTCTGTGCATAGGTCTCGATGCAAAGGGTAAGGGATTGATTAGTTACTATCCCTCAAACCGCCAAATTCGTGCCAATGGGTTCAATTGATCCGAAGCCTGTGGCTGAGTTGCCCCACTCATGACTCGATTGCTCCGCCATATCCCTGATTGGTTTGGCTTGGTCCATGGTCACAATTTGGCAGTTTAAGGGATAAGCACGGTGGATATGTGAAAGGCAAGGCAGTGTGGTTCACGAAGCAGGAACTCGGCTTGCATTTGTGGCTTTTCACATCGTATCGCACATGACGTTTTACTTATTGCAGAGGGTGGATACGATATTATTAGGCCTACACACTAGATGCGTACTTTCCAATTGATGTGCCGCAGATCTGGTGTAACACTAGTATTTGTATAGTGGCGTTGTATCGAGAAGTGCAGGTGTACGATGTACAGCTGTCAAGCCCTATGCGATCGACAGCAAAATGAAGCTAGGCGCATGCATATCTCAAGGGCCTGGAAGCTGGAATAGTGGCTGACAGCCGTTTGGGAGCGTCGTATCACTTCCCCAGCAACACGGCGCAGGTGTGGACTGGGAGGGTTGGTGTTGACGGAGCCAGTTCAGTGGACACGGAAGTCAAGCAATGTAATTGTAATCAGCTGGCGAAGGCTTCCCAGAACGTTTTTCTAGTGTTGTACCATATCCCCACCCCTTTGCTTTGCAACAATGTAGACGGTATTTTTATCGAGGTCTATGACTAAGAGACCGACAAGGTGGGAACGGATTTCGGCGTAAGCAGGTCACGCGGCCGCTCGCCTATGTCCGTGGAATCTCCCGTGGAAAGCTCAGTACTTGTCGGTTTGGGAGGCTGGACTGGTCTTATGCGTCGCCGGCTGTACTTTTGCTAGGTAGAGGCTGGACGGTACTCCTCGGCCGCTTCCCAAGAGCATCTTGGACAGACGCAATCTCCACCTAGAGCTCCGGCGGCCCATTCGCGCCTCTCTCTCACGGGCAGGCGGACATCGCAGTAATGGCTAAAAATTTCCTCGCCTTGACGGACGCCGGGTTTTGCACTAGCAGCGCGTCCTTCCCAGTCGACCAGTTTCTCGCGAGTCCAGAACCTCATACTGCCCTGCCATTCCCAGGCCACATTGGGATCGCAACTATGGTTTGCGAGACACCACATGGGATGGACGGCCCCAATCTCTGGCCTTCCGTCAAGTCCTTGTCGTGCAGAAGCTGTTCCACGCAGTTTCGCATATATAGTGTTGAAGACCCATGTATCGTAGCGATCGCTGTGTGTAAAAATGTTGACTTCCATTTTCTCGAGCAAGTGCAATGGCTTTAGCACGGTACTTTTGAATGAAAATGGTAGTGTTTGCGGCACCGAGCAGAAAGCATCTCCAGCTTGACTACTAGCATCTTTCAGCCCAGTCGTTCCAAGATCATAGCTGTGGTAGTCACCCCAGATGTAGCGAAGCTCTTTCAAGTCCAACGGATGGAGTCCTTGCGTCTCTGCTAAAGCTAAAGCACGAATCAGGAGAGAGGTATAAAGGGAGTCTGCAGCCTCAGCAGCAGGCACTTTAGCTTGGTCAACATCGACCCCGCACAATGACGGATGGTAACTATCCTGAGCCATGTCGTGACACTCAGTACTGCAGAAGAATACCTCCTCACATTCCTCACAAGACTGTACTTCGCCGGCAAATGCTTCCGACGTAGTGTCCTGTGTCTTCGGTAGTGTACAACTGCAAGCATCGCAGTAGGAGTCATGCAGACGTGCAATCGCAGTTAACATGGACTTCTCAGCAAGGATTTGCTCCCCTGGTGGTATGTCCTGTTTCGCAAACACCCCAAGCTGCTTTACGTATTGGATCTCCGGTGATGGCAACATCGATGTTTGCGTTGCAAGCAACGGCAATTCGGATATCTTAACCTCCAGCTTGGGTGCTATGCTCGCCATTTGATCATTGAGAAACTGCAGGCACGCTTCTGAAGACCGATCTGGCTCATGGGTGTTCCATGGATACTGCTCGCGGCGAACGAACCCTTTATCTGGATAATCTTCAACATCCATATCACTCGCGTGCTTGTTATTGGCTTCACACCAAGATTGCAGCTTTTTCGACAGTGTCGCATCGTAATTTTCAAACGCCGGGATCCGCGGGAAGGCCTTTCGCGCGCGAGCAACGTACTCAAAAGCACTTCGCAAGCTGCCACAATCGATCAAGCAGCCGATGAGGATTTCAAATCTGTCAAGATGTAAGCTCGTCGCTTTTAGTTCACCAGTGCAAGCACTGTTGCTTACATACGCAATCGGCGAACACCTTGTACGTGCCCAATCAACGACGTGGTTGGGATTGTCTGAAGCATCGGTCTCTGTATCCCTGATCGTCACAGTAGCAAGCTTTCCAGAGATACTGTCCTCGGTCGCTGCCTCCAAAGCTTCCTCATAGTACTCGCCTTCTTCGATCAACTCATCAATCAAAAGAAGCGCTTTATAAGCATCACCAGCCGCAAGATCTGGGTAGCCGAGGCTCTTGTATGCTTTTGCGAGATCGATGCGGTGCAATATGCTGTATGCACTTTTGGGTGTCGCCGCTTGCAATACCATCAGATTGTCAATCGTGTTTTTACTAGAGGCATCCATCTGCTCATATTGGTTACTTGACTCCTGATTGAAAGGCCGAGCCAACGGATACTTACGTCTGTGGTGTTGATGGTTCTTGTACGGTGAGCGTTTTTGGACCAGGGTGTCAAACACTGGGGGACTTTTCTGAACGTGGCGATGCTAGTCCCAAAGCACGTTAGTGTGCTTATCGATAAGCCGGCGAAGTAGCTTTGGATTGGTGACGGCATTCACCTTCGATCATTACAACAAGTATCATCTCGCAACTTGACACAGACTGGCAATTTTTGTGGCTCAATATGCTTCCATCTGGAGCAGAACTAGTAGCACGCTTTTTGCGATCGAATGGGTACACCGAGGTTCGAAGAGCGTTGTTCGCTGGTCGGAAAACGCCTCACTCACGATATACAGACACTGCACAGCTTTGTCCTGGAAGCTGGCTTACCTCCAGACATTGGTGCCGATTCCAGCGACACAACGACTATTGAATCCATCCTACAAGAGAAAAAAGCGTTCGACACCAGCCTCAATTTTGAAAAGCTTGGTTTAGATGACGACGAGCATGGCTGGACACCACGAGCCCCCTCCAACCCTACAGTCTCGTCTTCCTTGCCGAGCAGGTCGAATATACTCAGTGTCTCTGTCTTCGACTTACAGATGCCGTCGGCAGCTGAGGTTCAACAATATATCGCAGTCACGACTGCGGACAGGAAGCTACATCTTCTGGACCCTGCATTGCCGAACTTCGAAGTGGTGCGATCTTACTCCAGTTTCCAGGACTCTCCAATATTAGACATTGTTACCCTCAGTACGCAGCATTTTCTAGCAGCCTCAATGTCAGGTAGACTGGTCCTATTTGACACGGTACAAGACAAGGTGCTTGAGGAGCGAAAAGACCACTCTAAATACATTGTCAAAGTTGCAACTTTTACGAAAGGGGCTACAATCTGGGTTGCTACTGCTGGATGGGATGCCAAGATCTTTCTATATCAACTCGACACTGGCGGTGGGTCGCTTGGGGAACCCGCTGCCCAACTGACGCTACCGAGCATCCCAGAGACGCTTGCATTTGTCACTTCGCCTGAAGATGGAACACCTTTACTTTTGTTGACTCGAAGAGATTCCACGTTTCTGTTCTTCTACACGTTGCCCAGCTTGGATGTACCAGTATTGGAGCTGCTTGGCAAGCAGAATCTCGCGCCGCATTCGAACGCCTGGATTAGCTTTACGCCATCCGATGTGCAAATTTCCCCCACAGACCCGTCTCTGGTCGCGGTTGCGACTTCAACGACCCCGCACATGAAGTTGCTTGTCGTAAAGCTTCTCATTCCAACCAAGACATCCTCGTTGCTTGCCGCTAGTCTAGTGCAGGACCTCAACGGTAACGTCACACAGGCCTCACAGGCGCGTGCCGAACTCCTGATTCAGGATCGTGAGGAGGCAGCAATCTTGGTCAATGTTTCTACACTGGCGCCACAAACGCAATACTCAACTCCACGACTAGTCTGGCGTCCTGATGGCTCTGGTATATATGTGAGCTCCGACGATGGCGTAGTGCGAGGCATCGAAGCAAGTACGGGGAAGCTCATGGCGACTCTGAAGGCTCACGAACCCGGATCGAAACTTCGTTGCTTATGGGCAGGCAATAAGAGAGGCTCTCATGACGGGCACTCAAGCATGAATATTCAGCATGAACTACTAATAAGCGGTGGATTTGATCAGAAGCTGATTGTCTGGCACGAGTAGATATTCGGCTGCAGAGTTAACAAGATCTGTTGGTCTCCAGCAGTTGTGAGTTTTGGGCTGCTGAAAACCACAATGACCTTGCGTATCCGCGTTCACAGCATTGCTATATGGCACGACCGAGCAACATTCGCTTCAAGCTGGAGGTCAACGTTGTAAGAACCCCAAAAGTATACAGTGGACTGGCGCAGGCCGACGCATGTTGGTTGCAGAGCTAGCGACAGTGCATTCCAAACATTTGCGTACACATTCTATGGACATTGCCGTCTGCAGAGCTTCACTTCTCATGTCAGCAGCACTGACCTCGACCGACGGATCTCGGCGATCAACCTCCTTAGGCAGATGCTGGCCGGCATGGGTTACTCATGTCTTTTGCTTTTTCCTGGTCCAACACTAAGTTCACTAGGGTGAAAATGCGCCACGTTAAATTTCAACACTAAGCGCGTAACACAGATCTAGTATGCAAGACATCCGCATGTTGCAAGGGTACTAGTACCCGCCCCTCGGTCCACTCTGGTAGGTCTTAGCGGTCGGACCGCGCACCTAGAACAATCCATCTCGTCTTAGTCAAGTCGACGTGAAGCTCGAATCACCATCTCTGAACGAGGCAGGATCTTGACTGCCCACCTTCGCCAGTCATGACCCACATCCTCTTCAGCTCTAGCAGAAGATTCCACTTCCCCGAGCCAACTACGAGGCACCCAATCGATGCTGGAGCTAGTTCCCGGCGTAGCTCACGGATACTCCGCGAGTGATGATCCACATACCTAGCCATCGGAACGATGGCTTCAGCCGCTATACCCGTTCTCAAATCCCATTCGGCGCCTTGTGTACCCGAGGCCTTCTCTTCTCTTCTCTTCAGCAAGAGCATTAGTATAAATGTGAGCTCGGTCGCACATAATCTCGTTGCTTCAATGGTCTTAAACTCGTCAAATATCTTTATAGATCATACTTACCATTGCTTCGAGATACTCCCTACTAGCTCCTGCTGTACGCATAAGCTTGAATCCGTTTCACTTTGGCATCAAAGTCACCGGCGTTCGTATCCGGTCTATCGGCAATCGCTGTCCGACAGACCGACACCCAGCACTTTGCCATGTCCTACGCCAGCTCGTGGAAAGATGGAGATGGCGATTTCCTGCTTGTCATATCCGGTTCCACGCGGCATGCGCCATACCTCACAGGTTGGCAAGAATTCAAAGACCACATTCGAAATGTTGTCAAAGAGCAACCGGGTTGGGTCGATGTCTATTCGAGCCAAAGCCAACGCCGAGGCGAAATGCAAGGTTGGGCGAGGATGAGAGACAGAGAAGACGCAGAGGCCGCGTACAGTACGTGCAACTCTGAGCTTCACTGCTTGTACACCATGGCTGACAATACTTGCTTAGAAACTTACTCGAGATCAAAAGGTATCCTCGTGCATGCTTGGGAAACTTGCCGCAGCAACGAAGGGTTCCGCATGTTGAGATGCAATTGTTCGTCGCTCTTCTCGGAGGTGCCTGAAGGCTCGCACTCTGCTGGACGATGTGGTATCGATCTTGGGAGAGTCACAGGCGGCGGCCGAGCTGCTTATCCCACGTCGGCACCACAGTACGTGCCCGTTCAACCAGTCTACACTTATGGTTATCCCGCGGCACAGCCTTATAGCACCCCGATCGTATATCACAGTTATGCGCCACAACCACAGATGCCGGTTTACTCGGCCAACCCTCTCGGCATGCCAGTGAACGTTCGGCATGGAGCAGTTCTGACAGAAGCCCGCGGCATCTTCATCCAAAA
>TARA_R110002003_G_scaffold64_8_pt1 | contig 29739 bp, 29 predicted proteins | sample TARA_R110002003 | Tara Oceans TARA_R110002003 (sample SAMEA4396441) | marine metagenome | biome: Westerlies Biome; feature: [SRF] surface water layer (ENVO:00010504); material: water (ENVO:00002006), including particulate matter (ENVO:01000060) such as... | depth 5 m | reverse complement strand
GACGGGACCCAGTGGACTCCTTCGCCTGTGGTCGTATGTATCAGTTAATGATAATGTCTTGTTATATAAACCTGGATTTGGACATTGGGACATTGCCAAGCCCACGAGAGCGTACGTTATCAGCACTCACGATCGCAAACGGGCAAGGCGCTCGTCGCGGCAGATAGTTGAAACTAACAGGCTGAGTGGTCAAGTCCTCAACTGTTCTCTCTCTCGAGCATATTATTTTCGCCCACTCGTGTCCAACCAGGTGGTGTGAGCTCGCGAATCTGGTCCAGAGACAGATATGTATCCGGCCCACTTCGCATTTGTGCCTCCAGTAACCTCATGCCCGTCAACTTTTCAGGACGACAAAAGCACACAAGATTTCTTCGGTTTGCCTCCTCGCCATTGCTGGGATGTCTTAAATGCTAATGGCAGCTTTACGCATCCTGTCGCAAAGCAGATTGTGCCTAGTCGCTCGTCCTCTAAGATCTCCGCAGGAAGTGTGACGCTACCTATTGCGTCACGCCAGAGCTGGCCTTCGGTAATAGCCTCGATGTTGGTTGAGCCGACATGAGCTTATTGCCGTTTGGCAATCGAACGAGCCGAGACCCCGGGATGATTGCCGACATCCAGACACTGCAGTGGGGGAAAGGCCCAAGACTCTCTGGCAACCATGTTGGCGCGAATGTGGGCTGGCCAAAGAGAGAAGTCGTTGTCGTCTCGGTCACTTGCCACAAAGGTAAAGATCTTTGGATCTTTCGAAATGACGCCTTCCGTGTTGAGCAGGGCATGCTTAACTGCGGGGATATTGTCAGTGACCGTATGTACAAGCCGTACTTTGCCGAATTCAGTTCTTCGGCAATACTTTCAAGGGAGCGGTTCCTGAGCGCAATTTTCCATATAGGATTGGCGTGGTCGATGCAATCCAATGCCGATTGACGAGCAAACACTACAGAAGATCATGGTTGCTTTGGCTGCTGCGATTGATTTGAATAATGATATTGACCAGAGCATCGTTGTCAAGCTTTGGAAAACTGATGGCAGCCATCTTAGTAGAGGACTGGTCACTAGGAAAAACCGTGTCCATGGTGATTGATTGAGAGGGCGACCTGTGCGGGGCTGGGTAGACGAAGCTTTCCAGCCCTTGTTCCGCTATATGCCGATCAGTGTGAGGCTAGCGCTGCTGATATAGATGTAGAATATGTCAGCAGACTTTCAGTCGAGGTACGCAAGATCTTGCCATTGAATATGCATGCTCTTAAGCTGCGTATGAGCTGCAGGTTCTGTGGATACAGCCGGAAGGCAGATGCAATGAACGGCTTGTCAAGCTCATAGTTTCGACCACTCCCTCTCGGCCAGCCTCAATCCCTCTTCCCCGTCAACGAGAACACACCATCCCTCGCTTCCACCGCCTCCGTTCCCACCTATAGCAGCTTTGAAGTTCGCCTGTGCATACTCAAGGACTTCCTTGTCGAAGCTTCCAGGCTGAAGCCAAACCGCAGGAATACCTGCCTCCTTGGCCTCTTTGAGAAGCTGCTTTGTTACGGCTGGCGGCGTGATCACGGAAAGTGAGTAGGATGATGGGTCCTGAAGTGCTGTTGGCGACGGCACCGTGTCATGGTCACGCTTCAGGATATTGACGGAGCTTGCACGTGGGTTGATTGGTGTCGCAGGTAGTGAGTGGCGCAAATACCACGCGAATACTATTGACGTGGTCAATACAGCTGGGTGTGAATTGAAGCATTGCGTCTTACTCTTGTGGCCATACTTAGCTGGGTCAGAGGATGCGCCAGCTACAGCGAACCGTGGCGACGAGAAAAACGTTCTCAGAGCTGCTTCCATCTCACTTTCCCTCTTCTGGCCTCTCGTGACGGGCATATGATAGTCACAAATTGATAGCGCGTCCTTCGGGATTGAGGAATAAAGAGATGGAAGTAAAGGTGGTGAGGGTGTGTTATCGATAGAGATGAGCCGAGGGACGATTCGATGTCACGTCATTGGCTTCAGTTCTCGCGTGCACCGTTGCTCGGTGGCTCGCTACCAGCACCAGCACCATGCATCATGAGATCACTTGAGGTAAAAAGTGTAGACAGTGCTAATAGCTGTTCAGTGACCGTTAGTCGTTAGATTACCGAGCCATCGACTTTGCGGTATTCGGAAGTTCGAGATGACCTCATCCCCCACTGGCCCTCCGGCTAACGGCGTTCGTTGCATTCCTATTCGCCATTCGAACGCTTGTTCTTCAAATCTTGCTTCGAGTTGTGCTTCTATCGCAGTCAATCAATCCTTTCAGCGGCTTGATCTGTCGCTGTACGCTCAGCTCTGCACAACTCAATCAGCTCATATTTATCAATTTCAATTGCAGTCATTCACTAACATTCCAAGTTTTATTCGATGAAGCATTCAAGAATATGTTCTGGATTGAAAGTCTGCTGTGCACTCCTCACAAAAGCCCCATCCGCAGCAATCTCGAATGCACCGAAAATATATGACGGCACTTCCAGAAATAACGTATCACATGATCAAAAGCTTCAAACAAAGATCTTGGATACCGATGCCTTTTGAACTTACAGTGGTCTCATATCAATCCAAGAAGAGAACATGGACAAGGCTATCAACGAACAATACGCTGCATCGCTAGAGTTGAACTCCGCTAATGCCTAGTCAATTTCCTCTAACAAGAGTGGGCAAGAGTTTTTGAGGGGCGCATACGGTGCAGGAAGCGAAGGTGCATGAGCATCGTCTACCACGGAGCTTGGGAGCCGGGCTTCAGCTTGGTTGATGTTAGCCTAAGCGTACGACGCCTATCTGTTCAAGGACTTGTCTGAATTTCCGCGTGTACTTGCTCTCTCGACTGTCACAAGCGTGATTTATCCATCAATCTGAAGCTATTGGATTTCTATCTCGACGCTGAGAGACACGGTATACTCGCATACTGAACGATACGATGATGCGAACCACTATCTTTCTTGCAGAGCACATGCTCCTCGTGCAGTACAACTTGCGCTGCAGTCTTGTACACCGTTGCAGGCCTTGATTGCACTTGATCGCACCATCCTTATACCAGTGCCGTTTGGGGTCAGGTTCACTGGACTTCGAATATCATAGCCACGGTTTGGTTCACAAAGTGCCGACCCCATCAGCCACGCAGTACACATCAATATTATCAGATCACAGGCATTAGAAGATCAGCAATGGAAAAGGTACCGGATACATGACTATACTCGGGGCAACGGTACTAGAATGGACAACCACGGACTGCGCCATACGCTGTACCCACTCGAGGACGGAAGGTATTACGACTGCAACACTCGTTGTTCCATCAAAAGCCTGCCCTGTCCACCTCTAGACCATCTGCGCCCGATAATGCTCTAACATGCTGTTGCGCGACGCAACACGTACAATAAGTCAACGTATGTGACGCCGAAACGCCACAGTTTTGGGTAGGATGCACAAGGAAACAACAAGAGGGGGGGTTTGTGATACCACATGCACCATTGACTAATCAAATTGTGTCTCGACTCGAGGCCTCGTGAGCAGCACACCACAGCAGCGCTGTGCTTCGTGGTCAGCGCTTATTCGCTCCGCGCACGAGCTAGACAGAAAGGAAACGAAGTGCAATGACATGACAAGCCGGCCCGCAAGGCAAAACAAGATGATTTGATCCAGAAATAGACAGACAAAAGAGGTAGAGGTAATGACGGTGTTGTAGGGCGTAGTGTCCGGATGGTGTTACGATCAGGCGTTCTCGTGCGACCTGGGTGTGCTTTCGCGCCTAAACGCATGCAGGAAACATGCAGTTGTTCTCGTGTTGCTTTCGCATGCCTGCGACACGACAATGGCCTAATAGCCTGTAGTCAGAAGTCGCTGTGCAACGTCGGTTCGCGATCGGTGACCGGGCGAGACTGTTCGACAAGAGTCTTTGGGAAGTGTGGCGTTCCCGGTGACGTTAACGACAATGGCCTCCTGGAAAGCATTATGCCTCCCATATTTGTTGGATTTTGTGGTTTTTTGAGGAGTTCAATAGAAAACGCGGACCACTTTCTCATCCTTTTCAGCTTCGGCAAGCTGCCAGAGTTCGTCGACTTTTTTCACTTTGCCATCTCGGTCTTCAAAGCTTTCTCCAACTCGTGTAACACAGCTGAAGACCACGTTCCAGCCGTTCACACCGACAGCGTAGAACGCCTCCGCGATAGCTGCTTCGCGACTGCCGTGTCGCGTCATCTTGTAGATCTGTCGCCCATTGAAGTGTGCACCATGGATGAATGGATTGCTTGCTTGGCATGTGGTCGTGATCAGTCGATATTCGAGATCAGTTGCTTCCAGCGCTTCGGATTTTTGTTCACTGCATTGATGACAGGTACCTGCGTAGCCACCGTCGATGGTATGACCTGCCATACAATCATACACATCGTCGTCCGTTGGCGTCGTGAGTGCTTTAGAGGCGCACAGCTTTGGAGTCTCGAGGCTCACAGGCCTAGCGTCGAGGACTGGTGAAAGGTCCGCTGGGGCATGCCCAGAGCCTTCCAAAGCATTCATCTGCTTGAAGAAGGCTTGCGGAGGCTTTTCATACCATTCTTCTGTGCTACCATGTCTTAGCAGCCACCTGTACTCCTGGTAATCTGCTTGTTGCAAATTGTGGTAGGTTACAAGCGCATTTCGCTTGAACGGTTCAAACCTGACTATTCGACTGCTCGAGAGAGTCAATTCACGAGCATAGCTAACAGGAAACAGCGCAGCTGGCGAAACCACTTCCTCGTCTGGACGGTATGGTATCTCTGAATGCGTCGAAAAGGGTCCGGGTGCCGGTGGAGGCGGTGGAGGCGGTGGAGGAGGGGGAGGAGGGGGAGGTGGTGGAGGCGGCTGCTCATCAAGTTAGCATTTGGATCGAGCGGATGAGAAAGGACGTACCGGTGGTGGTGGCGGAGGCGGCGGTACATATCCTGTAGGGTTCAAGAACGGAGATATCCCGCATGGAGGAGGCGGAGGCGGAGGCTAGCAGAGTCAATGGCGTGAGTTTGAGAAGACGAAACTTTTGATGGACCTAAACATACAGGTGGTGGGGGCGCCGGCTATGGGATCTGATCAGTACATACAGCAGTTCAAAAGCAAATCTGGTGGCTTACAGGATGTGTAATTCCCTCATTCTCCGCGGCACGCTCATTGACACGGTATGGAAGTTTCGCGAAAAGTACAGGACTGATTGGCTCCTGTCCCATCATTCCATATTGCGGCGACACCGCGAGGCCGTCCTGCCTCACTTTTGGATCAATGAAGGGTCCAGCCTCGCGATGACTTGATGACAGGGTCTTGCCGCTTGTGACGGATGACCCATCCTGCTGTTGGTCGTTCGCCCCAAGGTCTTGAAAACGACTGTTCGAGCTTTGAAGCGACTCAATTGGGAAAGAACAAGCCTTCAATGGCATTAGATCTCTACGACCTGCTGTTCTTTGCAAATTTTGGCTTGGAGCGTCTGGCTGACGCAGTGCTCCATAGCCATCCGTGACCATTGCAGCGGGAGGAGGATCGTGGTCTACAACGACAAGATCGTCGGCTTCATCCATATAATGCGAGATTGAGAGTCAGCTGAGAAATGTCAAGAAAGCGGATTTGAGAGGTGAAAAGCGTGGTATCTGGTGTGGTGGTGTATTCGGAGGTTCGGATCCGTCGGAACGGACAAAGATGACAGTACGGCGTAAGAGGGACGCTGGCATGTTATAATGCATGCCTGTGCTGTAAACAAGTTGTGTCTCCTCCGATTCATTGGACCATCACTCTCGCCTGAATGAGGCTTTCGCCCTTACCTATTACCAGCTTCGGGGGTCACAACAAGGCTACCGGAGACCTCATGCCTCATCATGCATGTCCAGGTGTCCTCGTAGCACGTCAAGCATGCGCTGCAGTTCCGGGGACTAGCACATTCCGATGCCACGTCTGCCCCGCAAGTGTAAGCCCCCAAGCCTGCCGATACCGCAAAGTTTTGACGGTCGCACTCTTCCACACAAGCTCGCATTGTGGTTGTAGCAGTATATTGGTGACACCACCGCGAACGACAGGGCAATCGTCCTTATGCTCAGTGAGGCTCATTGAATAGGGTACCTGGGCTTTGTGGGCATGCCTTCAAGACGCATGACGTGTGTGAAGGGATGAAACAGAAGCCTCACTATCGTCAAGGCAGGCGGCTAGGTCGTCCGGTTGTAGATCTCCCCGTGCTCCAGCAAATGTGATTGGGAAAGGAGGCTGGTGAGTCGATCGAATGTGTACAGTAGAGTGAGCTTTTCATGGATTGACGCGGTGATCGGCAGGAAGAGTGAGGCGAACCTGTATCGAGAGGACGAAGACAGCCTTCCTTGCCGATTAAATGCGGACCCACAGCAATTGCGCACTCCTCAGTACAACCTCACCCAGAATGTACTTCGCTTTAGTCACAGATTCGATCGCTCTGTATCATTGACGGTGCCTTCTGTGATACAGATCCCCAGAATTCGGATCATATCAACAACAGATTGAGGTGCCAAATCCAGGCCTAGGAATGGAGGAGCGCCTGGTCCAGTGATATAATTGGTCTACGCGCTTTACACGCCTATGTATGATCAATGTCGACAGCCTTTCGAAACGCGACCCTATCTTAGCAAGCCGCATACCGGAGAGCGGTGTACAGATTGCCAGCAAGCCCTTGTATGCCTGTTTTTAAGTTCCGGAAGGATCCAGCTATCCCTAGCAACCGCGAGAGCAGGTAGATCAAAATCCTCGCAGGTACTAGTGTCTGTACAACTGAGATGTGCCGCGAACAAGGTCCAGCGAGGTCCAAGGCGAGCAATGGCAGGTCAGGACAAGGAAATGAATATGACCAGGCCTGGATATGTCCAGCTATAGCCGTTGTGATACCGTGCAGATATCACCTGCATGCATCAGCCTTCCACGGTTAGGTCGGTTATCCTTCCTTGGATGAACAATGTCTAATGGCGGTCAGCACCATGCCACACCATTACCAACCTCTGAGCGTAAAGCAACTATTTCGAAAAGGCATCATGGCTCTAAGCCGCGACGTTGGTTAAAAGTTGTTCCGCGGCCAGCGTGCGGCTAACGAATATGCGGGTACATGCATGCCAAGGCCTGTCCATCTTCACCGGAGCACGGGCGAACGTTTCGCCACTCTTTGGACAGCATCGATGCGTCAGACCGGCAGTAGATGCGGCTGAAGGTCGTGGAAGCTTCTCTATCGTCGCCTTCCCAAAGCACTGGACGAGATCGACCTGAGTGTCAGGGCTGGTCGGCGCCCAGCATGCAATGCTGACGGTTGGTAAAGGTGGCATTCGAGTGTAGCAACTGAAATGAAGACTCAAGTAATGCTGGAAAAGCCAAAGCGGGCGCGAAGAATGCGCACATGGACTTTAAGCAGTCACAGCGGGCGTGGGAAGACATACTTATAGACATCTGAGCACGACAAGGAACAACCATGAACACTTTGATCAGAAGGTCACAAGAGAAGGCCAGCCCGAATCCTATGTCTCAGCTTCCCCTAGGAGAACGCCTGGAAATGAGGCGGCAGTGCCGGGCGCAAACGGAGCCATGATCTACCACTCTTACGCCCATTCTGGCAGAATAAGGCGGATTCCGCCTACCGAATTTGTGGATCAACGTCTTCGCGTACTCGGGGTTGGTACGATGAATCGAAGGTTGCGGAGACAGCGTCTAGACAAGGCAGCATCGAGCGATGTTGGAATTAAAGTAGAGTAGATCGCTACCATACTGTAGCATACCCATGCATGACTCAGCCAATAATGTGACAATGTGCAAGTTAGCATGCCAAGACCTTCACGGGCGCGTCATTGCCTGAGCTTCAAGCTCGCACCTCACAATCGCATATCCACGACAGATATCCTACCTCGCGCCGCACACGCCTCCAAAAGATCGCTCAGTAACCCTCCTCCGGCTCCCGAAACACCATGGCGAACGGGTCAGTCACCTGCCAAAGATATAGACAAGTCATAGAGCTGACCGTCGCAGCTGGGCACCATTCATCGGACTGCTAGTCGTCGTCCTTTTCTGCGGCGCAGCGTGGTTTCTATCCCCCAAGGGCGAGAACCAGACGTATGTTCACCGAGCCATCTTCACCTCAAGCTTCGTTCCCTCCGGCGCATATACCACACCTCCGGCGCTGCTGCATATAACCCACCCTTCGCGACTCACAGCCCCAGGCGCCTGTGTATCAGTCGCGTGTACTTGGGATCATGTCCATGCTTCGAAGCCTGGCGTACGCATCAAGAGGACACAGCTTGCAGCTTCCGTGAGGGCCGGAGGGACAACTACATGCGCCGTCAAGGAATCCTCAATTAGACCCCGTCATCCACTCTTGCGCCAAGCACAGAACGACAAGCTAACACATGTACAACAGGGTTTGGCGCTCCACCCTCGTCCTCTCCGCCGCCGCAATGTACATCATGTGGGCAATCACATTCTTGGCACAACTACACCCTCTTATCTCGCCGCAACGCGGTGGGCTCCGGCCGGAATTGAATGATGGGCGCTAGAATTGCATTTATCGGGAACGAAGATACGAGGATCCACTGAAGAACCAGGTACATTGAATCCGTCTGGTATGCCGCGCAGATGGCGGATAGGCCGGGACAAGAAAGGCGTCAGGAAGTCGCGCTGCCAGTCTGGGCAGTCATGACCACGTACAGAAGGGCAGGAGGAGCTCGAGAAACACGAGCGCATTGTACAGTAAATCCACTCGGCGTTAAGGCACCGTAGCATTTGTACGAATAATCAATGGGTATCAAACATCAAGCTATCGGCCTTCCCATCTCCGCCGTCCTACCCCCCTGCCTGCCTACACATTCACCATCCGGGTCATCTCGTCAAACCAACCCCTTACACTCTGCTCCAAACTATACCCCTCCCACCCCGTTCCCAATCCCACAGCCCAGACCATGGCCCAGGCAATCGCACTCCTGAGCCCCGCGCCGACCGCAACCAGCACACCCGCGCGCACGTACCCGCAATCCATCAATATCTCCAGCGCCGCGATGTTATTCACAATCACAGCCCAGCTCACCGCCGTCGCGGAGCTAGGGAGATCGTAGTCCCATATAATCAACAGTATCGGAAATAGTTTGGTACAACTGCTGACCAGCAACGCCGTGCTCAACGGCGTCGGATGCGGAAAATACGGCACCAATCTCGTCCACCCCGCGCGTACCGTCCCCGGAAGCTGCGCTGGATCTACGCTACAAAGCACGCGAATCGGGCCGTGAAAGGCCAACGTACTCGCAAGCACCAGCGCAAGGAAGAACAGGTACTGCAGCACCAGCGGCTGCGCTTGTAGAATATCCGCATTCAGCGCGCCGTGGGGCGAGGGCAGTTTTTCGATGCGCGCCCACGTCAGGTAGACGTCGAAGAGGAGGAGCAGGATGCCGAGGCGGATGATGGAGCGGTCGAAGCGATTATCGGAGTGGGTGAGGCGGTTGAAGAGGAGGTGTCTGTATACCTGAGTCCACTCCAGCGTTAGCACACAGGCCTGTTTGAATACATATTCACTGCGATATCGCGTCTGCGTGGGCACTTTTGCCCACCCCGCCCGGCCTGGGTTGAGAGCCGTACCTCGCTCTTGATCAACACTAGATCAATAAACAACACGACGAAATCATGCTCGACGTATTTGTCCGCAAAGCCCTTGCAGTTCGGGCATTGTGTGAGCCGCACGCCTTTGCCGAGCGCGCGGTCGTCGGCTTTGCTGTAGGTTGTGTACAGCACGGGAATCGGGTGCCGGCAAGTGATGCATATTGGCATATTGGGACGGGTTACATTGCGATTTGCGGAGAGGCGAAAAGAGCGGGGAGGAGGCGTTGTGGTAGCTTTGGGTGTGTGGTTGTGGTTGTCAGTGTGGAGGTGCAAGGTGGGAAGGAAATGGCATGTTTGGGGACCTGGGGTGAGATGGAGATGGGAATTAGACTAGCGTTGGCTTAACCCCGAAGTTCGATATTGTGAGATGCAAACTCGCACCAGGGAACATAAAACATACAGACTTCTAGTGTGCATTACAATTCTTTGCATTCAAGAATAGCAACTGGCAAATACACCCAGCCATTGCTTCCCTATCTCACAATCCTGGACATCCATGCATGCTTTTGACGCCAAATCCGGTCGCATGCTCCAAAACAACGCCTGGCGCTGGAAGAATGCTGGCCTCTGAAGAAAAGGCCTCTCATATATGCTTACATTCGCCTTTCTCCTCCTTCTGCTCATCTCGCTGCTTCGTCAACGGTGGCAGCAGCGTCCCTCGCCCTCTGTATCCACGTCTGATCATCTGCATCTCGTCCAAGCACATCGCTACCGAGTACGACTCGCATGAGGTCTGCAAGCCCAATTGCGTTCTCTGCGCCACCAAATAATGCTCCTGTTCGCCTGCTAGTGATGCCCCACTGCTCCACCAGGTAGATGATCCACTTCACCAATAACTTGCGGTTGCGTCCGGTAAAGGGGGCTTCTTGAGCATACCAAAGGGCCTCCAGAGTCGCAACGAGATACTCAAACGGCGCGTTGAGCTTGAGAAAGACATCGATGGGCCATGTAAGGTTTGCGTTATGTGCAAGTGACTGGGCGGCGGATCCGTTGCGTAAGCTCGCTTCGTGTGTGTAGAACTCAAGGTCGTACTGTAGGAGCAGTTGCAGGATAATATTCACGGGGAAGACGTTCTCGTTGAGGTTGGTACGGTGACCAATATCTTCAACTTTCAAAGCAACGAGCTCCCATGGCGCGCCTTGATGCTCACCAACCGCTTTACGATGCACCTGTTCAATGAGATTGGACCATGTATGGCGGATATCGGGAACGTTGCGGTAATCAGCGGCATGGTAGATGAGTAGACAGATGTCGTAGTAGCCGGCTTGGTCCGCATAGTCGTGGTAGAGCTGAAGAATATTAGTGAACGATCCCCTAACATCGAGTGAGGACTTACTTCATCTAGAGGATGTATTTGACCGTCCAGATGCTCGATGACTTGCGCCCTCCGCTGGCCAGAAAGTCGTGTGTCAGCCTTGATCTTCTGCAGAACATCGTCTTGGATATTGGCAATGTCAAGGTGATCACTGATGTTCCTCAGCAACTCCTGTCTTGACTGCCTATTCCGTACGCCAGTCTCCGAGAAACCAGTCATGCGTGTAGATGCATTCGCCTTTGCCCGCGACAGGTACTCTATTCGCTTCTCCAGCGTCAGTGGAAGCGCGCTCTTTGCCAGTTGATACTGTGTTTCTGCAGCGCTGAGGTAATCGTTGTAGTGAGCAAAGTAGCGCCACAGAAGATCGGCATGCGCGAGATCTGTCTCTGCACTTTGTCGCAGATAGTCGACAACGAACGGCGAATTGATCTCCAACAGTCGGTCGGCCCAGCCCTTAGACATGTACCAGTCGTACAGGTAGTTTTGGAACACCTCATCGTCGGAGTTGTTGATCTGCTCGTATGCTTCATGCTTGCGTCGGGTGATCTGAGAGATCACACCTTCTGGAACGGACCCTTGGCTGTTGTAGGCCTGGTCTACAGCTTCGATGACTTGGCACACAAGGGTGTAGCACGATGCGCGTCGATCGAAGTAGTTCTTTCGCACATCGTTAGGATCTGTGTTTGGATCTCCCTTCTCTCTGATCCACGATAAAGCTTTGTTGCCGCGGTCAAGCTCCTGCGCAACTTTGAGCGCGAGACGAATGGCGCCTGAAATACGTATTAGCGTATATCAATCGATGGGTGGTTATTCAGCTTACCAGCATAGAACTCAAGCTCGATATACTTTGTGACCGTGGTAGTCAGGTTCTCGTAACTCAAGCTCTTGGCCACTTGCTCGAACAGCCGTAGGCTGTCATTGAGTAGGATGCGCCCTCTCTCTGCATTCGCACCCATGTCGGCGGCCTTCTTCAGATTTTCCTGTGCCTTGAAGATGACAACATCGTCTGAACTGCAGAAGCTCCCGCATTTCCTTCTCAAAGCTTCCGCAACAGTCTCAACATTCGAGCCCTTGGTGATGTTGCGGTTAACGATGGCCTTGACCAGCTCTCGCGCAAGATCTTTGCCCTCCTGGACTGAGAACAATCCTTGGAAGGTCAGTCGTCGTACTCGCTCCTGTAACTGCGGATCCGGTAGCAATACGAGAATATCCTCGAGGCGTTCGTCGAACAGGACCAAGACAAATGCAATGCCTTCGACGATGTTGTTGATCATAGCCAGCAAACTAGTCAATGCCCTGTTCTCGCCCTGAAGCTCTACCTCCTCTTGCCGCGAGGATACTCGCCCCAGAGCCTCAGGCCCTGCTAGTCCTTCAATTGACGATTTGTTCTCGTCGAGGAACTCCTGCAATTGAGCAAGGGATTTTTGTATGTCTTGCAGTTTCGACGTAGGCTGTGCTGATGCCAGTACTGGGCCAGTCGGAGTAGTCACTTGCTTGATGATGGGTGATGTCCAGATGGAGCGAATCAATCGCGCGACGTACATTGCGATTCCGTCATGTCGTGGTGACGCTCGGACATTCTCTACACTCAGTCCTTCCACGGTCGCGCTCTCGGTCAAATGGGCCTTCCCGCCAAATTCGATAAACACCCTGCGGGCCATGTCGAGGACATCTGGCTCAGTGATCTTGGTGATACGCGAATCTGGACCAACGTCAGAGCCCTGACCGCATGCTACGGCCAATGCGGTCGCGGCAGTCTCAGCAAGGCCATATTGCTTCGCGAGCTTGCGAATGTCGCCTTCAGTACCTTCTGGTCCACCACCACTCTTGATGATGGCGGCAAATATGTCGACAAGCCGTTTTCGCCGGACTGTCTCAATCCCACTGGATGTGATGATCGCGTACTCGGATGAGGGTTGGTCGAACTGAGTGGCCAGCTCGTTGCCGAAACCTAGCGGCTCATTCCTGGCTGAGAAAGGCGGAGTAACTTGGCCAACGTCCTGAACCTTCCCAACGAGGTCTAGCAGGATACCAGTCTCGGTGTACCGCGGAGGCTCTGAACTCTCTCGCTGTCCCAGAAGTCCTGAATGCGGGGCTGACATAAAGAGTAACTGGTTGACGTTGCCGCCCTTAGCGACAAACGAAAGGAAGGAGCCCGGCGCATATCGGTTCCCTAGCGTAGTGTCTTGAAGGAATCTTGAATCAAACCCGATCGGTGTGCCACCCTGATATGGTTGTAGCTGCGTCGAATTGCCCTGAGGTGAAGATTGACCATCATTTGGTGGAAATCGGATGTGTCGCAATTGCATGTTGTTTGGTGCGCTTGTGCTGTCCGAGTTCCAGGTACCAGATGTTGTGCTTAGGTAGAGCCTGCAGCCTGTCGAGGTTGTCGCCATGAGGGACATGTAATCCGCTTCCGGGCTGGTGATGGGACTGAGGCTCACGATCTTCATGCCAGTCAATACCGACGGTTGACGGACGAGGTGCATGCACATGGTCTGTATACTGGGTAGCGTTCGTGTGATGACACACTCAAGCGAGGCGGGCGCTCTCATGTGGTAGACCTTGATTGTGCCATTCGTTGAGAGTGTGTATAGGAGGCTTCGGGTATCGTCGACAGCCATTTGCTGTATGCCGTTCTGTGGTGCTGTGCCATAGAACGGCAACGCAGGGAGACCGACTGCCTTCGACACGTGGTTGGTCTTGCTGCACTTGCTCGAGAACCACCGGTCTTCCTGTTGGTAGTTGAGCTCGTAAACATCTTCAGTGCCCCCGTCGCCAAAGAATATGCGCCCCGTCTTCGCAGAGCCCTCGATGGTCGTCACGTTGATCCTCCTAACAGAGGTTATCATGCCCGTCCGATACAGAATGACACTGTGCACACCCTCTGGCCCTCGCTGGCACTCCATAGCAATCAGGAATATGTCCGTGACTGTTGCAACCACCAAGATGTACTCGATTGTGGGCAGAAACACGCCGGGGCGCGGCTTGACCAGCTTGACGCAAGTGATGTTGCTCTGTAGCTCCTCAAAGCCGACCAGTTGGGGGTTTGGATGTGTGTAGTCCCATAGGTAGACCTGATTGTCCACCACAACCCAGGCGTGGTTGATCTCGGCAAATAAGCCCATGCTCATGGACATTTGCGTATGGTCCACCTGCTCAAAGACGGCTTCGGGGAGCCTGTATGACCGCAGCTTCTGGAACGGGTCCCATGCTTGCCCGCTTGGCAGCTCATACTCGCCGGAGATGCCCTCTGTATCCGTTGTTAGCATCTCTATGCTGCCAGTCTCCCTGGCGCAAACATACGTCCAATATAGTTCTCCAGAGAAGGATATCTGCTATCCCTATCCAGCATGCTATTGATCGTGCGCGCCGCGCGCTCTATCGGGCTCTCTGCAGGCGGTGCAGGTAGCGCTTGTTGCGGCTGGGGTTGCGACATGGAGGGTTGTCGCTGCATGCCCGGTCGATTTGGCGCGGGAGTGTTGATGAACGCGCCTGGACCAGGCCGCTGAGGCGTTGCCGGAGGCATTTGGTATGCCATTACGGGTTGCTGGCGGAAGAGTGGTAGAGGTCGCGGCGGCCTTGTTGGAGCTTAGGAGAGTGAGAGTACGCGCCGCGGGCCAAACGTCGACATTAGCTGCGCACGCTTTCCGTTATGATGCGACGGGTACAGAAGCACGCGGAATGAGAACAAAAGGAAAGCCGGGCGCAATTGCGACGATGTTGGACAAGCAAAGAGCGGCAACATAGGCGGACAACAAAAGAGCTGGGTGAGCTCGGGCCAGGCGCGTCCAAGCGCGTTGCTCCTCCAAACTTTTTGGTGATCATTGGAGATGCCGCACAGCCAAATCGCATAGACGCAAGACCGCTAGGATTGGACATCAGCAGTGCGCAATTGTAGAGACACGACGACAGCGACTCCACCCTCACCCTCGTTCGCGCCTTCCCACGTCCGCACAAAACTTTGAAGCCGGCAGGTGCGCTGGGACACTTGCACACGTCAACATCAAGAATAACACCACATTCACAATGTCACTATTTCGGACTTTGCTACTACGGACAAGACCCAATGCATCCCCTCGACTCATCTGCCTACGCTACTCCTCCACGTCCGCCGAAGCGATAGTCCTACCTCGTCTACAATCCGACCTGAAGAATGCTATGCGCTCCAAGAACAAGCCCACCCTCAACGTAATCCGTTCTCTCCAAGCGGAGATAATAAATGCATCCAAGACCGCAAAGCCCATCACCACCGATGGCGCACTCTACTCGCTCATACAAAAGCAAATAAAAAGCTCCACGACCGCCATCCAGGAGTTCGAGGCAGCGAAGCGGGATGATCTAGTGCAGAAGGAACAGGAGCAGGTAGACATACTGCAGAAATATGCAGACGAGATTCCGAAGGTGGAGGCGAGCGAGGTTGATGGGCTCATTAGTGCGGCGGTGGAGAAGCTGGAGGAGGGCAAGCGGACCTTTGGGAGCGTGATGGGCAGGGTTATGGGCGGGATCAAGGGAAGGCCCGCGGATATGGAGTATCTGAATAAGAAGATTGAGGAGGCTGTTGGAAGGAAATGAGCTATGACCTGTACATCATGATGATATGATCTGTGACATATGTACATACAACTCTACGGACGCTGGCAAAGAAAGACTGCTCGAACAACTAATGCCGCTGCGTGGTCGAGGCCTGTCCACTTGCAATTCGCAGACTAAATCCGGTGATCTTTGAAGACGGACCATCTTCACCCCGACTGGTGGGCGGGTTGTTGGTGGGCTAAGGGGCCATCGACCTGAAGAAAGCTTGACAGCTGTCAGTGGAAATCTGTTGGGTATCAGTGCAATTGTCACCCACAATGGTGGGTCGGTCCCTTCCCCATGTTCCGGCCAATGCACCCTCATGCCACCGGCCACGCAATCGCACGTGCATGTCGACCTGCATGTCCAAGTGGCCTGGCGATGGTGTTGAGGCTGAGAAGCATGTGGCTTGTCACGGCCCGCCAAACACGAAGCTAGTCCTCTTTCAGCGTTCACGACGTCTGGTGCGCTGACGTCATTGCTTCACCTCCGGTTTGTGTAAGAATGACCCGGGCAGCAGGTAATTTTTGGGCATCTGGCGAAAGCGACGAGACTTTGAAGATAATTTTTCACCAGTATAGGATTGTTCTTGGGCTGCAAACATCAGACATGCCCGACTGCAATGCCCAAGCGGCTTTTGCTCGTGAACCAAAGACCTGAAACGAAGCCACGGAGAGAGGTGTGCCACCGGTCCAAGCTTCCGGTTGGCGCCCTGGTGCTCCATGCAGTCCAGCGCCGATGACGCAGCAGGTGTTGCACTCCCACACCACTTCGACCCATGAGCCTTGGATGTTATAACTAAGACCTTGCTCTTCGCCCATTGCCGTGTTCCCCTAGCATCTTGCAAGCGCCCACTTCTTATTTCAAAAGCGCGCACACTCTCCAGCATTTTCGCCAGCCATCGCGCGACCCCGCGTCCAAACTTCACTACATTAGTCGTGATCGATCATCCGCGCTCTCCCGCCTAACAATGTATCGCTCTTCCACGGGCAATCTGGACCGCTATGACGATCCCCCTGCGCCCCCTCGCGGCGGTGGCGGTGGTGGTGAGCGATGGGACCGCGCCAGATTTGAGAGCATGAGAAGAGGCGGTCCTCCTCCTCCTCCACCACCACCCCCTGGAGGCTTCGATGGCGGCAGCCGAGGAGGACGGGATGGAGGCGGACGAGACGAATTCGACCACTATCGCTTCCATGAGCATGACAAGGGGCCTGGCTATCATCGCGATATCGACCTCCACGAAGACCGCTCCCGGCGCGGGCCGCCGGTGATGGAGAGGGAGCGTTTCCGCGAAGACGATCGCTTTAGCCAATCCCCACGCCGGAGGCACGACATATTCGAGGAACGCACACCTTCCGAGGTTGCAAATCTGGCACTTGCTCCTTACCGCCGCAAGTCGGTCATCGACAAGGACATCAACATTGACATAGATGTCAACTCGAGAGAGCTCCGGCCAGCTCGACCGGCCCGACCACAGTACATCCGCCGTCAGTCTTCCCTCGACACTTTCGACCGCCGGCCACTTCCCAGATATGGAGATGTCGAACGGATCGAGAGGGAGCAGATTCATGAATACCGCCTCCCACCGAATGTCCCCATCCCGCTCCCCATTCGCGAACGCCGGAGATCGCCACCCCGCCGGTTCCGCGAAGAAGACGACTTTGAGGAGATTCGGTACGACGACCGCGACAGGCGAGGACGCGAGCAAGAAGCCTATCGCGAGGTTGAAGTTCACCGTGAGAAGAGCCGAGTACGAAGGAGCAAGAGTGTAGCGAAATCAACACGCAGCTCCTCCATCTCCAGTTTCGAGGAGATACAGCCCGCTCGTGCCACATTTGGCAAGAAAGGAAGGACGCGGATGCCAAAGCGGCTGGTCAAGAAGCAAGCGGTTATCGAGCTAGGTTATCCTTTTGAGGAGGAGGTGAGTAACACTGCCAATTGGCCCGATTAGTCACTAACAAGCTCAGGACGACTTCATCGTTATCACCCGAGCACTCGAGAAGGAGCACATTGACGAGGTCATCAAGGTCAGCGAGAGTTACAAAGAAGGTGCGAAACATGCCCATGCTCATATCTCCAGTCTAACCCTCCTCCAGAAAAAGTGACGTACGTGTACGGAGACAACGATGCAGCTCCGCCACCTCCTCCACCGCCTGAGTCCGTCGCGCCTCCTCCTCCCTCGGTAATCCATAATCCCCCTCCTCCACCACCGCAGTTCTATGCACCACCACCGCCGCCTCCCCAGTCCGTTTACGCACCCTCCGTGCGCGCCCCCTCTGAACATGGCCACCACGACCACCACGAAGAATATGTGGAAATCGAGCGATCCAACCACATCCACGGGCCCGCGACATCATTCCTACCAGAGGGCCGCACGTTGGTGCGCCGCGACGATAACTATCGGTCTGAGCGCGACATCAAGGAGGAGATCCGCATGTTGGAAGACGAGCGCCGCATGCTCAAGTACGAACGCGACGCGGACTATGAGATTATCGAGCGCAGAGACCCGAAGCGCGAGGTCATTCGCGTGGATAAGGATCGAAAGGGTAGGTTGGCCCTTGTTCGCTCGGCTCGTTAGGACGAAAGTTGATCATCTGGATAGTGAGACGGGATCGACCGAATCCGAAGCTTGTTGCGGCGATGATGTCGACGCTGACATGAACGGGGCACTCTGTGCTTGGGCGGGCTGGGGTGGAAGGGCGGATTGAGTTTGCCAAGAGGCTCGAGAGAATCTATTTCTTTACGATTGACGGCTGGATATCTGATTATGATTATGCTTCTCGTATCATTTCTTTGGGGAACGTTGTCATGGCGCAGATATATAGGCATACCAACGCCATCAAATGGTACTGACGAATCTTATGATGAACGATTACTTACGGCTCCAACGAATCTCAACGTACATGCTCCGCCGTCCAGACTCATTCAATCTTGTCACCCAAATATCCTTTCTCCGAGCCGTCACGTCGTCTTCTTCACCACAGGCACCAACCCCTTCTGCCTCGCAATCCACCCATCCAACCTCGCATAACAATCCAGTGTCATAAACACCCCTAACCGAAGAGTTAGCAAGCTTCACTATATCTCCCTCTTCACTCCCGACCACCATATATATCGAAACATAATGACATGCACTTACCCAGTCCCAAATAACCCCCATACATCCCTCCCAACCCTCCAAGTCCCCTCTGCCCAGCACTCAGTTCCTCCCAACTCAACATCTCGGCCAGACACACCAGCGTCGTGATACTGCACTCGAGGCCGAAAACGAGTAAAGCGAGCGGGATACGCGGGTCATTGCGCAGGAGGGCGGGGATGGCCCAGAGAGTGAGTGGGAGGTGGTAGGTCAGTTCGAGGAAGGTGAGGATGGGGAACCATGCGCTGGGTAAGGGTTAGTACTGAGGAGCGGGTGAGGAGAGAAGATGGTAGGTTTTGGAATTGATATAGGTTGCATGGAGGGAGGGGGGAGTTGCTTACGGTGGATTGTAGAAGAAGCGGTCGCCGTAGGTGCTGATGTACCATTCGCGGAGCGAGCCCATCCAGAGAGGTTTGATTTGGATGGGGTAGTAGGCTGTTAGGTCGAATGCTGTGACGTGTCAGTGTCGTTATATTAGGGTAAGCGCTTGGGGGGAAGGGCTTCGGGGCACAGTTTCAGGGCTTTGAACTTGAGAGGGGGGAGAGAAGGGAGGAAGTATGGGCAGGCGTAATACGTTCTGACTCCCAGTGATCGAGAACTTAGATCATGGTCTTTATAGGAGCTGACATAGCATCTGAAGCATATGATGGAAGTAGATGGGGTTTTGTGCTTTCGCAAGGCGACGCGTGACATGTATATGTCGTCAACCAGCGTGCAAGGACAGTTGCAGTGTGTTCTCCCCATTCGATATATCAATGTTCTCCGATATTCTCATGACTATTCGCCGTATGGGAGAACATCATACCACGTTGAGGTTCAGACAACAATTAAAAACAGGCAGGAATCGTGATCGAGATGAAGTGCTGCGACTTACCTAGCATGACTGGTATGTGCACGATGAAGAAGACGAGATACACGAAATCGCGCTTGCGCTGGAATATGGAAACTGCCATTTTGAGTTCGAATGCACAGGCTTGCTCCTTGGTGTTGATGCTTGAAGTAATGTGGACAGGAGAAGTTGTTGGTGATCAGGCTCAAATGGGAAAGGCACGTCAGCACAAGTTGTGGTGCGTGCGCGGGGCTGATTGCTTCCTCTCTCCAAACATCATCGACGCCGCTGGAAGACCTCGAATTCTGTCTCATTATCTTCTTGAGATCTGTAATGTTCCTTAGTAACCAATTTCGCCATCAACTATGGTCTCATCTTTTCCACCGGCCTAGTTCGCCAATGTTTGTGTTGTACCGTTAGCTCATCGAGCCTTTCGAGGCCATGCTTTTAGGACATTTCCCATCACTCTCGGCTCATCTTGCACGATATGCTTCCGGATCACGATATTGACGGACGTGCACTGCGTCTGGCTTTTGAAGTGTAAGTGATTCGATATCTTTATTTCAGCGTCGTGTTCTCTCGCAGCAATTCAGCCTGATCAATTCCATGGCGAAAGCTTAGTCCTTACAGATGTCAAGTCAGCGCCTGCAAATCCTCCAATCTACCCCACCGCACGCCCAGAGACCGTTGCTCTTGGATTGCTTGCACGGGTGAACAAGTACCGATGATCGCGCCAACTACCTGAAGCACTGTACCAGTGGGCGGGACGAATGCCAATTCTGTCCCCACTGCCAAGATGTATTCGGAATCCTCCACCGGGATGCTGGGTAATGTGGGTGTGCGGAGGATGAGTAGTACAAGAACTCGAGGCATCCGCCTCACGCTCGGTGAGTTTCGTTAAGATATCGTGCATTTCGACTGCAACTTCAATCAAAACAGCTGCGAAATCGATCCGTCATGGCTGGAGGCGGCGCAGGCGCTGCTGGTTTCGATGCCGGTATGTCTCCTGATGTATACCCCGGTGATCACAGCTGATGTTTCAATCAGCTCTACAGCGACGACAAGCTTTAATGGGCGCAAGTGGCCCTCGCGCCTTGTACAAGAACTTTAAGGTGTTCCGTATAGCTTTGTTTGCATGCTTGGGAGGAGTGCTTTACGGATATAACCAGGGAATGTTCAGTGGCATTCTTGCCATGCCCTCATTCGGTGCTCGTAGGGCACTTCAGGTCCGCTTCAAACGATGATTACTGACGATGATCAGAAACCGATGGGTATATTGATAATCCGACTCAGAAAGGCTGGCTCACAGCTATCCTCGAGCTCGGTGCATGGTTCGGAGCAGTCATGTCTGGCTTCGTCGCCGAGGTCGCCTCTCGAAAATATGGCATCTTAACTGCATCCGCCGTTTTCATCCTCGGTGTTGTGATTCAAATCACGGCAATCGCAGGCGGGCACAACGAGATTCTTGCTGGTCGATTCATCACGTCAGTATAGCTTCGTCGTGTTTTGGGTGTTATTGACACGCCACAGTGGCATCGGTGTCGGTAGCCTATCAGTCATCGTGCCTATGTACAACAGCGAATGCGCTCCGCCGTAAGTGAGCCAACATGCGTTGAAGCTATCCAGCCCTAATGATCGGCAGGGAGGTCCGCGGCGCACTTGTGGCTCTACAACAGCTTGCTATTACCTTTGGCATCATGATCTCGTTCTGGATTAATTACGGAACGAACTATATCGGCGGAACGACCCTCGAGACACAGTCTAATGCAGCTTGGCTTGTGCCTATTTGTCTCCAGCTTATCCCAGCTTTCATCCTGCTGGTCGGTATGATCTGGATGCCTTTCAGCCCACGCTGGCTGATGCACCACGATCGCGAGGAGGAGGCGAGGAAGAACTTGGCACATCTCCGTGACCTACCAGAAGATCATGAGCTCATTGAGTTGGAGTTCCTCGAGATCAAGGCCCAATCACTCTTCGAGAAGCGCAGTATCGCCGAAGCATTCCCTCACCTCCGCGAGCAAACAGCATGGAACATCTTCAAACTTCAATTTGTCGCCATAGGTGCACTCTTCAAGACTAAAGCCATGTTCAAGCGGGTAATTGTGGCTACAGTTACTATGTTTTTCCAACAGTGGAGCGGTATAAACGCGGTCTTGTACTACGCTCCGCAGATCTTCGAACAGCTTGGGCTGACTGGCAACACCACCTCGCTGCTCGCCACCGGCGTAGTCGGTATAGTAATGTTTCTTGCGACCATCCCAGCAGTGCTTTACATTGATCGCGTAGGTCGTAAGCCGGTGCTGGCAATCGGCGCCCTCGGCATGGGCTTCTCCCACTTGGTCATCGCCATCATCCTCGCAAAGAATATCGGACGCTTTGCAGAAGAGAAAGCAGCGGGATGGGCAGCAGTCGTAATGGTCTGGCTCTTCGTTATCCACTTCGGCTACTCGTGGGGTCCTTGTGCCTGGATTCTGATCGCAGAAATCTGGCCACTTTCCACGCGACCCTATGGTACCGCCCTAGGCGGCTCGTCAAACTGGATGAACAACTTTATTATCGGACAAATTACTCCCGATCTACTTGAGAGAATCACGTATGGCACGTATATCCTTTTCGGATTGTTGATTATTCTTGGCGCGGCGTTCATCTGGTTCTTTGTGCCAGAGACGAAGCGATTGACACTCGAAGAGATGGATACGGTATTTGGGACGGATAGCACATCGCAGAAAGATCTGGAGAGGATGCGCGAGATCAATCATGAGATTGGTCTTGCGGCACTGGCGGGAGATGCGGGGCATTCGGACGAAGGAGTTGTTGCCGGCGAGAAAGGCGCAGTTGAGGTCTGAGTAGTGCTTGTAGCACTGTATGTGACAGCATCAGAATGTGCGCATGAGGTCTGGCGGAGGAGGAGCTTTAAGCCGCTGTGCGATCGTTGCTAGCGTTGGACTAAGTAGATTGCACAATATGATGAGCTATTTTCATGATTATGTCGAGCTTGCTAAAGATATAATGGTTTGGTCTGCGACGCTGCATTCACTCCAAGAAAGACGAAACACCCTTGAGCCAAACGCTTGCACCTTCCTACAACTGAGCAGACTATTGAACAATCGGCGAGAGAACGCGCTACTCAACTGTATGCTCTGCCAGGAACAACGTCTCCGACCTCGCCCTCGTCATCACAAATGATGAGCTCAGCTTGAATACTTCCATCCTCGAGCAGTCGGGTTCCAATTCTCACCCTTGTATCCAATGTCTTCCGCTGATTTATGCCACTGCTGCAGTTCTTGAAAGCCTTTGGCCTTGTGGCGGAGTTATATGCCAACACAATCAGCTCATTGATGGACTCCCATGCGGTACTCGATCTGTGTGTCCAGAAGAGAACGGCAGTGTGTGCAAAAGCGAGAATGACATGGATGCTGAGAAGAGCCATGCTGATGTATTGGCCAGCATCCACCAGCGCCCAAGCGGTGCCGAACTTGTACTGTTGGTAGTATGCGCGCGTGTATGGATCGGTCGCATTCCGTTCTTTGTACAACTCTTTGCCGCCGATAAAGCCGTCATCCTCGATTCGTTCTGCTGCAAGATCTGGTCTCAGACTGACTGAGCCCGGCGTACTAACTTCGAGCTGATGGGATAGGCCTATACGAGAGAGAGCGTTGATGAAAAATAGTGTCGTTATGTATCTGCAATGAATGCCGTGGTCAGTACAAGTTATCTGCAGCCTCGTATGAAGTGAAGGAGCGGGTTGCGATGAACGTACTCAAGCATCGTCTTTCCGTACTCAACGTCTCTACCGGTAGCCATGAGGAGCCCTGATTGATTGAGCAATGCCTCAAATGAGGTCATCACAAGCTCGTTGCCAGGAGCAGAAGCTTCTGGCATTGGTGGCGTAAGAGCGTTAAGCCAGGGTTGCTGGACTTTGATAGGCCGGGAATAATATGGCGTGTGTCGAGAATCAAACATACTAGCTCTTTCAAAATGCCATTCTGGCAACGAAGATAATGGTTCAAACTCCTGGTATCCAGGCTGCGATTCCCATGACCACGTAAAGGATCGATCGCTTTGAACTGTCTGTCCCTCGGCCCATCGTGCATCGATGACGCATGCCGATGCATAGATTGTTGCATGATCTTGCAAGAGTTGTATCATCATAGCACTGCCAGAACCGATGTTTGAGGGAAGCGGGAACCACTTGGCGCGGTACTGCAGCGTGGTGTTCTCACTCGAATGTAGAGCATCCCAATCTGTCAAGTTCAGGTCCTTGATATCCAGGTCTATCGTCGGCCCAGTGCCATGAGGAAGTCGTGCACGCCAAGACCGATTCTCGTTCACAACAGGAACACTGATCTTTGTGAGAGGACCTGATATCGTGGTACGATCCCCGCAAAGCGTGCGCGTGATGGGGAATTTGCCCCCTGTGGTGAAAGCCAAGCGGCTTTCCACAAAGTCCCGGAGTCTTCTTCTCCAGCCTTTCGCGAGGCTGAAAGAATGGACGGTTTGTTCAGTAAGATAAGCCATATGCGATGTCACACCCAGATGGGGAGCTACAGCCCAGGTGTCAGGATCGCCGGCCGTGTAATTCAGCTCCGGAATGCCAATATTGCCGGTAATCAGGTTTGCCGGTGGGAAAATCCATGCACTTCCGCCAGGAACATAGAAGTTGAACCCAGGGCGTATTGGAGTCAGAGCTGTGACGCCTCCTAGTAGCACTCGCCAGGATGCGTGGAGACATGAATTGAAGTCCATGCGCAAAGGACTAAAGCCACACTGAGTCGGTCCAGTATGGTTCTGAGTGAGGGTTGAAGGCCAAAGATCATTTTCCAAGCCGTTGAGATAGAAGTGAGTGCTGCTCGCCTTTATCCAGAGCTGAGTCGGGAGGAACAACAGTGCAGATGCAGGACCAACTGTGCTTGCCAGCAAAGTGGAGCCAACGAGAAAAACGAGAAAGAAGAGCTTTGATCGAACAATCATCGGGAGGACAGACTGTACATGTTGACGCTTCGAAGACGCCTTGGAACGATTGGTCACTGAAGATTTCGTTCCACTGACGAAGTCAATTGAGCGAAGCCACACAGGAGTGGCTAAAGAAAATCCCGAGCCAAGAAGCCCTAGACTCACACCATCATGGAGGAGATGGTAGCGGAGGAGGTCTAGCGCGATTGCAGTAAGGGATCCGACAATTGCGATTTCCTCCTACTGATCAGCTCAGTAAGCTTGGCTCGAACTTCTTGCACTTACATGGACTTTTGAAGCTACCTGTAGCCCGAAAGAGGCGTAACTGACGATCGGTGGTCCATTCAACCAGGTCCGCCAATTCCAAACTAACAAGAACGTTGTGATAGCAACTGATGGTACATGCACCGCGACACTGATCAGCGCAGCTGACCATGACTGCTTAACAATGATTTTTGGTGTTTCTTCCTCGCATAACTTTTCCGCCGTCAAAATTTGGTGGTATCTCCCGGTAAAAAGGGCTTTGAAGTGGGTGCTCAATGCTCATTGCAGCATGGCTTAGAGCAAAGATAGTCGCGTTCTGACTTCAAAGGATGGGTATGGCAAACCGAAATTAGTGAGAGGGACAGCAAGGCAGATCGACTTCTTACCTTTACGGGCAGGATGGCGTGTTTCGCATATAGACACGGCTCCATGAGAATTAACCACCGTTTTCTGATGTGGCTACACGTTGTAGCACTGGTACACGGATGTTACCATTACATGAAAGCCGTCAGTTCCACAGCAGTTCTCAGTCTAACCTTAGTAGCAGCATCGTGAACAGCCATGAAGGGAGAGACCACATTGACGTATATTCCACCGGTCAAGATAAGTCGGACGAAAGATGTGCTGTGTATGCATGAACAAGTGACAACATTTGCTGGGTAACCAGAATGGAAACACACCAGTCGCCTCGGGTATTGAACACCAGCAATATCATCCTCAAAACCCCAGTCAGTCTTGACACAATCTACAAAGAAGACCCACTAGAGAATGGCGCAGTTCGTGCTGTCGAGGTCTGCATCAGGACTTGACATGCGGTCCGAAATCTGCCGAATGATGCAGCAACATGGAGGCAAGAGGTGAACGAGATATTCTGTAGCAAGCTTCGCTATCCCAGTCTCTCCAGTCTCGCCCTTCTGGATAACATCGTGCAGCGTTCTAGAAGTTGATTCGCACTGCTACAACAGGAGGTCGGTAGGGGAGAGAAGGAGACACGAAGCGTACAAACCTCTCCAAATATTGAAAACTGCCAAGACGCGAGACTCTCACTGTAACTTTTCACTTGTGATTACTCCTCCTACATCTCTACTACACAGATCATTGAATCTACATCATGATTTGTATAGCGTGCAACAGATGATGCCGAACCACCCGGCTACGAGGCATGCGATAAAGCCATCGATGCCGAAAGTAGCCACGCACCAACATCTCGATATCGACTTCCTTTCCGAAGGTCGTACTGCGGTACGAAGCCAATGTTGTGCACTACTTCCAACAATCATTATGAACATTTAAGAGCAGGGGTTTGATTACATGCACACACACCTAAAACAGGAGTCACTTTATCACATGTGCATGCTGCTCTTAGGAGTGCTCAAGCAAACACCGTGGATTACGCGACATCATGATATGATTTAATATAGCACTGGCCAAAAGATTGGACGCAGCATGCCGCATATGATACCCAATGCGGGAGCCGTTGTGTTCATCAGTGGTGCTCACATCTTGTCGGTCTTCGGGCTATATATCGATCCTGGCCGATGAGATTGCAAAGGGTATTGAGGTAATATCATACTTCTGAGGCCCCGCGTCACGGAAACGTCGAAGTTGAGCCTACTGGAGTCTCCGCTACCTACCTTCGGCATAATCTGCAGGTAATCTAGCAGAACCCGGCACATGGGTGGATATACGGTCGTCCTTGTAGATGGAAGTTTCGACCGCGATGATTGAGCCGACAATTTCTAATCTCAGAGTCGTCGATACTTGAGAACCCACAGGGCGATCGGGCATAAAGTCTTTTAGAGTTTGCATTAAAATCATTCTTGTGGACGTGAGCGTCCTCACACACGCTCTTGGTACAATATCTATGCGTTTGAGCTCCGGGACATGAAGCTCTCAAGTTTCACCACAGTGGCCTTTACAGCATGCAACATAATCGCCATGCTCGTAAAGCGCCAGTCTTCTTCTCACCTAATAGAGGATCTAGGTAGAGGCGTCGTTGCCATACGCTCCGGTGCAGACTCGGCCTTCATCAGCTGACGCCTCATTCGGTCGAGCTGGGAAGCCGGAGAAGTGGGACCCCGTTGAACCCCTCGACATTAAACAGCCTCCCTCGGCTCTTCCGCATCGACGAGTCCGGCGCCGTCAACACGGATAATTTGAATCCTGGGTTCCTGGGCCATGTTTTCGGCGACTGGCGCGAGGAGTGAGATGACGCTGAAGGAGTATTTGCAGAATGCGCACGTGGATTATTATATCGGTGCTGGGATGGAGGGGCCGCCGAAGCCGAGGGGAATCGTAGTGTATCTATCTCTCGTCGTCTTTGAAGTTGAATTGATGCTTTGGTATCTATACTACTACGCTTTACTTAGTCTTATGAACGCCGATAAACGTCCTCTCACCCCTGTACATATCGATACTCCTACTGAAATGATCATCCTCTTCCTCTTCCACCTTAACCCACACACCATCGACCATCTTCGCCCTCTTCATTTCCATTTCCTCACCACCACCACGATTTATTCCTCTCTGCTCACCATCACCCTCCTCCCCCTCAACAACCGCTCTCCTTCCCCCAGCCATCCTAACCTCCTCCGCCATAACCACCGTCTCAATCCCAGCAGGCACAGTATCCTCTTCACCCCACGGCAACGCATCGACATCAATATCATCCTCGCGACCAAGCAGGCACAAGACGATGACTTTCGCGCCCGCCTTAGAAATAACTTGATTCGCATGCTTGCACATTTCATTCGTGCAGCACTCCATGCACCCTTCCAGACAATGACAGCCCTCGAGTCTCTCGCACGCCTGTCTGAGCAACAGATCGACATGTTCGAACGCCTTCGTGCTGATGCCGCTGCCACTGGCGCCGCCTTTCGCGTCGTAGAAGGTCAAGCGCGCGGGGCGCTTGCGCTGCGTTTCCTTTTTGGCGAATTCCTTTGGCGCGAATTTGCATTCTGTGCGCACGTCGCCGGGCATGCTGATGACGAAGTTGGGCATGAGCGAGAGGACGGCGTGTTCGGCTGCGTGGATCCCCGCGGCGATGTTCAATCTCCTGCTCTTTAGAATCTCCAGCGCGGAGCGCGGTATGTCCAGCCACATGCCTTTACTAAATAGGATAATCGGTGGGTTGTCGACCTGCACGGCATCTAGAATTCTGCGTTTCTTGTCGATTTTGAAGAAGCCATACACGACTTGTTTGACTTTGATCGGGCCGTAAAAGGCACGGCATTTGGACCCGGGGATGCGGCGGATTGCTTCTGTTTCGACGGGGTCGATGTCGGTGTAGTCGCGTTGCTGGGTTGTCCAGTCTACTTTGACGTATTCGACTTTGGCGAGCATGCGTTCTTGGCTGAATTCTTTGACCATGTATGTGTTTCCTTGGTGCAGAAATATGCCGCCGTCGTAGAGGGTGAAGAAGGCGCGACTGGCTTCTAGTTCCTCAAGCACGGTGTTCTTGCCGTTGGTGATGTCGATGATGGCGAAGTGGTCTTCTTCGGTGTCGCGGATGGCTACGAAGCGCGAGGGTTGAGGTAGGAAACGCTCGTTAACGTGGTAAAAGCCTTGGGCGTCGCGGCGCATGCGTTCGCGAGCAACTTTGGGAAGTAAGCAGCCGAAGTATTCGGCATCGGATTCGATATTAATGGGCATTTCGTGCGCGGCGCATTGGATGTGACCTTCAACCACCAGCATATTTTCGAGGTCGACCTGCAGTGCGCTATTAGGTTTCGTGAAAATTTCGTCGGGGTTGGACATGTAGTATTGATCCGTTGGGAAGCAGTCACCAATCAGTACGGATAATGAGTCCTTATTCCGGCGACCTGCTCTGCCGCTTTGTTGGCGGAGGTTGGCGATGGTGTAAGGAAAGCCGACTGTAAGTACGGCATCCAAACTACCAATGTCGACGCCAAGTTCCAGCGCGCTGGTGCAGACAATACCAATGAGCTTGCCGTCGAACATCTCTCGTTCAATCTGGCGTCTATCCTGTGGCGTGTAACCACCTCGATAGGACATCACCCGACTTAGTACTTCTGTCCTTTCGAGATTTGTCAATTCTGACTTGACAGCAGATAGCAGCGCTTCACACTGCTTCCTGACTCGGCAGAATGCGATAGCTCTCACACCTCTCAGCATGAGCTGACAGAACAGCTTTGCAGTTTCTGCCATGCAGTCTCCTCTTCCAGATGTTGGATCTCCTGGATCCTTAAATGGCGTGTTCCAGCAAAGAAACTCCTTGCGGCCAGATGGCGAGCCATCGAAGTCTGTCAACCTGACTTCATCGACACCGAAGATTGTCTTCATATGCTCTTCTGGATTAGCCACGGTGGCTGAACATGATATGAACTTGACATGGCGGTTTCCCACGGCCGCGCATATCCTTCGCAGGCGCCGCATGATGAAAGCCATGTGTGCGCCGAATAGTCCATTGTAGACGTGAAGCTCGTCAACCACGACAAATCGTAAATTCTGCAAGAATGCTCGCCAAGCATCCTCTTGTGGTAAAATCGTAATGTGCAGCATGTCTGGGTTCGTAAAGATGATGCGAGCTTCATCACGGATGTAGTTGCGCTCAGCCATTGGAGTGTCTCCATCGAAAGTCTCCACTACGACCTCTTCCAGGCCGGTCATGAACCGTAGCAACTCCTTCATACTCTTCCTTTGATCTTGCGCCAGCGCTTTGGTTGGGAAAATATACATTGCTCGTGTCTCCGGATCCTGCTCTAGCTGATGCAGCACAGGCAGTTGGTAGATCAGTGATTTGCCGGAACTCGTTGATGTCGATACGATAACATTATGCCCCCCGTACAGGTTGTTGATTGCTTCCGCCTGATGCGCATACAGTTGTGTGATGTTCTTGGTGTTGTACAACGCATTCACCATGTTTTGCGAGAGCTGAAAGTTCAAGTCGCCATAGATTGGGGGCTGAGGGTCAAACACTCGATGCCCATCTGGCACAATTTGACCACTATACCACTCAAGGGTCTTGATCTCGTCAACGATTTCCGGAATGCTCTTGCGCTCCGTTGGTATTGTGCTTGGTGCTAACAATCTGTC
>TARA_R110002003_G_scaffold96_4_pt1 | contig 29759 bp, 32 predicted proteins | sample TARA_R110002003 | Tara Oceans TARA_R110002003 (sample SAMEA4396441) | marine metagenome | biome: Westerlies Biome; feature: [SRF] surface water layer (ENVO:00010504); material: water (ENVO:00002006), including particulate matter (ENVO:01000060) such as... | depth 5 m | reverse complement strand
AACCAGCTTCTCGAGGCAGTCTCACAACACCAGATCTTGATTGTCGTCGGCGACACGGGATCGGGAAAAACGACGCAGATGACCCAGTACCTGGCAGAAGCTGGATATGCAAACGAACTGATGATTGGATGCACCCAGCCCCGGCGTGTAGCAGCAATGAGTGTCGCAAAGCGTGTGGCAGAAGAAGTTGGCTGCAAGCTTGGCAACGAAGTCGGCTATACCATTCGATTCGAAGACAACACCTCACCGGATACGAAAATTAAGTACATGACGGATGGCATCCTGCAACGAGAGATCCTCTTGGACCCGATGCTGAACAAATACAGCTGTATCATGCTGGATGAGGCTCACGAACGTACCATTGCGACCGACGTTCTGTTTGGTTTACTCAAGAAAACACTCAAGCGACGCCCGGATATGAAGCTCATCGTCACTAGTGCCACACTCGATGCTGACAAGTTCTCGGAGTACTTCTACAAGTGCCCCATCTTCTCAATACCAGGCCGAACTTTCCCAGTCGAGGTCATGTACAGCCGCGAGCCAGAATCAGATTACCTGGATGCCGCTTTGGTCACGGTCATGCAAATCCATCTGACCGAGCCAGCTGGAGACATTCTTCTCTTCTTGACAGGCAAAGAAGAGATCGATTCGTCTTGTGAAGTCCTGCACGAGCGCATGAAAGCCTTGGGTCCAAATGTACCGGAGCTCATGATCCTGCCCATCTATGGTGCGCTTCCCTCTGAAGTCGCCTCTCGCATCTTCGAGCCTGCCCCTCCTGGAACTCGTAAAGTCGTAATCGCCACCAACATCGCCGAAACATCACTTACCATTGACGGCATCTACTATGTTGTAGACCCCGGCTTCGTCAAGCAGTCTTCATACGATGGCAAACTCGGTATGGACCGCCTACAGATTACGCCCATCTCACAGGCTCAGGAAAGTGCTTTCGTTTGTATACGGAGGCTGCCTTCCAGAACGAAATGCTGCCCACCACGATACCTGAGATTCAGCGTCAGAATCTTTCCAACACTATCCTCATGCTAAAAGCTATGGGCATTAACGACCTCCTCCACTTTGACTTCATGGACCCACCACCCACCAACACTATGCTTACAGCCCTTGAAGAACTCTACCAACTCAGCGCTCTCGACGATGAAGGCCTCCTCACCCGTCTCGGACGCCAAATGGCCGACTTCCCCATGGACCCGCCCCTCTCTAAAGCCCTTATCAAATCAGTGGAACTCCAATGCTCCGACGAAATCCTCACCATCGTCGCCATGATCAGCGCGACGCAAAACGTCTTCCACCGCCCTCGCGACAAGCAACAACAAGCCGACCAGAAAAAACAGAAATTCAACGACCCATCAGGCGACCACCTGACGTTGCTGAATGTCTACAACGGCTGGAAACAAGGCGGCTTCAGCGTCCCCTGGTGTCACGAGAACTTCGTCATGCCCCGCAACATGCAGCGCGTCAAAGACGTGCGCAACCAACTCCTCCAAATCATGGCCCGCCACAAACACACCGTCGTCTCCTGCGGCCGCAACACCATCAAAGTCCGCCAGGCCCTGTGCTCAGGCTTCTTCCGCAACTCGGCGCGCAAAGACCCGTCGGAGGGGTATAAGACGCTCGTCGAAGGGACCCCCGTATATCTGCACCCCAGCTCGTCGCTGTTCGGCAAGCCGGCTGAACATGTCGTGTATCATAGTCTGGTTGAGACGACCAAGGAATACATGCATGTGTGCAGCGCTATTGAGCCGAAGTGGCTTGTGGAAGCGGCGCCGACGTTCTTTAAGGTGGCGCCGACGGATCGGCTGAGTAAAAGGAAGAAGGCAGAGAGGATTCAGCCGCTGCATAATAAGTTTCAGGGCGAGGATGATTGGAGACTTAGTGCGCAACGGAGGGCTGGAAGAGGTGGTGGAGGGACGTGGGGTTAGTGAGATTATAATGTTGGGAGTTAGACTTGTGGCAGGGGTTGTTGCATCTTCGTTATTTAGTCACTGACAAAATGATATCCAGATATGTGCATGCGTTTCATTATAGTCCTACGTCGGTGAAAAGAGTGCAATATGGGGTCATAACAATTCTCATACATCTACCCAGTCTGAACGATGCACTTACACTAGCATTAACAATATTGCAAACCACCTGTAAGCCACATGGTGATACTGCTGCCGAAGCCATGACCATAAAACGCCGATCGACTACACGTCGATGACCCCGAATCCCTAGAAGACCCAAGCGGGCAGGAAGATGAGTTGTGCTTTTTCCAAACTTCTAATCAAGAGAACCTGCCGCCCCCACCACGCTTTCTGCCAATGTAAATGCCCAATGCTACCGTGAGTGTGATGAGGAAGAGGACGGGCCGGAGAAAGAACCAAACCCATTCAGATGTGGAACGGGGAGCGCTTGACCAAAGTCAGACGAATGTGCGAAGAAGTAGGCTGGGTGGTTGGTAGGGGCGGCGAACCGTGGTGGTTGGATAACAAGTGAAATTCCGAGCTTATTGCTCCTTTTCGTACCCTGCAGGTTTGTCCATGTTGTTCATTTCGTAGAAGCGGGATGTGCCTGGAGGATGTGTTAGTACGGATTCAAGTATCTAGCAAGGGAGAGAACGTACAGCTGTAACCATTCCAGTCAAAATTGTCCTTGGGGTTGCAAGAGCACTTGTGGTCGAGACGGTATTGCTCGCCGGTCGGGCAATGTGTGAACGGAACATGATAATAGGCAATGTCGTTGAAGAAGTGGATTTCGTCCTTATTCAACATCAAGCCGGCAGCAATCGAATGCACTGGCGCATCGCCCCAGCGCTCGTAGAAGAAACCACCAGCCTTGTCCAGAGAGGTGAAAAAGTCGATGTACGCGTCTGAGCGTAGCCAGTTCAAGTTGCCAATCTCGAAGTTGGACCAGAAATGGCAGTGGTTGTAGGTCTCGCCACCATCGTCACTCAAGAACTTCATCGAGTTATCCTTGGCAATGTGCTGTGGGTAGTGCTTGGTGAAATTCTTGGCGGCGTCCCAAAGGGTGGGGATGGTCTCGACGTATTCGTACAGACTGAGGGTGAAGCTGTACTTCTTCTTCTTCTCGGCCATGAACTTGAAGGTGTCGTAGTTGATGTCGCAGTAGAGCTCAACGCTGGGCTCCACACGCCAGTACCATTCGTAATCGAGCATCAACGGATGGCGGAAGAAAAAGCCGGATTCGTAGCGGCACATGTGCCTGTAGCTGACAGAGTCGCCGTAGATGATCTTCTTCTCTTTCATCTCCTCGCGGACCTTGGCTGCCTTGTTCTGGTCAATCCAGTCAGGGAACGACCAGTGCTCCTTGGGGATCTTTCCATACTTGGTCTTGCCAGATACAAGCGCGGTTGTAATCTTCTTGAACTCGTCGTCGAACTCGTCGTCGTTTAGGAAGACCCAGTCGTAGTTGAACTTGCGATTGAAGCGGTCCTCGACGTGGCGGATCGACTTGGCAATCTCCCATACGTCAGAGTTGCGAGCGAGGGTGACGAAGGTAGCGTTCATGCGATCGCCAGGCACGGTCGCGGGAGGAAGCGTCTTCTCGTTCGGGGTAGTCGAAGCTTGTGGTGTGACGGCGGTGATGGCGGCATTAGGAGTGCTAGGTGCGCTAGAGTCTCCGTAGCCAGGCCAGCTTGCAGAGGGCACTGACGAGGAGCTGATGAAGTAGAAGACGACGAGGGCCTAGCAATGTCAGTAATCGCTGGCAAGTGTCTACGTGACTAGTCGTACGAAAAGCGCAAAGACAATGTAGCGCATATAGCGCTGCGAGCCGGCCATGATGCTGGATTGACCTGGCTGAGGCGCGGACCGCTGGCTCTGCTCGCGCTTCTCGGTTTTGCCCTCCACCTTGGCGGTGCGCGACCTGGGAGACTTTGGGGAGACGTGGGTGGCCTGAGATGACTGTCCAAGGCGTTGCGGAGGATGCAAGGGATACTATGAGTACGAGCGGACAGAAGGCGCGACTGTGCGCATTGGAAGGAGGACGGGACAGAAGTTATAGGGAGAGCAGCGCGCTGGGATACGGCGGCTGAAGCATGGGGAAGAGAAAGGAGAAGGTGTCGTGGGTCGTCGTACGCCTCTCGACTGTGGCTGCCGGCCCAGACGACGGCCAGGGTGCAAGGGCGCCGTGGCCGCTCACACAGGGCAAGTGCGGGAATCTCGGCCCAATTGGGGCTGGGGTCCTGCTGGGAAGGCGCGACCACAGCTCCGCAGCATCACCACCGTCATTGCCGCGAGAGTTGAGCCTCGCGTGTGTCGCATTGTCTGTCACGTACTGCTAGGCTTGTTCGCGCTCTTTCAACCCCACTGTGTGTCCATGCGGCCACCGCGCTTCTCTTGCTACCTTTACCTGTGCTCGACGTCACCACACTCATCGCGGTACCGGACAGAATAAAACAACAGCTGTCGACACTTTTCCCACCAACACACCCGCCACGGGCTCTGCCCACCATGTCGTTCTTTGGCTTCGACGCCACCCTGCCGAGGGACCGCGGCCATTCCTCGAACGCCCCCGGCTTTGGACAGCACGACGCTTTTGCGGGTCTTGGTAGTGGAGGGGCAGGCGACGATGATGTGTATGTTGCGCCGCAACCACGCCGCTGCTAGGGATTAATGGTTGTGTAGCATCGACTTCGAAGAGACGTATGACGGCCTCGGCAATCAGCTCGACGACGCCGACGACGCCTTCAACGACGATACCTTCGGCGCGGGCCCTGCGCGGAAAGACTTCGACTTCGCCGGCCAGACGGCGCAGGTCTCCAACGCCATACAGGAAGAGCACATGCTCTTCCAGGCCCGCCAGGGCCCTCCGCAGCAGTACAAGCCGCCCGTCCCCCAGGCCTCGAAGCCCAACAGAAGTGGCTATGAGAGCTACAAGGACCCCGAGTACATTCCTCAGTTGGAGGCGCGGGCGGACATCTGGGGCCTCAAGCCGAAGCAGCCTGCGCACCAGACCCAGCAATATGAACATCAGGCCCCTGCTCCTGCTCCGCAAGCTGCTCCAGCGAGGAAACTGATGAGCTTGGATGAGGTCGAAGCTATGATGCGCTCTCAGAGCATCAACAACGAGCCCAGAGGCGGCCCTCCAGTTCAGCATTCGCAGTACCAAGGCCCACCCCAGGGCTATCCTCAGCAGCAGTTTCCGCACGGGCAGCCACCCTTACCTGGCATGCATGGTGGTCACCCCGGCCCATATGCGCCGCAGATCTTGCAAAGACCTCAACAGCAGCAGCCACCGCAAGCACACCAGCCCCAGCGACAGCAGCATGTTCGTGCGGAACTGCCCGCCCAACCAGTGCATACGCAGGCGGCCCCGCAACCCACCATCTTGCAGCGACCGAGACCACAGAACAATGAGCCAGGCTCTCAGCAACCGCGCCAGGCGCCACAACAAACCCAGGCCCAGGGTCCGCCAACCCAGCCTCGCCAGATCTTACAGAATCCTAATCGCCTCGCTGGTCAGGGCCAGCCGATGGCTCAATCAGGCCCTCAAGGTCAACGCGGACAGGTGCAAGGTCACAATCGGGGGCCATCGTTCCCTGGCATGGTCATCACGCACCCAGAGCAGCTGCTCCAGCTCTCCGAGGCGGAACGTGCGGCATTCTTGGAGGAAGACGCAAAGCGCGCGAAGCGCAACCATAAGATTGCGCTCCTGGCGAAGGACAACGGGCTCATGACGCCTCAAGACAAGAACTTCATCACGCGCATCCAATTGCAGCAGTTGATGACTGCGACTGGAAACTTGGATGAAAGGGGTCCCGAGGCCGCCATTGCCGAGGACTTCTACTACCAGGTCTTCACACAGATTCGTGGTGCTCCACGCCAAAACCCTCAGCAGCCTGCAAGCCAATTTGCCCAGACATACCTGTTTCAAACCAACAACAGATTTGGTGCTCGTAGGAATGCTCGTGGAGGCGACAACCACATGCAGCGCATGGAGCAGCAAATTCAGCGAGCTGTCGAGGCGGCCAAGGCTCGACCGAAGGCAAGGCAACTCGTGGTGGAAGGCAGCTTAGGCAAGATTGCGTTCAGCAACTCAAAGACACCGCGACCGCTCCTCAACATCAAGCGGTCTGAAGTTGGCGATAAGCATCTGAAGCTTCACAAGTCCTCGGTAGCTGATCGCAAGGAAGCTCTACGTAATATCGAAAATGTATACGTCACGCTTATGCAGATGGAAGACCACGAGCGAGCTATGCCACCACCAATCAACGAGGGCAGCAACCCAGAGGCTATCCAGGCGCACATGGAGTGGCGATCGAAGCTTGACACTCTTCACAAACAGCTTTGGCAGAACACTAAGATCATGGAGCCTATCAACCCTCAGTGAGTGGGAGTTTCTTCCCTCTTTGAAATTGCTAATGTGTATGACAGCGCTGCGACACCGCATCCATTCATCTCCATCTTATCCCATGCCAAGGGCAAAAAGGCTATTCCCCGTCTATTCCGACACATTGACGAACAAGAGCGCATCACCGTCGTCACCATGATCGTGGTTCATCTTGACGGTCTGTCCGTAGTCAGCCAAGCTATCGCCGGACCGGAAGAACCATTGAACCCAGCTGTGCGTGAAGAGGTCGAGCTGTTCTCGGCTACCGTCCTGCCACCGCTGTTCGCGCACATGTCCGATGCACCACTCAACATTATCATCGGCCTTTTGGGACTCATTCTAGATCGCACAAATTTGCATGTCGTTGCTCGAAGCAAGATTGGCTTGTCTCTACTCACAATTCTCATCTCTCGCGCTGAGCTATTGAAGCAATCTGCTCCGGAAACGGAGTCTGCAGACTGGGAGCAGTGGAATATTCTCTACAATCGCTTGTTCGACATGGTTGAGCCTGTGCTTCCAGTTATTTTCCCCGGCAGCATCAACGAGACAGATGACATGTACATTTGGCAGTACCTGGCAGCCATGGGTGTTGGCGCCAGTCCGGAGCAGCAGCAGCGACTCGTCCTTGGTGTCAAAGATCGTGTCATGGAGACCGTCACTGTCAGCAAGGCTCTACCACCCGATATGGCAAGCGCTCGGTTGGCCAACGTTAATCTGTTCATGAGAGCAATTGGACTGGATGTAGAACTCCTCGGATGAGTACGGGCATGGACCGATCCGTTTGATCACAGAAGCGAACCGGAATGACTTCCACCTGATGAAGAGGAAGCAGTAGAGAGCCGAGCTTCGAACCGCAACGGCACTGAAAGAGAAACAATGCTCGCGCGTGCCACAATCGCCCGATGGACGAGGACAAGATCAAGGCTTGTAGGATGACTGAGGAGGGGGTCAGGGGAAGCAGACAAGGAGCATGTGATGTCCTTGCGTCAATCTCATATTGATGACAGAGACACTGAGAGCAGGACGGGAGAAACCATTCAAATCTAACCAAAAGCACTGCAATTGAGTACTTGAATTTACACAATATCTTCATGCACCTTTGGCAACCTCTCGGTCACCAAACCCTTCGTGATGCACAAGGTAACCCACCAGACTGCGTAAAGGTCATCCGTGCACCCGTAACTTCCATCGTCAATTCTTGAATCTTCACCCCCATGAAAACTAACAGGGCAAAACCAGCTTGCAGCTCCACCACTTGACTCACAAGTGCAGATGACTGCCGAAACGTTGAGCCTGTTTTCCGGGGCCGAAACAAGCACTACGAAGTCACCACTTCCCACGGCGCCCAGCGTGTTTGTATGCTCGGCCGGATGTCGATGGTGGAATGCCTGGACGCGGTTGGCGGATCATGGAGAAACTGGAACACACAATCACAACTCCCGAGAGCAATGTGACAGTTAAGCTTTGCCGTGTTGCTTGTTTCGCGCCCGGGATTCTGGTGGTCGTCTTTGTTCCGTGTCGTGCTGAGAGCGTTTCAGCGTCGTGGCGCTCAGTTTTGGCCTTGGCACTTGAAACACCTCTCGACAAGCTTCGTCAGCTTGCTTGTTCATGCTTTTGACACGATCGCCGTCAGCCTCTATGCTGTGCGTGAGCGAACATCAAGACGTAAAAGGCGATGGAGTTGAGGAGCGGCCGATACTTCGATGGCATGGAACGAGACGTTGAGCAGTTCTATTCTATATCACGATGGCTCTTCAAAGGGTCTCGCACCATGTTGGACAGCCCACAGAAAAGCCATTGCCGTGACGCTGAAACGTCGTCGCGGCTGCGTCCTTGCACACCCTAGCCCTTCTCCACATTTTCCTCAACAGCAGGAGAAAACTCAGTCAGTACGCGTAAGAGGTTGGCCGGCTTATCGATAACCCCACAGCGACATTTTGCACGCTCTCATCCAATGGCGCCTGCAGTCAGTCTCCATCAGACCCATCTTGGCGCTCCTATGGCCAGTCCTGAACAGTTTCTAGACCGAATAGCTGAAGTCTGAACCTGAGCTAAGCCCAATGCTTCCACGGATCTCCCCAACGTCACAGTACGCGCAGCCTTATGTCTGCAGCTCCGTGGATCCAGGTCTGGCGTTGAGTGGAGGCGCTAAACGTCGACACGTCTCTTGAACGAGATTTATGCGTCGGCGTCGGATCGGGTCGTATGTTTCATCAGGTCGAACACACACTCTCTTTGCAACAATCATTGAAGCAATAGTCCCTCCTTAAGAGCTGAGCCCTCGCACACTCCTTGAGCATCGCGCCACAACCATCAGGCCGAGCTTGTGTCTTTCATTCGAGAGAGTAGTGTGGTTTTTCTTGACTTTTTTGCTTCTACTTTCTTTCTTGGACGACGGGACTATCGTTCGGCTGCCGGTCAGCATTCGCCATCATGCCTTCGCTTCGTTCGTTCTTCGCTATCGCTCTCTTGATCGCGGTTGCGTTCGCTGTGCCCGCCCCAGTACGCAGGAGAGGGCTCCAAAAACGATCATTCAAGGTTCCCCGTCAGCTGAACACAGCTCACCCAACTGGTCCTAATGGCATGGTTGCCATGAGGAAAGTGTTCAGGAAATATAACTTTGTCGTCAAGGAGGATTTCATGGCCAAAGAAGGTTTCATAAGCCAGACCAAACAGGGAAAGAAGAACACTACGGCCGCTGCTACTGCAACTAACCAGACTGGTAGTAGGTTGCCATGTACTGAATTTCTAACGGATGTTCACTGACTTCATGTAACTTAGGTGTGGCTGCTTTGCCTGAGCAGAACGCTGCATTGTTCCTTTCACCAGTCGATGTTGGTGGCCAGACTCTGAATCTCGACTTCGACTCTGGCTCCTCTGACCTTTGGATGTTCAGTACCGAGCTCTCAAAGGAGACAATTGGCACGCACTCCGCTTTTGATGCATCAAAGTCGACAACTTTCAAAGCGTCCACTGGCTCTCAATGGAAGATCAGCTACGGTGATGGTTCCGGGGCGGCGGGAGTCGTTGGCACGGATGTAGTCACCATCGGAGGAGTCAAGGTCGAAAACCAGACCGTCGAGCTTGCGACTGCTGTCTCGCAATCGTTTGTTGAAGACACGAATACCGATGGACTTGTCGGTCTCGCCTTCTCGAGCCTCAACACGGTCAATGATGGTACCAAGAAGACGCCTCAGAAGACTTTCTTCGACAACGTTATGGGTGATCTCGACATGCCTGTCTTTACGGTAAGTGCTCATATGCGTTGTAGATCCAAGACATGGACTGACATCGTACCTTTATGAAGGCCGACTTGGATCCAGATGGCACTGGTGTGTACGAATTCGGCAAGATTGATGCGACAAAGTTTCAAGGCGAAATGGCGTGGATCCCAGTCAAAGCCGAAACTGGATTCTGGCAGTTCCCTTCCACTCAATTCGCCGTTGGCGACCAAGTGTTCTCGAATCCGCAAGGCTCCGACGCGATCGCCGACACGGGAACCTCGCTGCTTCTCGTCGATCAGCAGGTTGCTGAGACATACTACTCCCAGGTGAAGGGTGCTCAGCTTAATGCTCAAGTGGGCGGGTTCGTCTACCCTTGCGCCGCGACCCTTCCAGACAGTAAGCCTTGCTATATGAAGTAGATGGGAGACATGAGCTGACTCTTACATCAACATTTAGTTTCAGTTGCAATCGGCGATAGCTATATGGCCAAGATTCCTGGCAATCAGATTACCTTCGCAACTGTCGACAAGGCGAACACCACTTGCTTCGGTGGTGTGCAGGGCAACCAGGGTGCCGGCTTGCAGATCTTTGGCGATACCATGTTCAAAGCACAATTCGTCGCGTTCAACGGCGGTAACCAGTCGCTTGGCTTTGGCCAGAAGCCACTGGTGCAGTGAGTGCTATCGCTCTCGTTCATATATTTGTCGTTTTGGCGTTGCATCACCGGTGTCTATATCCGGACGTGCGGAAGACTAAGACTATCACTATCTGTACATATCTCCATGTGACACGGTCTTGGGCACAGCGCATACTAGAACTGCGTTGATCCGTCCATCAAGCGACGATCTCAAGAAATGTTCATTAAACTATTCATCTCATTGGCACAATCTGCGAGCTGGACCACAAGATGATCAGTCATGCTTCGGAAAGGCCCCACGACATAGCCGTTGGTTGATCCGGATGCCATCTACCCGTGTTTCGTTCATGAGTCCCGTCGTCTTGCGTGAAACCACATACGCAATGTACCTAGTATACCCTCGAGTCGAACGTCAAGAAGAGTGTAGATCCTGCACCCTGTGTACAAGATTTGGCAAGGCTAAAACGGCTGTAAGCACCATAGTCATGTCGGACTAATTGTTCGGCGACTTTGAGTCGAATGAAACGTCGCGTGAGCACGTGATGCACAAAGTTGGAATGAGGAAAGTGCGATCGCAGTCAACCCTCACGATCATCGAACTTCACCTTCGCCAATGGTACACATATGACTACCTTGATCCACTTGCCTCGCATACTTATGCGGATCTAACAGCTACAAACACGAAGGTGACGATGAAAAGCGCTCATGCCTTGGCGTGATGGACCTCGACCAAGACGACGACGAACTGAGTGCGCTTCAATTCGCGCGTCACTATGGTCTCTGCACGCCGTATGACAAGGACCCACCTACTATCGGCAATCTATCTGCGCCATATATCGACAACTTTGATCAAGATTTGGGGGATCCTTCGATGGCATCCCTCACTAACAAGATCAGTACACTGATAAAGGAACGACTTACCGTCAGCAAAGAAGCTGCGTTACTCCTCAAGTCAATTCTTGACTTACTAGAAGCTCCGTCTATCGAGTCGCAACTGACAGAACGGCGGAAGTGGACTCAGAGCTTGAGACAGGAGCTCCCGCTATTGCGTACCGACAATGACCTGGACTTACTCAATTTCGGAAATGTCGTCATGCCCGACTTCAAATATCTGAAGATTCCGTACGAAGTCGTCAACGAAGCAAATGATGAAGGCTTCAAATGGCCCGCGAGGTACCCGGCGTATCCTGTGCAGTGCGATGCGCAGATTAAAGCCGAGAAGCTTGCTGTGTCGAAGGATGTACTTTTCTACCTCCAAGACGCCATTCGAGACCCATATGGCTCCGAGGACTTCGAGGACTGCGAGAAGCTGAATGCAGACAGCATGAACTATAAGCTGGTAAGCGGGCTTCCTCGCGCATGTACTTTGTGCTCAGACTCGCCAGAATACCACACATCGACCAGTCACTCCACCGTTGCTTCCACTATCGCCACCGCTGTTCCCTTACATACCTTCGTCGCCCGCGAATAGGCTTCCGCTACCATCAGACAGCAGCGATGGAGTCACTTTAGAGGCGAAATCTTTGGAGCTTCAGATTATGGGTGGCGACTCCCTGACGTGCAAAAGCTCAGACAGTGATGACTCGATGTTGCTGGATATCGCGAGTCCATTACCAATCGGTCCCCTCTTCGAAAGGCAACAGTCTGCTATCCTGAAACGCAGGACGGAAGATCTGAAAGTAGAGGGGCCACTTACGCCTCCAATGTTTTCTACATCACCCCTTAAGAAGCTCAAGTCCGTGTCATTCAAAGACATTCTGTACGAGTTCATTCCTGAGGCCCCATTGGTCAGTTCTGCTGTCGAGAACAACGGAGACGAGTTGGAGTGCGACACAGACAGGGATCTAGAAGATCTAAGACCAATTGCACAGCTAGTAAGAAGGCGAGTCGAGAACGAGAAACTCATCGGCGCAGACACCACTGTGCGCATGGGTGTTCCAGATGCCGACTTCACGCTTCCTGTTGCTCCGTGGAACGAGTACAGCCAAAGGAACAGTGGCAAGCACCAACTAGAGCTAATAGAGATAGATGCGCAAATGAAATTCCTGCTAAGGATCAAGCGAGAGGATCTCAAGACAGCGTCATCCTGGCATGGCGTATCCAGTCTCGAAAGAAGCCTGCATTGGGGCATCTTCACAGCCGAAATTTCGAAGATCAATCTCGATGAGAAGTTGCACGGTGAAACAGAATTAAACAAGATGCTCGCAGACACTACAACTGGCACTGTTGCGAATAGTTCCTCGCAGGTCTGGAAGCCGGATGGACTGAGACTGTTGGATGAAGGCCTAGATGAGGAAGAGATCCACTTGGCGGAAACTCAGGAGCGTAAAGACGTGGAAGGCTTGATCCGGAAACGAAAACTGGAGATGGAAGAAGAAGAAGCTGAAGCACAAAGCAAGCGCACATATTCACAGCCCGCATCGCATGGCCATGCACATCACCGCAGCGTACCCGGGAGCGATCATCGGAGCGGCGAGCTGGCTGTTGCTCCCACGGCAGCGACACACCTCTCCGGAACTGTGCAGCATGAGGAGAGAAGATCGCAGAGTTCGCTTGCTCGGCAGAAGAGTACGCGAACATCTAAGGAGGCGGCTAGCGACCTCATGTTTGGCGGATTTTCGGCAACTTCAGCTTTGCACAAGTTCATGGAGACCCGTGGGAAGGACGTCAGATATGAGAACACGAAGCTTATTGATGCAAGCTATCCTTCTCAAAAGGCCACGGCGCCAATGGAGACAATCGTGCCAGTTCGCTCGAGAGAGGTGTCGTTGGACCATGCTGGATTCGCCGCACAACAGGAAGTAGCTCGTGTGGTGAAGAAGGAAGGCAACAACGGCATTGCATCAGCACTGCGTTCACCTCTGCCACCCGTGCCAAAAGATCTCTCGCCATGCTGTTTCATCATGTCATCAACTTTCCTGAAACAGCGGTCCATGATGAAACTTGTAGAGCAATTATATCCTGGTGCCGAGATCGTGTATCGGGACTACGACTTACCACACTCGCAAGCGAAAGAAGCCGACATGATAATGTCTCCATCCACAGGCTTGGCACTCACGACCCTTCAGCAGATTAAGCAATGTCCACTTCCAGGACAGCCTGATCGATCGCCAATCAAGGAGAGGATAGACAGACTACAGCTGCGATACGAGCGACTGTTGGTCTTGGTTGGTGAGGGGCTTAGCCGCGAGATGGAAAGTCAGACCCTCGATCGCCCCCATGATCCGCAAAGTGCAGCGGCTTTAACACGCCTTGAGAGCTTTGCGGAGCAGCTAGAAGGCAACGTGGTCATCAAGTATGTCAGTGGCGGTGAAGAAGCACTGGCTCGGACAATCGTTATTGAAATGGCGAAATATGGACTTCCACATGGTTCACGAGACATCGGCGACAACAAACCGCTGGCGGTTGAGACAACGGTAAGTTCGATCTACATTTCCGAAATGTCTGACCGAGTACTGATGGACTATTAGTGGGAGGTGTTTCTCCGACGCGCTGGTCTCAACCCGTTCGCTGCTCAAGTAGTTGTCGCGTCCCTCAAGGACCCCTACGACGTGCCCCTGCCAATGTGGGCAGGTTCGCCCACCTCATCCGACAGACCAGCTTCAGTCTCTGTTTTCGGCCTGCAGGCTTTCTTGACAATGGGTGAAGAGCAGAGAGTGAAGGAGTTCCAGGCTCTCATGGGCGGAAGTAGGATCTTAAGGAAGGCGAGTAAGGTGCTGGATCAGGAGTGGCCAAGTGCGGCACATGGGTTTCGGATGTGATTGCTCAGTGTACTTCGTACAAGAGCCCGGTCGCGATGGTAGAAAAAGCGAATGTGACCTGAAGAACTACAGAATGAGGATGTCCTCGCTATGTACGAAGGAGCTCGTATTTTTCATTACATGAAGCTTCCGTTAGCGGCCTGTGCACCAACGTTGATGCGATTAAAAAAGAGCTCCTTCGCAGACGCGTCGCGTCAGTGGATTGAGTTGAGCTTTGGCCAATGACGCAGAAGTCGTCGGAAAGCTCTCGAAAGATCGTGCCATTCCACTTCCGACTTGTCATAAACAACAGACAAGACCGATGATCACACAACTAGCACCACACTCGCGAGTGTTACCTTGAGTATTTGCCGTTCGCGTACACGTCCTTACCATCATGGCCTCCGTCCCAATTGGCGTCATCATTTCCGGCCGCCCAGTTCTTACGGATGCCCGCGTCGTATCGCAAACCCAATTCGCGTTCGAGATCCCGTCCCAGCCTACCTTCTCGCATATCGTCGTTTTCCTTTTGCCAGGCATTGCTTTACCTAATGGCACAGCCGCTGCTGTCTATGCGCAACTGCCCGGCGCAACACAATTCAAGCTGCTCGGCGCGATCGCGAACGAGAAACCAAGCGCAATCTTCAAAGTCATCGACAAGGCTGGAGGGCCAGCTGGCGGAGGTCTCGGCGATGAAGATGTCATGACAGACGAAGGTGCCAATGGTAGCGCAGGCCCACTTGCGCTGGGCATATCGATCGAGCCGGCGCAACAAGTCGCGGCTGCGCTCGAGCAACAAAAGGCACAAAATGCCGCGGCGGCGTCGACGGCGGGTAACGAGATCGTACTGCGGGGAAAGAACACCGTCAACACGAAGGTTTTAGCACAGAGAATCATCAAGAATTGCTACGACTTCCTCACAAGCTGGGGCAGTGGAGATACGGTACCGTTGAAGGCCTTCCAGGCGTGGTGGACAAAGTTTGAAAATAAGATTGAGCGGGATCCAGGCTTCTTGGAAAGGAGCGATGGCGGCTGAAAGAATTCTGTCGACATCCAAGATGCTGCAGGCTACCTGCTATGCTCAAGGACGGGAAAGAGATGTCTTATACGATACGACCAGACGATGTGTAGCACCCGCGCTTAGAAAGCCTTGTTCACGCCATCCCACTCCGGTTCCGCTACAGCCGCCTTCAGCATCACGCCAGGCCAGCTCACCATGGGCGCCTTCTCTGGTCTCTGTTTTGCCTGCTCAACTACCGCATCACCAAGCACCTTTTCGATTCCCTTCCTCTCGAAATCGCTCTCCAACTTCGCTCTCAAAGGCTCCAGCACTTCCCACGCCTCGCTCACCCGCCCGAAGTCTGTGATAACCGCGAGTCTGACCAATCGCGACAACTCGCCAATGCGCTCGGCGATCTGTGGACTTGTATGGCATGCAATCGCTGTCCAGACATCGTGCTTGTCTTGCTCTGGCACGGCGTATTGAGATAGATGTTTCACTGCTGCATCGGCGCCTTCAATCTCGAATCGCAGGGGGCCGTCGTAGGCTACTGTGGTGCCAATGTCATGAAAGAGGCATGCAGTGAAGAGCAGGTCGTGTTTTGCGGGGTCGGAAACGTAGATTGAATCGGTGTGTCTGGCGAGAGCAGTGGCATATAGATAAACTCGAATACTGTGATTTAAGATTGGAGGTGCGAGAAGTGAGGATGCATGGCTGTATGCGGATTGAGATATGCGCGTCTCTGGGATTACGTTGAGGGTATCGATTTGTTTCGTTCGACCAAAGGATGGAGAGCCTGTGATGGATGATGGTGGGCACATGGTTCGCTAGTGTAGAAAATATTCAGACAGCTCTTGGGACCTTTGCAATGCTATGCAATACTTATATGTTGGGCGCGCGCCCTCTTGTAAATATGTCTCTTTCGGGAAAGCGTGAGCGAAACTTGCCGCAAAACTGCGGCAACGACACATTTTCTTCCAGCTGCACCCTCGGTAAGATCAAATAATTTCGGAACCCTTTGTTCGGCTGTATTTACATAGCACACTTTATGCAGCTACAGCGAATGTGGCGTCATCCACCGCATTGGTTGCGCAAAGCAAACTCCTTGCCCCGCTGCGCCACGGCTTCGACTTCCTCGGCCGCTAGCCATATCAGACCACCAGTGTGCGTGTGAGAACGTCTGAGTGAGTATTCTCGCAATCCACACACGCTGCGAAGACTACTTGCACTATATAAAGCTCTCAAAATGGCCTCGAATTCGACCTCCTACCAATACAACCTCGGACAGTTCTCCCGGAAAGTGACTACCTCAAGTCAAGAAGCGCAGACGTGGTTTGACCGCGGCCTTGTCTGGTGTTATGCGTTCCACCACGAGGAGTCAGCACGGTGCTTTGAGAGGGCGATCGGTGAGGACGGGAGTTTTGCGATGGCCTATTGGGGTGTGAGTGGACCATCCTCTAACCTAATTACTCAACATCGAAGGGCATGTCGGACTGATGCAAGCAGCTCGCATTTGCGCTTGGACCAAACTACAACAAGCCTTGGGACCTATTCGACGAGAGAGAGCTGGAATCGACCATACGCAGGATCAAAGATGCAAACGCAAAGGCGAAAGAGCACGCATCGAAGGGATCAGATCTTGAACAAGCACTGATTGATGCCGTTCAACTCCGAGTACCGGACGGACTAGACGAGAAGTCATTCCGCGTATGCAACGAAGCATACGCACTTGCCATGCAATCAGTCTACGAGCAGTTTTCGGATGACTTTGACATCGTCTCTTTGTACGCTGATTCGATCATGAATCTCTCAGCATGGGATCTCTGGGACCTGAAGACGGGCGAGCCAACGCCTGGCGCGCGATCACTAGAAGCGAAGGCAATATTGGAGAAGGCGTTGAACCAAAAGGGCGTGTACCAACACCCTGGTATACTGCATCTGTACATCCATCTTATGGAGATGTCAAAGACGCCGGAAGTTGCTCTTGTGGCGGCTGATCACCTTCGCACCTTGATACCTGATGCTGGCCATTTGGTTCACATGCCATCACATCTCGATATCCTTGTGGGCGACTACAGACGCGCCATTGCATCAAATGCGGATGCTTGTCTTGCAGACGAGAAATATCTAGCTGAGCATGGTGGTGACAACTTCTACTCCTTCTACCGCATGCACGATTACCATTCCCTGATCTATGCCGCCATGTTCGCAGGTCAATCCGAAGTCGCCCTAGAAGCCGTAACTCGAATGGAAAAGTCTCTTCCGGAATCACTTCTTCGAATCCAAAGCCCACCCATGGCAGACTGGCTCGAAAATTTCGCCTCAGTACGTGTCCACGTCCTCGTTCGCTTCGGTCGCTGGAAGGACCTTATCGCGCTCGGCCATCCACAACATCGAGACCTATACTGCGTCACGAATGCCATGCTACACTACGGCAAAGGCATCGCTTACGCCGCAACAGGCGACATCCTGAACGCCGAGATCCATCGCGCCGCATTGGAAAAAGCCGTCTCCCTGATTCCAGCCTCCCGAATCTGCGGCGACTTCCCCAACCGCTCAAACGTCGTGCTACAAGTCGGCATCGCCATGCTCGACGGCGAACTTGAATACCGCAAAGGCAACTTCCCGCTCGCATTCCAGCATCTCGAGACCGCCATCGCACGAGACGACGCGCTTACGTACGCCGAACCCTGGCCCTGGATGATGCCCACGCGACACGCCTACGCAGCACTCCTCATGGAACAAAGCAGGGTCGAAGACGCGGCGGCGGCATACCGCGCGGATCTTGGCTTCGACGATACGTTACCCCGTGCAAGACAGCATCCGAATAACATCTGGGCGCTGCATGGGTATCATGAGTGTCTGATCAGACTGGGAAGGAGGGAGGAGGCGGGCATAGTGAATCAGCAACTGAGGATTGCGAAGGCGGTTGCGGATGTGGAAATTGAGGCGAGTTGTTACTGTAGGGGTGCCGGGGAGAAGGAAAGGAGAGTATAGTGCCTAGGGGTGAATGCTACGTGAAGTGGAGCCGAGAATCCCATGTCGTTGCTTTTCCCAACTGCGCAAAAGTCGTTGAGCAAAAGTGTACGTTGCTTGATGGCCTGTCTTGCAAGCCGGCGCTGCATCGTATTTGATCGACACATACTGACGTGATCGCCGAGCTGGCGCTCCCCGGCCACGTGCCCGGCCAAAGGATACGCTCGGGCCTTTTGGGGAAAACTCCGTGCGAATGCGAAGGCAGTCCTGCACTTGTACTTGGCGTCTCTGCCGCGGTTTATCAGATTGGCTGAGACGTGTTACTGGCGCTGTTCGAGATGGCAAAGTCAAGGAAATGGAAGTTTCCATACTGCGCGTTGACGCTAGTGGTGGGCATGTGTATGTTAGCAAAGTTCAACAGTTCGTGACGGCGATGCCTGTAAAGCTGGACATTGATTTTCCCGAGTGGTAGTCGTAGCACCAAGAACAGAAACATGTAGTTGACTACAAACTGCTTGTCATTACCTTGGGCGCCATCGAAGAGCACTCAAGCCCAGAATAACTAAGTTTAATCTACATGTTTACGCTGAGCCTGCTGTCGCAACAATCTGTGGCCTTGAGATTCCGGGGAACGCTGCAGGTGCTGCTCCTGCCGTTGTCCCGATACGTTGGCTTCTCACGAAGATCTTGTGGGGTTGCCAGCCACTCGGAGCGCCGAGTGAAGGTTGACCGGCTTCTCTGCATTGACTTCGCCCGCAGACTCAACTATGACAGAGCCCCTAAAGTAATGATAGCTGGCGGCCATAAGTGTATGGGTACGCACCGTGCCGTCCTGCCGTTAAGCAAGTGGAGCTGTCACAGTAGAATTTTGTGCGGCTCCGGGATGTGGACCGACTCAACTTTCATCGCAATTGTTGGCCAATCTCGATAGTTTGCTGGCGTCAGACGAAATCATTAGCTAGGAGTCTAGACAAAGGAGGGAGCTATCTTTCATCGGGGACTCGACTTCTTCCAACATGCTTGCTTGCTGCCGAAAGCAATGCAGTGAGCACGTGTGAGAGGGGCAGGCGCTGATCGTATAGTTCTCAGCCGTCTTACGAGTGGATCTGCGTATTGTCTATGGAGAAATCCGGTGTCAGTCATCCAAGTTCAAGCTTGTCCATCTTGATGACCATCGTCGAAGATTGGCGCGCTACTTTCCACATCGGGGGTTTTTCTCCTCATCCAGACACTGGGCAGAGCACGCAATCACGATACACAACGAGCCTTTTCTTCAGGTCCCTTCTCCAGCCCTACAGTATCGCGGATGTCACTCCATGGATGTCCTGTAATGACCTTGACTCGCTCGACATTGTCGCAACCATCGATCCGCCACTGCCGCACATTTCGCATTGCCCACGAGTCAATTCGCTTATAACCGCAAATGCAGGGCCGCTCACAATGCCTCGGCAGTTGCTGGAGTCGGCCAGTTTTGTTTCAAAGTTTTGATAATCTGTTGGGTTTTCCACGCGGTGCTCGCCGATGTTCTTCGCAACCCTGGACCTCTTCACAGTCCTTTCCCGAAGCGCACTAGTGGAGACTCGCTCCACGGAAATTCAGACCCAACCTGGCCGAGTTGTCGGGCACTAGCCCAAAACAATACCCAGTGTTCTCTGTCCGTTCCTGAACTGTTATGCTTAGCGGGTCCTTCCCGCGCGTTTGCTACGCGACATCGATGGGTAGACGCCGAAGTTTCCCGGCTTATACTGGCATGACGAATCGTGCGACAATCTCTGGTTCCCGAGCGGCCACCATGGACAACCGCGACGGGAGGTAGAGCGAGCATGCTCTGGTACCGAATTTCTAGAGGTCTGAGAATAGACACGGAAAGCATTGCGGTCACAACCCAACCTCAGCTATCTACACAGATACTATGAGGCGGAAGTCTGCAATCCGGGGCGCGTCTGACATTGGGATCTTCTCCACTGCTTCCAGCCTCAACGGTAGCGGCTCAAGGATCGGCAGTGTCAAGGAATTGACCCTTGCCCCGTTTTCGATGATCGGTGGCTGCACGTAGCCCAACCTTGCCGTACGAGTCGGTGTGAATGCCTTTGCGCATGGTTCTTAGGACCCTGTGCTTGGCCTTGCCCCTGGCGCGACTGCGAACATGTCGAATCCAGAGCGCCAATCGGTTCGTGAGAGGGGGTGGCTTACTTCCTCTTGACTCTCCTGGGCGCACAATGCTTTCGTATATCTCGTCAAAATCGCCCTTCATTTGACCCAGATCCGGGGTGAACTGTAATTTGACAGACACTGCTTTTGACGCTGGTAAAGATGGGTGATAAAGAGAATCGAGGCCCGGAGTTGCAGGCAGTGTGTACCCATTTTTACAACATGTTCGATTGTGATAGACTGACAGAAAGCAGGTCTGCTCAACATTCGTTTCTTTGGCCTTCACGGCCACCGTCCTACGTGTCTATGTCCGGACATGTCTCGTCAAGGCATTCGGCTGGGATGATGTGTTCATGGTGATCGCTCTTGTGGGTCGGAACGTTCCAGTATGTTGAAGCTCTGCTAATTCTTCAGCTCGCACATGTTATGTTTGCAACATGTGCGATCGGTGGCATCCATTACGGAACAGGACGACATATGAACACTCTGACGAACAAGGAGATTTTCGAAGCCATGAGAGTAAGTGAGATTGAGGCATCACAAGGTCCTCGCTGACTCGTACAGTACTGGTGGCTATGCTACATCGCCTACTGCTGGGCCATGATCACGTCGAAGATCTCCATTGGACTATTTCTCCTCCGCGTAACTGTCAAGCCCATCCATAAGTGGATTATCTACAGCGCCATGGGAGTGTCAGTTTTCACAGGCTTCGTGTTCTTCTTTGTCACTTTGCTGCAATGCTTGCCAATCAACTACTTCTGGGACAGGTCTGGAACCGGCTACTGCATCCCGATAGATGCCATTATCGCCATCACTTTCCTCTACAGTGCGTGTGCGATCATCTCAGACTTCACATTTGCGATCCTTCCCATCTTCCTGGTATGGGGCTTGAACATGCCAGTCAAGACGAAGTTCTTGCTCATACCCGTCCTGGGAATGGCCTGCATGTACGTTCAAAACATCTTTCAGTCTTCCCATCGGCGACTAATGCATATAACGCAGAGCAAGCATAGCCGTTACCGTACGCCTCGCTTATGTCATGGACTTCAAGAACCCAGACTTCTTGTACGCCACGGTCGATGTTGCGATCTGGAGCGATATTGAACAAGGACTGGCTATTACAGCTGGTAGTCTTGCAACTTTGCGGCCACTCTACCGCCAGGTTGCCGCTCGCTTCGGGCTTTCTACCGGCGGCACAGAAGACAAACACTCGAAGCCAACCGGCATGCGAACACCACATTGGAGCCCACCCATGTCGAATCGCAACAAGTTTCCCAGCTTTATGTCGCTTTTGCGATCAGAGAAGGGCACCGTGAGGGGCAAAGACGAAGAGTATGGAATGGGCGATCTCCAGCCGGTGAGGTTGAGGGACGACCTTGTAGGCGGAAGCATAAGCCAGAAGAGCCACGACAAAGGATTCACGACTTGGGCGATACATGGAGGGAAGACATCGGAGGAGGAAATTCGAGCTGGGGCCATTACGATGCAGACACAGGTGCATCAGGAATCCGAGAGGCGATAGCATAATGCCGCACACTAAAAGGAATGGGAACACGCATACACGATAAAGGCTGGCAATTTGACATTCGTTCATTGATACCCGGGTTTGGAGCGAAGGCGCAAGGTCCGATGAAGTCAATAGGACATTGGCAGTTAGGCTAATACCATCATTGAGCATCAAATCCGCAGCTCCGCTTCAATACCGATTGCTAGTGCTGGCCTTCGCTCGAAGGAATGCCTCCACTTGGGCATCAGTAGGTTCGTCTGTTGGAGTTGCCGACACGCCTTCGAATCGCTTTTGTTCCTGCGGCTCGGGATCTCTCCGCGTGTCTGCGAGGCTACTTGAGCCAGTGCCGGACGGCCTTCTTGAAATGTCTTCATTGGAAGAGCTCTTTGGATTTCCTGACTCAATGCTGGCATTTGACCGCTTTCCACGATGACTATCGCCATTCAAGGACTCTTTCCTGATCGCACCGCTTACTGTCTCATTGTTCGGTACAAGATCTCCATGGTACGGCCTCTTCGCACTTTTCACAGCTTCGTGGTTGATCTTCCATATCCCACCGGTCGTATCGACTGTGAACGATCCGGGGTCTCTGGTCGATAGCTTCTCGAAAACGGGGTCGTACTCGACTCTCTCGAAGAACAACTGTTTCCAATGCTCGCCGCGAGATTCTTCGTCTGTGCGCATCTGTCGCTGACCCTCTTCCACTCGTGACTTCGCGTTAGCTACGCCCTTCATATCGCCACTACGTAAGGAAGAAACGACATCTGCCCATGCTTTTCGCGATTCCCAAGGATCTTGCTCTGAGAGGTCGGCAACTTCAATCATTGCAGAAGCGAGGTCGTTAACATCCATTTTGTCAACTTCCTCACCCGTCCTGGCATCTTTAAATGTCGACACCCCATTCCACGCTCCCTTTGCACTGTACAAGATCTCATCCGGTCGGTCCACGTGGAAGAGCCTTGCCTCAAAACCGTTCTTTTGGCCGGACCCAAATAGACTCTTGCCTTCAAACTTGAAATGGGAAACATATCCATTCGATGAAATCAGCGAATAGTCTCCTTGAAGCTCCGGATACGGCGTCCCTCCCAGAATGCCTTTGACCTTGATGTTAGGTACCGGTATAAGGTAATCCTCATCGTACTTGTCAAGATGCAGGATCGCATACCCTTTCTGCTTGATGCTGACATTGCCCGAGAACGTAATCTCCTGTTGCGTGAATCCTTCTGCTCGGACACCATACTTATCGTTCCAGAGGTAGCAAGCAGTAACGGGTGGATGATGGCTGACCTGCTCGGCCACCAGTCTCGTCTCTCCAATCTCCTCATTCTTCCAGCTTCCCAAGAACAGTTCGCCCAGGAAGGCGTTCAATGGCTTCTTCACTCCATCTCCTTCGCGTCGTCCTGCATATTGCTGGTTGCGCAATGTGCCTATAAAGTATTTCAAAACGCTCAATGCTCGTTTCCCTGCATCTTCCTCTGCAGCTTGCGAGATGAATAACGAAGGATGGTCGGCCCAATACTGTGGTATCTCAACAGTGGAGTGTTCGGAAAGTACGAATGGCGGTGCTGTAATGTTTGATAGATCTCCAGAAATAGTTGCTATCGATGCCAGGAAATCTTTCAACGCAGATCGATTTGATGCAATATCGTTTGACATAATGACTCAATGGCAGCTTCCGACCATGGTACATTGGACAGCGTAGATGGCCGTTGTTATGGGTCCGCAAGGGTAGCGTTGAGTGATGACGTCGTTGCCACTAAGAGGCGGCTGTGCCTGGTTGTTGCGCGTGTGCATGCGGGTGCCACTGCGTCTGAGATCCAGATCATGGGGCAGTGTGAAGGCGATCGTGTTTTTTTCCATTTTGGGCATGTTCCATTGCCTTTTGATACCTGTTCGTATATTTGCTAGAGGTTGAAGGATATATATGGAGCTAGTCCAAGGCAAGATTAGCTTCCAGGGCAGAAGCCAGAGGCTTCTTCCTACACAGTACAGCTCTTGCTGCTAACTTAACCGTCTTCGACTTCTACTGTACATGGTTCTTATCCACGCGCGACTTAGTATCTGTTGCCCATGAGCAATCAGAGGCCTACGTACGAGCTATTGCGTGGCAACAAGCAATATTAAGTCACAATCTCGCCGATGAGTCAAGTATGCCTCCAGCTGGAGGGAAGTGCTGCGTCGGACAAAAACTTTCAGCCTCCTCTGACCATGATCTCGGGATTGTCGATACTTGATCGTAATCATTTGCAGGCGCTTGTGGACAAAGGAAGCTGTAAACTTCTTGGCGCAGATTGCTATCTGTGTCCTGGACGCCGGCTCGGTGGCTACGCAGGAACAAGAATCCGACAACCCTCTCCGACTGCTATCTTTTTGCCAACCTCACAAGGGCAGACCTCGCATCGTCGGTTGACATTTTGCAGTTAGCATTTGCTTGGCGATCCTTCTAGGGTCGTCCTAGTGGCTTTGTAAGGTGGGGATACTGATAACGATGGACAACAGCCTCACGCCCTTCCGGCCAACTTACATAAACCACATCATGAACGTTGCAAAATGCTTTCCCATACGCTCCTTCGGTGCCATTAACGTAATGGCCAAGGACTGATGACGGAACTGTGCTGACTCGCGGCGTACCATGGTTCGAGATAAGAAGATAACCATGGTCGACAGTACCGCGGACAACCTGACCACCAAGATGAATATAAAAGGCGGAAGCAGCACATATTATGAGACTCACGCCTGGAGTTTCCCACAACTATTGACAAAACAGTCAAGATGAGGTACTCTACTTCACTCCTGGCGATCTTCACAGCCTTTACCTCAGCCTCGCCCGTCGACTTGTCGAGGTCAACTCTGCACAAACTCTTTGTACGACAAGATGTCCAATCAATCGTCAACGCCTCGCTGCCAAATGTCACCATCTTCGCAACAGGAGGCACAATCGCGTCACAGGGCACTTCCAACACGCAAACCACGGGCTACTCGGTAGGACTCGGCGTACAACAGTTGGTTGATGCTGTTCCAGAGATTCTCAACATTTCCAACATCGCAGGCTACCAGATCTCCAACGTTGGCTCCGGCAGCATCAACGAGACCATCTCTCTCAAGCTGGCCAAGATGATCAACGAAGAGCTAGCCAAGGATACGGTCTCCGGTGTCGTCGTTACACATGGTACCGATACGCTAGAGGAGACTGCTTTTTTTCTCGAGAGCACCGTAACCTCGAGTAAGCCCGTCATTCTTGTCGGCGCCATGCGTCCCGCAACAGCTCTTTCAGCTGATGGCCCGCTCAACTTGTTCCAGGCTGTCACGCTCGCCGCATCACCTGCTGGACGGAATCGTGGAACTATGGTTGTACTCAACGATCGCATTGGAAGTGCCTTCTACACCACTAAGAACAATGCAAACACGCTCGACACATTCTTCAGCACCGAGGCCGGGCAACTCGGTGTTTTCATCAATCAAGTTCCATTCTTCTTCTACGCGCCGTCTGAACCGGTTGGACGAGTGCAATTCGATGTCTCCAAGGTTACCGACCTTGCTCAAGTCGACATACTATATTCGCACCAAGACATGGACCCTTATCTATTTAACGCAACCATCGAGGGTGGAGCGCAGGGTATCGTGTACGCCGGCGTTGGCGCAGGTGGTATGTCAGCAAAAGCATCTCTCAACGCCGAGAGAGTTTTCAACGCAACTGGCATCCCCATTGTTGCGAGTCATCGAAGCTCGGATGGATTTGTACCAGCGAGTCGGGGTTACAGCATCGCAAGTGGCTTCTACAACCCGCAGAAGGCGAGGATTTTGTTGCAGCTTGCTCTCACTGCTGGATATGACTATGATGAAATCAAGGAGGCGTTTGCAAAGAGCTATCCTCTGCCATAAGCGGAGTGTATCTTACGGAGCTATGTATATACGATGAATGATCATCAAACTTGCACATCACAATGTTCCCTACAAACATCCTGCCCTACAATTCCCCCTCTAAGGACTCAACCTCTCAACCTTCCACTCCCCAGCCTCCTTCGTATACCTAAACCGATCATGCAACCGGCTCGGTCGTCCCTGCCAAAATTCCACCACCTCCGGCACAACCCTCAACCCACCCCAAAACTCTGGCACGGGGATCTTGTCCTCCCCATCGAATCGCTTCTCCACGTCCTCCACCCTCTTCTCCAGCTCCTCGCGGCTCCGCAACACACTGCTCTGCGCGCTCGCCCACGCGCCAATCCTGCTTCCACGGATCCTCGTATCGTAATAGACCTGACTTTCCTCGCTCTTCAATCTCTCCACCGTTCCTTCTACACGAATTTGGCGCTCGAGTTCGTGCCACCAGAACGTCAGCGCTGCATGCGGGTTACTCCGCACATCGCTTGCTTTGCGGCTCGTGTCCCAGTTGGAGTAGATCACGAAGCCCTTAGCGTCGAGTTCTTTCATATACACCATGCGCGCAGACACTTTCCCGCTCGGTAGCTCGGCAGTCGAGAACGTCACAGTTTCAGGCTGGTAGACATTCTGCTCCTGGGCGGATTTGAACCACGCGTGGAATTGGTCGACTGGGGAGGGGAGCAGGTCCGAGGCGTCGAGGGCGCCTTTGGTGTATTGCGTCGCATGGCCTGGGTCCGATGAGTTTGACGTTGGTGCGAAGATGCGCCTTTCGCTTTCTGGTTTAGGATGCAACATCTTGGAGCTGTGGTGGAAGATGCGCCGCTTTGAGATCGGAAGTGGGTTATGATAGATCGAGAGAATTCTTGGTCGAGATTTGGTTCGTGGTAGATTTTCCGGGACTCTTCGAATCAACATTGAAGTCGAGCTGGGACCATCTCACTGACAAGGAAATTTGATGGCGTGATCGGTAAGGTGATATTAAATGCAGGTGCGGATTGTGAGTCTTCGCGATCCGAGCAAAGTGGGGTGACGTAATGTGTTCTAGCGCGACTTCTCTTGCAATGGCGGAAGCTGCAGGTGCAAGTTTGAATCTGGATAACCCACGCACGGGATCTTGCAATGCTTCCAGGATTATAATGTGTTGATCGTTATATTGTAGTCATCGTTGAGTATTGTGTCCATTACTTTCAGTAGAAAAATATACATGAAATGCCAATGCAAAGTAACGCTTGCAATTTTCTAACATGACGCCGTAAACCATCTTGCCTCGCAGAAGCGACCGAATGCCATGCAGTACTAGGTATCTTGAGATTGCTTTTCCTCCTCCACGGTTACTCTTCGTCTGACTCCTCTTCCGCAGTCTGTTGAGAAGTTAGTGATTGAGATATGATGATCGCTCCCAGGTTGACTTACGTTATCGTGGAAGTTCGTGCCGTGTGTAGTCTCGTTGATGTAACCCTTCCTGATGACGAAATCACCGAAGTGCTCGCCATCATTTCGCTCTGTCGCGTATTGCTTGATCATAGGCTTCATGATGTCCAGGATCTCATCCTCCTTGATAGAGCTCCTGTATAGCTTGTTCAGTCGTTGGCCGTGGTAACCACCTCCGAGGTACATGTTGTACGCGCCATACGCCTTTCCAACGAATGCAACTTCTGCGAGCCATGGGCGAGCGCAACCGTTGGGGCAACCAGTCATTCGCATGACGATGCTTTCTTGCCGAAGACCATTCTCCTCGAGTGTACCTTCAAGCTTGGTAATGAGCTCGGGCAGGTATCGCTCTGACTCGGCCATAGCAAGACCGCAAGTGGGAAAGGCGACACAGGCAGAGCTGGACAACCTCATGCCAGAAAAGTTGGTGTTGTCAAGCTTCCATTTTTTGAGAAGGTCTTTCATCGCAGGCAAGTCTTCATCGGCCACGTTGGACAATACCAGGTGCTGGTTACCGGTCAATCTGAATTCGCCCTTGTGTGCTTTGGCCACTTCAATCAATCCGGTCTTCATTGGGAAGTCAGCAGTATCCTCGATACGACCGTTCTCGATGAAGAAGGTGAAGTGATTGAGACCACTCTCATCCTTCTGCCATCCAAAGGTGTCGACGTTGCTCTCGAACTTGAATGGCTTGGGATCAGCAAACTTCTGGCCCCATAGCTCCTCGACCTTGCCCCGGAAGACGTCAACGCCCATATCGTCAATAGTGTACTTAAGACGAGCATGTTTTCTGTTCTTGCGGTCTCCGTGATCGCGTTGGACGAGCATAATCTTCTCGCACACGAGATGAACCTCCTCCTTAGAAGCGTAACCGAACATGCTTCCAGTCCTCGGGTATGTCTTCTTGTTGTTGTGTGTCACACCCATGCCACCACCAGCAAGGACGTTGAAGCCTTCAAGGTTGCCGTCGGCGCCCTTGATCGCGATGAGACCAATGTCGTGGGCGTAGACATCAGTGTCGTTGTGGGGCGGGATTGCGATAGTGATCTTGAACTTTCGAGGAAGGTACAAGGGGCCGTACAATGGCTCGTGGTCTTGGTACGCCTCACCAGCAATCTTTCGCTTCTCTTTGGTCTCGTCGTCCTCGAGCCAGATCTCGTGATAGGCAGTTGTGTTTGGCAGGAGATGATCGCTAATCTTTTTGGAAGCCGCATGAACCTGTGCGTGGTACTTTGATTGAGTTGGCAGAACGCTGCACATAACGTTGCGGTTGACATCACCACAAGCGGCAATTGTGGTCATCAATGCCTTGTTTATGGCTTGCATTGCAGGCTTGAGTTTGCCCTTGACGACGCCATGGAATTGGAACGTTTGTCTCGTAGTGAGTTTCATGGTCTCGTTGCCAAGAGTCGAGCTGATCTCGTCCATCTGTAGCCATTGCTTCGGAGTGGCAACGCCACCTGGCAACCTACACCTAATCATGAAAGAGTAGGCTGGCTCAAGGCCTTGAGCTTTTCGTTCGTCGCGAAGATCACGGTCGTCTTGCATATAAGTTCCATGGAACTTGGTGAGTTGCTGATCGCTAGCGGAAATTGCGCCAGTGGAGGTATCAGCAAGACCTTCTTCGATGGTACCTCGGAGAAAGTTCGAAGCAGCCTTCATGTCCTCGTTGGTCAATGGTGCAGGCTCCTCGGGGAGGCCCTCCACGTTGTCAACACCGAATTGCTGCCACAACTTTGGTTCCCATTCGCCGTACGCGGTCTGGTACGCATCTGGATCTTGATCGTCACCGAGACCGCAGTCCACCAGCGCCTTACCGCCAAGGGCGAGCAAGCGAGCGTGTAGGTCCTTTGCGGGTTTATTGTAGTAGATCTTGTCCTCCTTGCGGGGCCAGTAGTGGCTGTCACCAAGACCAAAGACTGCAAATTTTACGGTGGCCAAGTCCAAATCGGTGGAATCCTTGACGGTCTCCCAGAATGTTCTACCATTCTGAGGGAACTCTCCCTGACCAGCAACACTGGTGAGCAGAATGACATTTTGCTCGTTGGGAAGATCCTCGATGGGGAAGTCGTCCATGGCCATAACCATTGTCTTGAGCCCACGTGCCTTACCACGGTTGGCTAGACGCTTTGCCAAGTTCTCCGCGTTTCCGTTGTCAGAGGCAAACAAAACAGTCATAGGATCACCCTGAAGACCCTCGAGGAGTTTACTGTAGGCATCCTTCGCCTTGCGTTTCTGCAGCTGCCTGACTTCAGTTCCGTAGGATCCAGAGATGTTAGACGAGAATTCGGGGTGTCGCTTCATGACTTGAGACATGTAGTTGTCGCGAGCAAGGAATTCTTCTAACTCCTTCTTGATCCTCTCAGAGTCAAGCGTGAAGTTGGGTTCGCCTTTGTCATCGCCGCGAGGGTCCCATCGGTAGAGCGGCCAGTAACCTAGATCGACCGCCTTTTTGGTCTCCTGAAGGACTGCGAGCGGAGAATCGTTCTCTTTCTCGTAAGGAAGGTAAGCCAGAACGACCGAAGGACCTTCGAATTTGTCGGCCTCGATCATAGCCTCCAGAACCTGGGTATACGAGCTGTATACCGCGACTGACGCAACGTAGGCATTGCCGAAGTTCATCGCGTAGAGGCCAATATCCTTCTTCCTTCTCTCAGCATCAGCTGCGGCGCGCTCGGAATAAGGTGTAGAGTCGACAATAAGCATGTTGACGTTCTCGCCAGAGGCAAGCACGTGATGTACGCCTGAGTTGCCGAGATCGTAGGCCCAAGCATCAGAGCCAATCAGCCATGGCGACTCCTTGTAGAAGAGCTTCTTTGAAGACAACAGCTGGTTGGCGATGGGAGAGCCATCAGTGCTT
>TARA_R110002003_G_scaffold42_14_pt1 | contig 29817 bp, 26 predicted proteins | sample TARA_R110002003 | Tara Oceans TARA_R110002003 (sample SAMEA4396441) | marine metagenome | biome: Westerlies Biome; feature: [SRF] surface water layer (ENVO:00010504); material: water (ENVO:00002006), including particulate matter (ENVO:01000060) such as... | depth 5 m | reverse complement strand
GTATTTCAATCTGGTACCGAAGATGTGAAATTGGCTTCATTACCCAAATTCGCTTCCAGTATGGCAGCTTAAACATTCTCCCCATGCGTTCAAAAAGTCTGGCCCTTGGCACGGCGATAAGCTCAGTGATAGGGGATCCGGTTATTGCCACGTAACCCTTCTGCAGCCACTTCAGGTTGTGATCTCGTCGAGCGAGTTCGGTCCAGAGTCGTCAAAGTCTTTTGCTTCGAGTTTGGATGGGAACGTTTTCCCCTTGTCGGTCCTTTCCCATATGAAAGTCCCACAAGGGAGCTTGGAGATTATAAAGCTCACGAAATTCACGGCGTCAATCGCAAACCTCGTCTCCCCTTCATGTCCCAGCCAGGAGTAAACGGTATGAGCACCTGAATAAATCTTGTCCATAAGCGGGACTTGGGAATTCTTTTCTTGATCATCTCTTTGGTTTATACAGATGGCATCAGCCCATAGCCATTGCTCTGCTGCATCATCCCTTGGGGTGCGACCTTCTGCCCATAGACTGTGAACATCTCGCATCGCATGCGCCAGGTTGGTCGTTACTGGAAGCGGCCGCCCATCAATCGTGATGAGCTCGGTAGTGCTGGCATCGCCCCACATGTACGATAAGGCGCTGAAGACGGGCGAGTCATCAAGAAGGACGATCCGGAATACGCAACTTACTTGCGGGGTGGTAGAGAGGATCTTAATTAGTCGGATCATCCTGCTTGGATTCGGCAGAGCATCATAGACGTAATATTTGTCGGTGTCCATGGTGATAGCGGTCGATAATGGAAAGAATCCGGGGCTCGTGGCAGGAAGGTGGGCGATGTTGCGAGGCCGGCAACGTGTGAAGTAGCATTATACCTCCCCTGTGGCAGAGCTGCCCAGAAGAAGCTATGCTACCGTGCCGCGCCATTGCATGGTTGGTGGCTCATAAGCACCATAACCTGCTGCGCTGCGCCTGTAATCAAATAAAATTTGTCACAGACTTCTACTTGTTACATCAACGTCTTACAGCATTGTGAATATATACAGGACCGTCCGCGCCGTCTTCGTGAGAACTTACCCTCGCGCTAGCTGGTGGGGGTAACTATTGTTGACGCTAACTGTAGCTACGGCCACCAACCACAACGCAGCTACTTAGACTTGGACATCAAACGTGCAATTGAAGGCGTAGCATTGAAACGATCCTCACTATCAGGTCCCAGAAAGTTCCTTGTACTCGTCCCTGCGCCTTTCGGCCATGCCACTTTTTCCGATCAGAGACGAGGGGACACCAAAGTATACCACGATGACTTAGCCTACTGCCATTGGCTTCGCGTGGACTTAGGCCTCCAGTCTAGTAGCCACGTAGCTCAGCACATGGACTGTCATCATAGGCTCCCTTTCTAATTCAATACAACCACGCTATTACGACCCGAAATGGTCTATCTTCGAGAGCTGGCAAACGCGCTGGTGCAAGGGTCGAGTCCCGAGGTCAGTTGACGTTTCGGACCTCAACTTCCAGGCGAACGGCGGAGACGCCGTGCCTGCGATAGTGGCATTCAACATCACTAGGCAATCTGTGGGTACTTTCTTCGACATGTTGATGGGTGGTGGAGGGAGTGTTGAAGTGCGATGCAGAAGTGCAGCAAGAGTAATTAGGTATTGCGCTTGATATTAACAGCATAGGCAATCTATGTGCTTCGATGGTTGAAATCAGTGTGAAGCATTGAACTCTACTAGTCAGTGCGATTTACGTGCCTTGATTCAGTCTAAATACTTTCTCTTTACCAGGCGGCATTATTTCGAATTTAAGTCTGCGCAATTAGCCCAAACGAGCATATTGTCGGTTCTTCTCGCCAGTCGGGTATAGCTACCGCTTTCTAAGCTCTCAAGTAGTGTACCTAAACCAAGGTACGTTGTCCGCCAGTTCTCTCTCCAGCAGCTTTTGCTCTGGAGTCAAAGACTGTGAGCCAACTTCCATCGCAACCTTGTCACGTCGCGCATTCTCCAGTCTACACCATGTGGACATGAACAGCGTCAGGAAAAATGCCATGCTTGGAGTTGTCAGCCAGGTCATTCAGCACCAGGATAGTTTGACTTACCTCACAAAGCCGATTAAGATGCTGTGACCGGTAATAAACCTCGGACCATCGCGCGAGAGATACACATACGACGCGATGATGCCGCCGCAGTTGCCACCCATAACCTGCATCGCGATGCCGGTGCCACGCTTCAGACTGCCCCCGATGTTGCCGCTATTCCATGCCATCCCAAGGGGGATTTGCGGGTATATGCCAATCGCGGCCAGTACGGTGCCAGCATACTGCACGCTCGGTTTCGCGGTTGCAGCAAGCATGGAGAAACCCGCGATGGCCACGACCTGGAAGCCCAGGAGGAAGATGCCCCGCTTCCTCACTTTGTCCGCATACCAGCTTGCGGCGATGGTGAAGAAGCATGCGCACACGTAGGGTGGGACGGACATGAGTTGTGCGTCGTTTGCGGTGTAGCCCATGTTCTTGATGATTGTGGGCAGGAACAGGGCGAATGAGTAGATAGGACAGAAGCCAGCCATGCAGATCAGCATGAAGATATATATTTTCCAGTCCGTAATGGCTTGCCAGACGTACTTCATATCGAAGTCGTTCGAGAGGTGACCGTGGTCTGCGCGGAGGCGGCGTTCGACTTCGTCACGTTCTTTAGGTGTGAGGAAGCGAGCACTATTCCACATTAGCTGCCGCTGCTCGAAATGCGAGGAACAACCAAGACTTACGTATCTGGGTAGTCGTAGATACACCAGTATGCAATCATCGATACCAGAATGCTGAGCAGTCCTTCCAGAAGGAAGATCCATTCCCAAGCCTTTTTTCCACCAACGCCGTTCATCTCTGCGATTCCTCGAGCCAGGATGCCGCCGAATGCTCCGGCCAGCGTCGCGGCCGAGAAGAACAGAGCCATGCGGAACCCGCACTCGTGGCGGACATACCACTGACTAATGTAATAATTGACGCCTGGGAACAGACCACCCTCGAACACTCCCAGAAATACTCTTGTTGCCATGAGGCCCGAGTAGTTGGACACGAAGCCCTGGCATATCATAGCTAGAGACCAGAAGAACATAATGAATGTTAGCCAGATTGAAGGCCTAGTTCGTTTCATCATAATGTTCGACGGTATCTCAGCAGCAATGTAGAACGGGAAGAGAATTGCCAGGCAGTCATTGTATTGTAGTCCGTGTAGCTTCACGTCTTGCTCGAGGTGATCAAGGCGGGCATTTCCGATGTTTGTGCGATCAAGAAAGCACAGCCTGGAGCCGATGTGTAAGCGATGGATTGCGATGTCCAGGAGACACTTACAGGTATATTAGAGACATGAAAGGAATAACATGCCAGTCAAGCTTGCGCAGTAGCTTCTTCGTAGCTAGTTGATCGAAGCCTTGCGACTCGACTTCGCCACTGGCGACGTCAATAGCCGCCTCGTTGGGGACCTTTTTCTCCGCCATGATTCCGCTGGGAAGGAATGATCGATTTCTGTGGGGATCTGGGGTACACGGGGGAATCAGGTTCCACATTAAGTATTCTTCGCAGTCAGCACTGAAAAGCGACAGCAGGCCCTCATGGCAGGGTTGCTTGTCAGCCTGGTACAACACATCAAATCCAGGCCCTTAGTAATGGGCGTATATCTTCGAGACATTCCAGCGCTGTGGTACCCATCTCTCGCGCCACGCTCTTTCTGTTGCTATGCTCCGAACTCGATGATCTTGTACGACTGTAAGTCCGCTACAACTGGTGGACATTTCGGTCGGCATGTGCGGATTGATTAGCCGGTCAGACTGTAGGTCGGGGAGGCCATGGCACTGTTCAGATCCGGATGGTGATGCTCGATAAGACATGGCAAAGGCTGAGGCTTGAGTGGTCAAGCAATTGAGCTTATGCATGAGAGCTGACGTGCTTCTAGGCGTTCCATGGCGGCTCACTTCGTTTCAGCCCGTGCCGCTGGAGATATTCTCGATGTTTTGGGTCGTCGTGACACGCGTGCATCCTGTGAGAATACACAGCCTATCGCATATTGATGAAGTGTGAAGAGAGATTCCGATCGAGCAGGCGCGCAATTCTGGTGGCGGGCCCCTCGCGCGGAAGTGGCTAGCGGCCTGATGCCCCTCAATCACCCATCTTCCCCAACCCTCGGCAAGCGATGCAACTCTCCAACGTCGACTCAGATTGAAGACAAGGAGCAAGAGATGGGTACAAGATGTCTACGAGCGCGAAACGCTCGATACCAAAGCATGCTGAAGCTCGCCAAGTATGACGTCTACCAAATTTCGTGAAGCAGAACCCCGCGACCTTGTCGAGCACCAACGACAACTCAGAGAGGAAGGGTTCTGTATCATACCAGATGTTTTACCATCAAGCAAAGCCAAAGAGGCACTCGATCGTCTCTGGAGGGCCGCTAAAGAATCTCGTCGCCGTGGCAATGACACCTACCTACCTCATCTCGATCCGAACGAAAGCAATGTTCGCGTATTCTACTTGATGGAACTTGATGAGATTTTCCGTGATTTGATCTCGCATCCTACAGCCGTGAGTATGGTGCAAAGTCTGCTGGGGGAAGATTTCCTCGTCTCAAACTTCACGGCGAACATCGCACGGCCGGGAAGTGGAAGTATGGGCTTGCATAGCGATTTGAGTCTGCAGTGTCCAGATCCCTGGGTCGCGCCTTGGGGATTGAATGTAATCTGGTATACCACGCGGCCCAAGACTGGCCTGTCCAATAACGGCTGATCATGTGTAGGTGTCTTACCGATGCGACATTTGAGAATGGCTCCACGCTCTATATCCCCGGATCCCATAAGTGGCAGAGTCGTAACGATGTACCCGACAATGCGGAATCGATGCTCGTACCTTTCGAGGCAAAGGCTGGATCTATCATCTGCATGGAAGGTCGGATCTGGCACACTTCTGGCAAGAATATCACCCAGGACCAAGACCGTGCCCTGCTGTTTGGAGCGTACAATGCGCCATTCCTCCGAGGCCAGGTCAACTGGGCTGCGGGTCTGAGCGAGGAGACGAAGATGACGCTAAGTCCGCAGTTGAGAGACTGGCTGGGCGTGGATGCTAAAGCCAATGTCGGGAGGGTCAAGGGCGTGAACAAGGTCTACTGATCTGCGACGAGGTATCAAGGTCGCCACCGGAAGCCGGCACCAACAGCACCTTCGCCAATGCAAGCTTTGGCAAAGACATCCACTTTCGCATAAAATAAGGTTCATTATGTCATTAGCACATTATACTGGGAGTGTCTTCCGAGACGCCTAAACCCATTGCCGGTTCTCATACCATTCTTGCTGGCTGTGTTGGTTGCATAGTCCACTCTGCAGCAGCGTCCTCGTCGTATCTCCTCTCAAACGCGCTCTTAACATTTGGCACCATTTCCACTCTCTCGGCTCTCTTGACTCCTCTTTGCTCCTGCTCCTCCAACAGCACCTTCTTCACGTTGCGCATCTTGATATAAATCCAAATGCCCAGCGCGACCGTGATTAGACCCACAATGCCGAACATGACCGTTTTGATCACGTTATCCTTATTGCTCCCGTTGTTCTGGACCAGCAGCACGCCAAGATAGACCAGCACGACCTGCTTTGGCAATGAGAGAAACGTAGACACGAAGAAATGCCAAAATTTGACATCGCACGTTGAAAACACAGCGGTGGAGAAATGCGATGGCACGGCAGATAGTCGAATGATAAGGACAATCCAGAAGCCACCATCGCGCGTCAAACGGGCCAGAGCGCCGTAATTGAGGTTCTTGCGTTCGAGCTCTTGTGCCTTGCGACGGAAGAGATACTTGAAGGCGAACCAGGTGCCGATTTCGCCAATGAAGGTCCCTGCTGCGACGATTGCGAAGCCAATCCAGAGGCCGTACACGACACCGCATAACAATGCGATGATCTCATGGCCGAAAAGTGGGGGAAAGGAAATGACGAAAAGAATGGCGATCGGAATGAGCCAGCCTGCTGGCAAGTCGCGCACTTTTTCTGAGAATGGCCGCAGTTTCTAAGCATAATGTCAGTCTCATGCGCGTAGAGTACTAAGGATACAAAACTCACGTCGACGACCTCGTCGTGTTTTATTGTGATCAAGACGGTCGCTACGAGAATCGCGATGCCGAGAATGTGCCACGCTGGCGCATGTTAGCACAGTGGCAGCACAATAATTGAAAGTGAAATCTTACGTATATACTTTGGCGATAAGAAGATCTTTTTCCAATTTATCGGCCTGTATTCTGTCTCTTCTGGTGCAGTCGTCTGTTGCCCCCTCATCGCCTCCATCTCGACATCGACTTCGCGTTTCTTAAACCACATCGCGACGTTTGTTTACGTATACTCGTTGTGACGGCGATCAGCAACCCACGTTCGGTTCTTCTTTCGGAAATGCTAAGCAGCAGGTAAGAGTGTTGGTGGAAGCGGCAGTGGTCTGGACAAATACGTTGCAGGTGGCAGAAAAGGGAGTCGTGGTGTCTCGAAGTTGGCCGCTGAAACCGGCATAGCCACAACCGTAATTGGCAGCAGAGCCAATCAGCGTGGTGGGACAATTTGTTAAGCTGAGACGCTGGCGCCGAGTCTTAGCGCTTGCGATGGCTGTTTGCAAAACCTATCACGCTTCTGGACTGAGGTGTGCATCATTTCCTAGAACGCGGCGACGCGTGTATGGTGGAGGTGTTTGGCGCGCATCCCTCGCGCAGGTCATTGCGATGCGAAAGTGTGGGACTGCGAAACCTTGGAATTATGCGCAAGAAAGGGCAGCGCCATCACCGAAACACACTCAACGAAACCATTGTCCGGATTATTTGGATCGCCAGTTGAAGGATTCGGCCGTTATGATCGTCATTGCGCATCTTCGGACACTACACACGCATCTATGTTACTTCGTGTGGCTATGACTGTCCACTGCGCCTCTGTTCTTACTGACGAACGCCTTGCATTCCAAATGCATTGAACCCGCATTGCCCACACTTACGTGCCGAGCTTATGGCCATCTTGGACAGTATAATTTCGCCATGTTGTCCATGCGGAGTCGGCCACCTTACAATGAAGGTTACTCCTTGTTGCAACAGAGGTTATGTTACCATCCACGTATCTCCTCAATGCAACCTCGATTCAGTTCTCATGTCAGACCTCAGGACTTCTCCGTTTAAATTTCACCCACTCTACTCTTGCTAGGATAATGCATATAGGTCACGAAAACACGAAGTCACGTGCGACGATTCGCGTGACATCATAGCTCGAGCGGCGCGACTGATGCCTGATGGATCGCAAGCCAATAACGTCCATTCATCATCCAGCGCAACCCACGATGCGTCGGCTGGCCCAGGCCAGAATAGACCCTATATATCTTCTTCACCCTGCCGTTACTTGAAGTATCCTTTGCGTCCTTTTCCCTTTCCTGAATTACTCAATCTGCGCCGACATGGCCGAAGCCGCGGCGCCCATAGAGGATGTAGCGCATGACGACCTTTGCCCTGTATGTGCCATTTCTGGAAACAGCAAATTCTGTCGCTCATGTGCATAGATTTGCCAGCTGCTACTCTTCACACCCGTCAGGACACAATGCAACCACCTACTCTGCGCATCATGCATGGCACAATGGGCGGACGTTTCCTCCACGAACCAAATCGAGCATTCAAGCCTAGATGTCAACCTCACCGACTTCGACCCTAGCTACGATCCGACGTACGATCTTGAGGCGAACTGTCCTATGTGCCGGTCGCACACAACTGCATCGCCCGACCAGACATTAGCCCAGCAGCTGGAGACGAAATACCCCTCCACGTATGCGGAAAGAAGGGTGGAAGAGGAAATTGAGCGAGGCACTCGAGCTGGGCAAGATGGCGTGGAGGGTGTCATGATGCTTATAGGCAACAAGCATCGGCTGGTGCGCGGGGCAGAAGACGACAACCAGCATGACTGGACTTTCTTCGTCCGCATTTCGCGGCCGGAGCTTGTTCAGGAAGTGCGCGTCAATCTGGTATGCCGCAACATCTCTATGCTCGCACAGGCCTACTGACAGGCAACAGCATCCCACATTTCGTCCACCACGGCTCGTCCTGCGAGATCCTCCGTACCAAGTGCGTCGACTTGGATGGGGCTGGTTCGAAATCGAAGCCGAGATTATACTAAAGGAACCATACAGATGGATAACTGACAATGGCCGCACAATTCAAAGGGGCCTGGAATTCGCATGGCTCTTAGACTTTGAAGGCAGAGGTCGGCAGGGTCGTGTGAAGGCCAAAGTGAAGAAGATCGAGAGCGACGTCACGGAACCAGAGCGCGCAAGGATAAGCTCACCAGTAAACTGGCCACATATGGATGATGAAGACGATGAAGAGGATGACCACGACTATGCAGGGGAAGACGAAAACGAGGACGAAAGCTCATCCGAGGAAGAGGATGCTAGCGAATACGTCAGTACACCTCAGAGATGATCTATTCCACCGCGTCCGATGTCAAAACTTCGAGTACTCTGTACCGCGACCGCGCACATTTGCTGAGTCATCAGGCTTGCGTAGTGCTAGTTGCTTCGGAGCTTTAACAAATTCTTCAGAAATCAACCACAAACCATACGTGTACGCACTGTTGACATGTGGTAATGTGCTACACCACAGCCGGCCTGAACTTGGGACAACGCTGCGGATCATCGCGGCTTGTCCGCTCTTAGCATGTCGAAAAGCTTGGCAGTGTATGCTAATTCGCCCCGCCAGCTGACGCTCTCGCAAGATCAACAAGCAATCGCTGCCAAGCCAGCGATCAATCAGCTCCGCCGCCACATCGGTACGCCTTACATGGTCTGCACAGCAGATTCGTTCCCGTGGTTGCTTATCCTGCAACCGGCGCTGCAATGCTCACAATAGACTGCAAGATCAACCAATCATGTTCTAGGGCTATGTACTCGAACTGCAAGGACTCCCTCTAGCTCTTTCGTTACTGGAGTCCTTGCATGTAAAGTGGCACATTGACGCCTATTCTTGCTCTTGAGCAGCCCTGGTAACCGTCATCTTCACGCACATTGGCTGTGTCTCTGACCCTTCTTTCGTGCAGTCCAGTGTCATACGAGTGATTTTCGAAAGAGTGAATCGGCTATCAGTTGGGAGATTCATGGGTAGTACACTTCTTTTTGTGCATGTTTGGGGGCGCAATCTCACTGCATACTACTAAGACTTTGATGACTTTCATCGGCAGTCCGAGGGAGCTTGGCATACTTCACATTGCTTAAGTATGTCTCACGCAGGGAAGTAGGTTCAGTATATATGATTCTTGGCCATGATGATGGCCTTGGTATCCTCGTGAACAAACACCCTTGCACCTCATCACTATCGGCTGAGCGATTTCGACCCTGTAGCAGTCATGGATCTTGCACGATATTTCAGCACGCGGCGCAAAGAACAGGCTCATCATCACCATGGCAGCTCTCATGCTTCGACGAACGTAAAGGATGGCGGCAAGAGCTATCTGCCGCTTCTTGCAAATCCAATCAACGATGATGTCCGAGAAGTGCTGTCGTGTAGCTTATTAGATCTCGAGAAGACGAACACTGCGGCAAGCACAGAGTGCGGCACGTCTGACACCACCACATTCGCCGGCAATGGCAGGACAAGTCGAGGAAATATCATCATCTACAAGCAGCACCATGAGGCGAGCACGATCGAGCTGTTTTATGATCTATTCTTCGTTGCGAATTTGGGTATGCACATACAGTGATCGAAAACCTTTACTAATGCACTCCAGCATACTTCACCGCAATGCATCAACACACTGATGCGCAATGTGAGGAATCTGTCACTGCTCATGGAGAACAGCTGACTCACGCTTGTAGCCCTTATCAACTACCTCAAGCTGTTTACCATGACCTGGTTTACTTGGCTTTCCGTCACACTCTTTGATGTTCGCTTTAGCATAGATTGCGTTTGGAATCGACTACACAAAGCGATCCAGTTCGGCGTCTTCACGGGATTTGTTTTTGCCGGGCCAGTCTTCGACAAGTACAGCAACAGCCACGATGCGATGTCCTACAAAAACTTCGCAATTGTGCTTGTGGTAAGCAGAACGGCGATCGCTATACAATATGCCGTAGTCATGTGGCAAGGACGCATGTTTCGGCAGACGCTTGTCCCGCTCGGGCTCAGTATGCTTGTGCATGCTGTTGCTGCTATCGGCTACGGCATCACGATTGCTGTGTTCCCTCGAGGCGAGATTGGATTGGAGGAACAGATCCCTTGGTACCGCCTCATCACTTTTAGGAGGCGACAGTATGCTAACTTTGATATCTAGGGTTGTCATCTCCATCGCTGAAGGCCTTCTCATTTTTCTCATTGCAATTGTTTGGCGCATTGTCAGCTTCAAGTATACGCACTTGGTCGAGCGCTTGCAACTCTTGACGTTGATAATCATCGGAGAAGGGATCATTGGTATGGTGAAAAGTGTTGCATGTATCACCAAAGGACAGTCGGCGAATAATCACACCGAGATTGGTACAGTGATAGCGGCTGTCATCATCCTGGTAAGCTGATTGGGCCGTTCAAACAGCCTCAAGCTAATGGTGTACTCAGTACCTTCTCTGGATGCTCTACTTCGACCAGCTGTCGCACGATCGCTTCGGCACCGTCCGCCAACAACTCTGGTCGCTCCTGCACTACCCTCTACACATGGCCATCTTGCTTTGTGTAGAGGGCAACACCTCGCTCATAGTCTGGAACTCAGCTGTCCAAGGCCTCAAGTGGATGTGGAGTCTCGCTCCTAATGATTACGCTAATCCTGGTGCGGGCTTCAGCGACACGACCGACCTTCTCAACCACCTCAACCGCAGCATGTGGGACATCGATGCGCGCTTTGAGAGCAAGTACTGGAACTCAACTTACAAGTGGGAGAGCAACTTCACGGCTATCAGAAACTACACTGATACGTACGGTTTCCGATCCGATGAGTGGAACAATCGTACAGGTAGCTTGATTCGTTATATGTTCGACAACGCGCAAGTTTTTGTCTTCGAAGCGCACGCCGATACGGTTGGCAAGCTCAACGCTGTTTCCGCACCCGCTACGAATCCGCGCCTGCGCCTCGATGGCATCTTTGATGTGTTCAACACAACGGTTATGCAATTCTACATCGGTGCTGGCGCGACTTTGCTGGTGCTTGCAATCATGTACTGGTTTAACAAGGTGCACAAGACCAAGTACGAGTTTGGCGAGATGATCAATCGCGTCGTCGTGGGTTTTGCACTCACCATTGTGGGTGTTGCAACAGTCATCGGAAACAAGACGACAAGCGGGTTCAAGTTCGCGGCGAGTCACTGGATCATTCCGATTGTGGTATTGTGCTTTGTGGTCGGTCAGTGACTCTTTCCTCAGCCTATAAGTATTGCAATACTGATAGCCTACAGTGCTTTTGCTAGACAACATTCTCCTCGCAGTCTCGCATCACACTTCGCGCCGCTCATCACATCGTCGGGGCGGCTCATACAACTCGACCATCAATGACGGCAACGAAAGTGACACCGCCGGACTCATCTCTAAGTACCAAAGCAACACGCCTCGCTCAGATCTGCCATCTGCACCACTAAGCCAAGTCCAAACTGCATATGTACGGTATGACTCTCCTCAAGGCCGAGATTTCGTCTCACCCAGCGTCAACCTAAGTGCCCCTCCAAAGCCAGCAGGTGGCATACGCACTCCTGACAGCGGTATAACACTACGCGAAGAGGATGAGAAGGATGAGAGCAAGGCTGGAAGCTTCTCGTATCAGAATACACCCGTCGATGGGCAAGTGCAGGGCCTTGGCATCGGGCGCGGCGTCACGGAGAGCCCGGTGGAAGGGCAGTTCAGCCAAGCTGCGGTGCTTGAGAGCCGTGCGAGGGGGAAAAGCAAAGGGGGTTATGCTAGTGTGGATACGGTGGATGAGTGTGTGTTCAATGGGGAGGAGTACATGCAGCATCCGATGAGGGTCAGGACGGTCAAGGATGTTTGAGTTTTGACTGGAGTACTGTCGCTTTCGAGATACCCTGTTAGATACGAGATATAAATGCATGGCCTTGGACTTATGGATTGATAACTTCTTAATTTTGCGCTCCTCGAATTTGTATGACTTTCGTCGGTCCGGTTGCGACGCGCTCGTTCAGCACATAGACAGCTGGATACCTTTGGCCCGTGAATTACTGCTGCGAGGCTTAACATTTGCGAAAAGCTCATGAGCCTGGATCATTTCAAACTGTCCAGGTCGTGGTGTGGCATTCGAAATTGTATGAACTGACCAATCATCGCGTTCGCTGAACGAAGCGGGGCACGGGGCGAAGTCCGTGCCTGTTAGACAAACATCACCTCGCAAGGGCCGCGGGAGCCTATCCAATGTACAGCACAGCCTTGAAGTGGTTTGAGATCAACGGAAAAGGCAGATTCACAGTGATTGCCGCGTACTTCTCAAGTTGGAACGATCGCGTTGGAGTAGAATCGAAAGCGGGAATTGGCGGTGAAGATTCGGGCTACGAAATCATTTGGCCTTAAAGATTATTGCATCCGAGGAAGACTGCCGCAAACGACGAAGACACGGGTTTGAGGTGCTGTTGAAGGTTGGAAGAGGTTACTGCTAGTAGCAAAAGAGACGGGCGATCGAATGCGACTGCCGCCGTGCTGTAACGGGTAGAGAACGATTGACGAAGACAAACAAGGCATCGTAACGGCACGCTGAGCATCGATTCCGCCCACCTCGCGTCCCCATTATTATTCGATCATCCTCTCGCTGCAATTTCGCGCCAGATCGCATTATTGGATGCGTTTGGTCCAACCAACATTAAAGTGGAGAGAGTCCACCTGATCTGGACAAACACAACCACATTTCTAACGCTCGAACATCGCAACCGTCCTTATCGATAACCAGCTACACCCGAGCCCCTATCGCTATCGAATCTCGCATTTGCAATTGCTACCTCATTCCACCCGCGCTCGTTGGGGCCATCATCATTTGATTAGACGATCACGCAATCACCACCAACATGGCCCAAACATCGACCCACCGCCACCCCTCCAATACCTCCTTAGCCACCCTAACAACGCTCTCGGACCGATGGCAACAACGCAAATCTCATTCCGCGATGCCTATACGACTCGGAATGCGTCTCCTCGAAGTCGTCGCTCTGGCAGCTGCGATGTTCCTCGTACCAGCCAGCATCCACTACGTCGTACAAAGCATCGACGAAACCTACGAAATACTCGGAAGAAGAGCGCGCTCACCTTATGCGCCCCCAACTTCTGTCGTTAGCATAGCGATTGCGAATGTGTTGCTGGTTGCTTGGCATGTGTGTTTGGGGCGGTTGAGTTATAGCGCAATTATGGAGGAGAGTGATGAAGGGGACATAAAGAAGAAAGGAGCAAAGCCGCGGAGGGTATATTGGGCCCGTGTGCTTGGGCGCATCGTGATGCCGATGTTGTTGCTGTCGCTTGGGATACATTTTGCGTATCAGCTTGCGCAGCGGCTCAGCACTCCGGCGCCCTTTATAACGCCGAATGTGATTGATACGAAGGAAGTTGAGAGAGACTTGGCAGGATCGATATGAGCTTTTTGGATCAGGTCATCACCTCCTTGTCTTGTTGCTTTAGACCTTAGCAAGGTTGTACAACACTCTCCAGAAAGGTAAAGCCAATGAGACGCGGAATATCACACCAAGGAAGCCTAGAATGCATTTTTATACGTAAGGCATATCCAGACCCACTATTATAGCATCCCAAACCACTCGCACGGAACCCTCGCATGATGATCGTACATTGCATATTGACTGCCGATCCCGAGGCTCCCTAAGCACATCTAAGCACGACGTCGAAGTCTCGAGTCGCATAACCCCAAACACCGTAACGCCACAAACCTTCCCCAGACCCTTTTGCGGGGTTTCTCCAACGGTTAGCATTTTCCAGGCCAATCTTCGAGTTAGCTCATTGCACTACCCCAGGTTTTCCGGGGAGTAGGAAACTTCCGGTGGTGGGAGCTTGTCCAGACCCCAATCCAGGCTCGCTTGACAGGAAGCTAAAATATGATAGACCCAGCTTTGCGCAAGGACCTAGATATATGTAGAGAGAAACTGGATGACTTACAACGCTCGAGCGAGTCGAGGTTTCAGATGGCCGACAAAGTGGCGGGGCTTGCTGATATCAAGTCCTCCTCCCGTCTCATCTCCGCACCGCTGAAGCGGATCAGTTCCTTGCGACGATCATGTCTCCAATACCTGGCAAACAACGCATCAATGCGTTCAACGTCCTCATCCTCATCTTTGTGGGCTTCGGGTCCATGACTTATGGATACACTGCAGCTGTTATCGGAAACACTCTAGGTCAGTATCACGCTATCATCCCAGCGCCAGCCTTTTGATGAGTAGACTAGGTCAACCCTCTTTCATAACGTACTTCGATCTCGACACCAGACCCGATGCCACCGATCTCATCAGCACGACCAATGGCATTTTCCAGGCTGGCGGAGTCATCGGAACGCTCCTGTTGCCTATTGTAGCGGATAGGTGGGGCAGGAAAATGGCTATTGCACTTGTAAGCGTGAGGAGTCTCTCTGAAGAATGCATTGCTGATGTGTGACGATAGAGTGCACTGTTAGCCATTATATCTGGCGCGGGGCTTGCTGGCAGTGTACATATCGGGATGTTCATCGCGTTCAGATTCATTGCTGGCGCGAGCGCATTCATGGTCCTCGCTGCTGTTCCCGTGAGTCCCGATTCTTCTTACCTAGCATTAGGTCGCGCTAATGTCGTTGCTCAGATCTGGATGAATGAAGTCGTTCCCGTCAAAATGCGAGCCGGACTTGTGGACATCCACGCTGTCTGCCTCGTCTTCGGATATACGGTCTCAGGCTGGGTGGGCTTTGGATTCTTCTTTTGGAACGATGGTATGTCTTTCTCCTCACAGACTCAGAATGCGTCCATATCTGACACCAACAGGTAATGCGAACGCCTGGCGTCCACCTCTCGCTCTGCAAGCTGCATGGCCCCTCATGCTCCTCTGCGGCCTCTACTGGATCCCCGAATCCCCCCGCTGGCTCGTGATGAAAGACCGCACCGATGAGGCCCGGGTGATTCTCGATCGCTTGCATTCTGATCCCAGCGATCCAGACAACGACTACGCGCGGTCGGAGTTCTATCAAATCCAGAAGCAGATCACAATCGACCGCACGCTCGACAGCTCCTGGATCACCATGTTCCGGCGTCCATCCTACCGGAAGCGCGCGTTTATAGCGATCGGGACTACCTTCTTCATCCAATGTTCGGGCGTGCTCGTAATCAACAACTACGGCCCAACACTGTACAAGAACCTTGGCTTCAGCGCTGTCCAACAGCTCTTATACCCCGCTGCATGGCTCACCATGGCACTCGGTCTCAACGCAATGGCAATCCCGCTCGTCGACCTCTTCCCACGAAACAAATATATCGCCGTCGGCATCCTCGGCTGCATGGCCACGCTGATAGTCGAAGCGGCCCTCATCGCAGAATACGTGCCGTCCAACAACGGCGCCGCCCTGCGCGCCGCAGTCGCAATGCTCTACATCTTCCAAGTCCCATACAGTCTGTGTCTCGACGGCACGCAGTTCGCGTACCTGGGTGAAATCTTCCCAACGCACTTGCGCGCCAAAGGCGTTAGTCTCGGCGTGGCCACCATTTCTTTCACTAACATCATCTGGCTGCAAGCTGCGCCCACCGCATTCATCACTATTGGATGGAAATTCTACCTCGTGTTTATCATCCCGGGTACGATTGGTGCGGTGATTATTTGGGTCTGGTTCCCGGACACGAATGGCATGCCGTTGGAGGAAGTGGCTGCGCTGTTTGGGGATGGGGATGAGATTGCTGTGTATCAGGCTGAGATTGATGTTAGGAATGGGTTATTGTGGATGCGCATGCTGACGCGAAGGGAGCGCAGATGGAGAAGGTGGAGGATTTGGGCACAGGGGATGCGACAAGGAGGGCTTGAAAAGTGGTTGTGAGGAAGTAAAATTTGAACTGAACTTGGTCGATGTAGTTTCGGGCTCTAGTGGTTATGTAGAGCGTCGAAACATCGACAGGATATTGAAATAATGATAGTTGACATACCGAGGCTGTGTTCATGGCTTCGATGGTCCTTGTTGTCAATGGAATGCAGGAAGCTTGCAAGTTCGATCGGCACGAAGCCTCGTTTCAAACTCCCCGAACTCCACAACGTCCAACATCCTACCTCTCGGACTGCTGCAACATCGGACCGATTATCAACAGCCTGCATATCTCCACCCCCAGATCATGCACAACACTCCCTCCACGGCCACCCATCATCAGTCCACATCACCACCACGATGGGGCGAGATACTGCACGCCAAGCCTAACCCCTGCACGGCATACCCGAACAAGCTATAATTTGCCAGACGCACGGGGCACGGCGCTAACGGGGATTTTCAGCCGCGACACGGTCCAAAGTCTGCAAAGCTTTCGGACCCCGGCCGCTTACGACGTCAGCCCAGAGTTTAGTGACGGGGGTACCCGAGTGGTTGGCTGGGGATATATGCCGAAGGTTTTGCCTGGGTGGGACGGTGACGTGGGTGGGTGAGCCTGAAGAAATTTGAATGCTGTTCAGCGTAGTGCGATTAAAGGTAGGAGAGTTGATGAGATTGAGACGGAGATATTGCGCGTAGCAGACAAAGTATCACTTTTCGCTGGCTGTGGTCCTGCGGACAAAATCCCTGAGTTGCAACTAGCAAGACCAAATCTCGTAGTATGATACTTCGCGCTGCAGCTCCGTCGAAGCTCTTACAAAATTTGACCTCTTCATTTTTAATGTCCAGAGGCGCTGTCCCTGTAGCGAGCTCGAATTCGAAAGTGACATGAATGGCAGCCCCCAAATTGCTCAGTGTCGTCGACCGTGCGCTCTGGAGCGACCTTCCTGTCTAGAGCGATATGAATAGGGAATTGGCCCCAAGCGTAGGACTAACATCTCTGGGAAGGCAGCAAAAGAACCAGATAAGCAATCTTTGTGTCACCGCTTGACCAGTCGCGATGTTCGCATGGTCACCTTTTGGGTGTCTCATCGAAATGTGGCGAGGCTGCCGGTGGTGCAAATCAGAGGGTCCCAGTATACTACGTAAAAGTGTATTCGACTTGTCCGACGGATACCTTTCCGTTAGGATAGCTGAAGGGTACGATAATATCATCGTGCTACTTGTTTGTTTTCGGCAAAGTGATCCCGTGATTACACTCCTTCATCTATCCATTAGCTTGGCGTGCCGCACGAACTTCAGCAGATGCGGAGCCGCAGAGATGATGGAGCCAGGCTCAAGCCATAATACAAACACCATTACCATAGTACGGGTGTCCAGCCATGACGAGAATGCGGGGAAGCCGGGGCGTGAAGCTTTGGTGCAGGACTCGATCCGCTACCCGCTACTGCGACTAGGTTGTCGCACTATTGTGCTTCAGCGAGCATCCCGCCGCATACGAGGCTCTCATGCAAGTTGATCGAAAGTGGCAATGGCGCGTCAAACAATCAAACGTGGTGCGCCTCGGAGGGAGCCGAGTTGAGGCTGACCGGATTGCATCGACGGTTTAGGTTATAAAGAGCGGAATGATGATGTACGAAGTACAGAACCACAGCTTGTGCCCAGAACGCGGAACGGGTCGTGCGGCTGGTTCGGAGTAGTGGTGGTATCACTAGTCAAAGTCAAGGAACCACTCAATTCCATCTCTGCTGGAGCATAGCGTACTCCGATGATTGATGCGCCTTGGAGGCGTAGCGCGAAGGTATGCATATGCTGTCAGAGACTCGATCATATCCGAAGTGCAAAACCTAGAGTTTCTTCAGTGCCACGTGGAGTGTGCGTTGAGCTCCCAGGGATATTCGAGAGCCTCCAGGAGTGTCCCGTAAGGTGGGAAGGTGGTACAGGACCGAGAGCACAGGTCGACTCAGTAGCGCGGCACCTTGAACGAATAGCTACGCGAGCCTACCCCGCGTACGGGCAACGGCTTACGCCAGCCCTGCGATAACGTCTCGCAGCCATCAGCAGTGACCCCCATCTTGTGTGGTAAAGGAATTTGAGCGTCTTTTCGTGCGATAGTGGTGTGACGACAAGGTTGATTACCGCGCTGTGGGCTTGTTGCACGCACAGCCCGCCTTCAGGTTCCGGCCCAAGATGAACCCTTTGAAGTGACGTGCAAAACTTGTCGATTCGAAAGGTAGCGAACATGCTTGATTAATAGTGAGGGATGGAGCCGTATGCCAGCATCAAGTCGGCCTGCTTGCATCCGTTGCTGGAATCGAGGGCATTCCACATCCGCTTGGCGCATAGGATGAAGCGGATGGATGCAGTTTTATTGCTGAATGATGAAGTCCGGCAACGTTTGATGAGCCTCGCCGAGTTTTACATGCCGAGAGACCTCTGTTATGTGTAATTCGTGCCAACAGGAAGTGATTTTCCTACACGCGACCATGGATCGGCGCTAAGACCGGTCACGTGTTAGAAAATTCACCGAGAAGCCAAAAGTATGCACCACTTGCTTTGTCGCTTGGGGTAAATTTGTCGCTTGTGGAAGAGTGCGCAGACGAATAATTCGGTCAACGAAGCAAAGTCCATGTTTCTTGAAGCGTGTGTTCGTACGAATGGGGTATTGAATTTAGTTGCGTTAACAGCCAACCTAGCTGATGGCCAAGGCATCTGCCCAAGTCATTAGAAGTCTTAGCATAGTTGCGTACGCTTGATCGTCTGATCGTGGGTTCGCAGTTGGGTATCTCAAACAATGCGCTTGTCGACTGGTACGTTGCGCTTCAATCCAATGAGCTGGAGCATTTCAGTCCTGCATCTAAAGTTAGCAAAGGCTTCAAATGGCGATTAAGAAGCTTATTACCAGAAGCCGACGGGCGGTGTACAGAACGAGGCCTCGTAGGCGTCGATGAGAGGAGCATCCCAGACAAGGTCTACCTCGTGGGGGGCCCTCCACTTGGTCCTCTTGAGCACCTTCCAGAAGACGAAGAAGATCGGGGCGACGATGACCATGGTGTAATAGGTAACGAACCCTTCAGCAGTAAAGTTGCCAGGCTTGAATGTCGAGTAGCCATACACGAAAACGACCGTGATCTCAAAACAAAGAGCAATCCAGGTGCCGTAGGGCTGGAACCAACCACAGTATGGCAGTGTTTTGCGGTCAAGACCCTGGGCCTTGCAGGCCTTGTAGAAGGCGATGTAAGTACCGCACATAACGATGTAGTTGATGACACCTCCGGCGGTGATGATGTTGGTGAGGTAAGTCAAAACCTTGGCAGAGCTGTCCGAAAGTTGCAGGAACGATAGGAACGGGAAGATCATAACGACGAGGAAGCAGTAGATCGGGACACCATTCCTGGTGCACTTCCGCAGGAACTTGGGCGCACGTCCCTCGATGGCGAGGGAGTACAAGCTACGGGTGGCGCAGTAGGTGTAGGTGTTACCGGCGGAGAAAATACTGGTAATCAAGAGTGCGTTGACGAGATGCGGAAGACCACCAATCTTGAGATTCTTCATTGCGATGACGTAGGGCGAAGCTGCGGCGCTGCTCTCGCCGGCTGCAAGAACGTCGACGAGCTCGGGGTCGTTGTAGGCCAGGACAATACCAACGCAAAGAGCGCCGAGGATGAAGAACGCACCGAATCGGAAGTATACCGTCTTGAAAGCGTTCTTAATATAGACGCGGGGGCGTTTGGCTTCTCCTGATACCATGGAGATGTACTCGGGACCAACGATACAAAATGAGGCAGCCCACAGAGCGCCAAGAAAGCCCTCGAAACGAGCCAGATCGGTCGCGCCAGCGATGGGGCCGGGTTCACGCCAATGACGGAATCCATAGGCATCCTTCTGTGGGTTACCACCAACCATGGTGACAAAGGTAAAGCAGTAGAGGATCAGGATGAGGAAGACCTTGCCACCTGAGAGCCAGAACTCGGCTTCACCATATGCTTTGACAGCGAGGACGTTGCAGGCACTACAATCGTCAGCGATGGTTCTTAGGATTTCAACGACGGAAGGCTGGTCTTACGCATATAGCACGATGACAGCAGCACACACTGCGGCAACGGGGATATCATCTCGCCAATATCGCAGAACAATGTTTAGCGCCGTGATCTCGAACGGGATGAGCAGGGCTTCGTAGAGGAAGAAGTTCCAGCCAGCCATAAAACCGAGAGCATCGTCAACCCAATGACCTGCCATTCGAATGAAGCCTCCAGAAACTGGCATGAAGGAGGCCATCTCAGCCATTGCGTTGTTTACGAGAGCGATAATGCAGGAATAACCGGTGTAGGCGAGGAGGAGGCCCAATGGACCTCCCTTGTTGAGGGCACCACCGATACTCACGAACAGCGCGGTGCCAATGGAGCCACCGATAGCAATGAGCTGGATTTGACGATTACCGAGATGACGCTGCAGGTCGTCCGAATTGTCGTGCATATTTCCTACTTGGATGTCTCCATCGCGAGACGTCTCCCGGACGAACTCGCCCGAATACTTCTTCTCTTCACCCATGGTCGCAAGGGAGTTGTCGCTCAGGCAGTGAGAAAGTGTCGCGTGAGGTCAAGTCGCTTGAGGCAGGTTGTTGCTTGGGAGTCGATCTGGCGCACGGAAATCGACTATTTGTTGCGTGCGGAGGGAGGTTGCGCCGAAGCTACAAAATGAGTCGCACTGGGTGTCAGCGGACGTAGATATGGGCGGGAGAGCTGTGGTAGTTGGAGGTACACCCTTATCAGGCAGGTGCTGGGGGTGAATGGCGCGGACTTTATACGCCTGGCAAGCGCGGGACGTCTCTAAGGCCCTGCTAGTGGATCCCGACGGTGGTGAGCGTGCGATGCGACCAGGCTACGAAAGAGGCTTAATGAAATGTTAGGCTATGGGAATCTGCTAACGGCTTATAGCGTAGTGAATGTACCCATAGCTCTGGGCGTGGATCGGCAAGCCGGCACAGAGTTTTCAGCAGACCCGGCCTCACCACTTCGCCGCAACCCCGCTCGTTGCATGAGCGCATGCGAATCAGCGCACAGCACACCCGCCAGAAACTGGACGGTGGCCCTTAGCCACTCCAGCCGCTTTGCCTCGTTGGAGGCTCGAAGCCAGCCGGCGGAGTCCACTGGAGGTGCGATAGAAACGTGCGCCTGGACCAGGTACTGGGGCAGGTAGCATGGGTCCAGATCTTCACCACCCACACGACAGTCCAGGAAACGTAATCCATCGCGTGCACGCTCGGGGCTCTTGATGGCGGAATCATCTTTCCAGCAAAGGATACAGTTCGAGAAGTGCGCAAACCCGCAGCCTCGGATAGGTCTGACCGGGTGGTCGCGAACATTGCTACGGGAATCAAGCGTAAACCAACCATATGTCACAGTAAGCTGAGGAAATCTGGGGATCGAAGAGGCTTTGCTTTTTGTGGCGCAATGCGAAAGCACAGAGCCTCTCGCATTTTTTGTAGGAAAGCGGTCGTCTGATGCAGGCGTGAGCTGCTTGCCTATCTTGAACCAATGTGAACCTTTTGCCCGGGCGAACACTGGGCATGATAAGAGATATCGGTGCGGCAGTCTGTGGTGCTTCGCGTACATTATTGTGGTTCTGTACATAAGAACTTATTGCGTTGGGCTCCACACTCAACACGGCGCAGATGACGGCATCGGGCAGATGATCCTCGTGGAAGCCGAGGGCTAAGGTGTGGTTGCTAGGGGCTCTACACGTACTCTCATGAGAGGCCCGTGCCGTAGTCAACTTGCGAGACATGATGACATGCTGTGTACTGGAGTCTCTCAATTGCTGCTCAAAGGCAAGCAGCCCGTTTACACACCCATCGAATCTGCCTCGTCTGATGATATGCGCAGTTGTTGCATAGAGAAGCCTCAAGTCTGCGTCAAGGCTCTCTTCAGGAATGCGACCGTGGCGCCAGTCAGCGCGAATGATGAGCGGAAAGGGCAACTGCATCCCGGGCGATATGCATGGAACACACCACGTTTTCTAGAACAAATCGCATTGCTAGGGCCCCAATCATGGCCCTGGAGTTGTTGCACTCAGGCGTTGCGTAGCGTTTCCAGGCTGACGATAAGCCTTATCGCGGCTTGGATAGTGCGCGTTGCTGAGGCAAGTGGCAAAACGGTGGATGTGGTCGTGAGCAGATAGTAGGGAATCTGAGAATGAGCGATTTGACCAAGGAGTTGCGCAGGGTACAAGTACTCTCACTCGAGTCGCTCCGTCGTGAAGTCCCTGCGGAGACCCCACGGGACAGGAAAGTACACGCTGTAGACGCACGTGACCCCGCTTTGATAAGACAATCATCGCCTTCTCTGATTGTACTTTTCCCTATTGCACACCTTCATGCCTCTGCGAGGATCACTACACTGGAGCCTGCCCAGTGCGCTAAGCCTTATATTCATAAATTATGGCAGCTATAGCGCCATAAGCAGCTATCCCTCGAATGTCAGCTGAATCTACACCACCTGCAGGGCCGTAGAACAGCACGCTTCTCCGCTTACGCGGCAAAGCTTAGATACCAAATCACTCAAAATTCTAATCTCGGCAACCTTGCCAAAGCAATTTCTCTACGGTTTGTGCGATGACAGCACGCAATAGGAAGGTCTGTCACTACCGGCGGAACTTCAACGAGAAGAGACACATGGTCTACAGTGGCGGATGCAATCGTAATCTAGCGGATGTAAGCAATGTCGCTGATCCTGCAGGTAAAGTTGAGATGACCAGCAATGTTCACATCCTACGAGGTACCGCCAACAGCATGCGGTGTTTTATCACCACTGGATGATCACTATGTGCTGTCTGACCAGAAGGTTTTGATACCCGGTCATCTCCTCGAGCTCAGATCTTTACGTCTGCGTCAGTTCTGCATCTATCGCAGTGTTTACGGTATGGCCAGAAAAGAATGCTACTTTTCCATACAGTTTCCATTGAGGGTCGCAGCTACGTCTGCGTTGCTAGGAAGGTTCACCTGCCAAGTGGTTGTGTAAGGTCCATGACGGAGAAGCCGTCGAGACCTTAGATCACAAATGTTTCAATTTTGGCTAGACGGATGAAGTTGCAGAATTGTGATGAACTTGATGTGCGCATTCATTGGGTTTCGCTCATTTGTAGGAGCCAAACCGCTATCGGTGCTTGTCCAAAGTCGCTTCCACATTGATGAGTTGCCCCGCTCCTTCGCATTGCTTGAGCGTGCCCCGCACGGGCGATCGACCGGTTGTGCAACTCCAACACATCTGCACCTTCTTTGCAACCGTGAGAAGAACAGTCAAGGTCTATTGAAAAGCCTCTGTGGAGCTGAACTCAAACTCACACGCCAGCAGTCACTGACCAAGACAGCACTTGTCATAGTCACGCGTGTCCATTCCCTCGAATCTATCTTCACGTCATTTCCCTTGTCAACTTCCTCATCCTCGCCGTCTGTTCCACCGCATACACGCACGTCCGCCATTTGCAACGTGTGTGCACCTCATAGAGATTGTCAACCCTACCAACGGCGTACACGTAGAAGAGGCGCACCTCCACTACCACCACACCATTACGAGCGAGACGCAAAATCGCGACACGACTAGATTGACGCACATAAAAGCAGGCCGAAAAGATCGCACTTCGAAAACAGTTGTCCGTCATTCAATACACTGCTCGCTGAACAATACAATCCACTCAATCTGCAACATGTGTCGTTGGTTTGCCTACATCTCTCCTACGGAGCCATGTCTTCTCTCAGACGTCTTGATCACCCCCGCCAACTCCATCAGCAAACAATGCTCCGAGCATTACTTACCGCACCTCCTTCCGCATGACAAGGACAAGGACCTTGACCATACCTCCGACGAGCTGCTTCGCATGCGCAACTCTCTTCTGAATATGGACGGCTTGGGCATTGCTTGTACGTCACATGTCACTTCCTGTATCAAGTTTTGATAAGGAGGGCACATTAAATAGCATATATGTTACTTTACTTCGCAAAGCCAAAGAACTACGGCTCTCATCATTGCGAAAGTCGAAGCTCATCTCTGACCCAGGGTACACCGACGCCACCTCCTCCTACATTAAGCATGTCACGGGTCCGAGACCAGCACTCTACAAGTCCCAATCCCCACCCATCAACGACTTCAACTTCAAATCGCTCTGCGAAAACACCGAAACCCAATGCGTCTTCGCACACATTCGCGCCTCCAGCGGCAGCGTCGTTACGCAAGTAAACTCACACCCCTTCGTCTTCGGCCGCCACGTCTTTATGCACAACGGCGTAATCTCCAACTTCTCCACCATCCGCCGCGACATGACCGACCTCATGTCCTTCGACGCATACTGCAATATCCTGGGGTCCACAGACTCCGAACACGCCGCCGCACTGTACATGACGAACCTGACCAAGCACGGCGACAAAAAGACCTGGGACAAAGCGTACCCCTTGAAAGCAATGTTCGCCGCCCTACAAAAAACAGTCGTTCAAATCCTCACCCTCCAACACAAGAAACTCGGCCCTGCAAACACGCCCAACTCGCTCAACTTCTGCACCACGGACGGCACGAAGTTGCTCGCTATCCGCTTCCGCAACCACGCAACACAACAGCCTCCCAGCCTCTACTGGTCCGAGTTCGCCGGCCGCACCCTCAACACAAAATACCCAGGTAACCCGGATAGTAAGGATATCGTGAATATGGAGGCCAGTTTCGAGGACGAGAAGATTGGGAAACATACGATTGTGGCAAGTGAGCCGACGACGTTTGATGAGAAGGAGTGGCATCTGATTGGCAGAAATTGCGCGTTGTTGGTGGATGAGGATGGCGTGGAGAGGGAGGTGCGGGTTGAATATGGGGAGGAGTTGAATGCGAAGGATCCGAAGTTTGATGGGGAGGGGATGGCGGTTTAGTTGGCTGCGAGGGGTGGTTGATGCGTGAGTTGCGGATGACTGGTTTCGTGGTGATGCGTGCGAAGGGGGTTCAGAGCATTGACGTTGCAATCGCACGGAGAATGGTCTAATGTTTTGATGTAGTAGCGTGTCATTTCATACCACTCTGCCTAGCTCACCAATTACACATCATCCTAGCATACAACTCTACCTCATTCTCCTCATATAGGCCCTCCCCCGCCACTCCGATCTAACACACCCAACCCCTCCACCGTAACACCACTTCCCTTCCTCACCGACACTCCCTCAGGCACGCCCAGCCCCATCCTCTCTTTCGTCTCATACTCCCTGATGAGTTCCGCCTCTCTCGCCAATTCAGCCTGCTTTCTCGACTCCTCAACATACTTCCTCCTCTCCCGTCGTGCCTTCTCCTGCAACTCGCCAAACGGATCAAATCGCTCGCTCTCCGGGTTTCTGAACGGATTCTTGATCCAGCTCCCCCGATCCGTTAGCGTAGTTGACCGGGGCCGACCGGCTAGAACATCGTATGCTTTGTTCAGCGGCGGATCAGCGAAAGGATTCGGAGTCGGTTGTGGCGGTGCAATGGGAAAGCGAGATTTACTGCGATCTGTTGAGACTGTTTCAGGCCGTTCGTAGGGTCCAGGTCCGAAGAGCGTGTTGCTGCGTTCGGTTGATCGCGTGAGATGCGAGCCACCAGCTGCGCCGCCGAAAACTGAGGGAGTGCTGGAGGTGTGTGCTGTTTCAGGGGCGCGGAGCGAGCCGGTGTTGGACGGGTCGAAGGCGTCGTCTGCGAGACGCTGGTTATATTGTAGTTGGCGACGCTTGCGTCGCTTGAACCAGATGACTGCTGCTATAACGATTGCTAGGGCGCCTGTGATAACAATGTTAGTAAGGTTGTGTAAATGGGGCTAAAAATGGTACAGACCTAGGATGCTTAGTGTGATGGCTGCCGCGGTAGCCCCCTTGCTGATCAAAGTCCTCTCTTCCTGAGGTCGGGATCTCCGAGGAGGCTCTTGCTGCCCTGCTGTCTCCGACTGTCCCGGCGAGAGGGCCGACGAAGACGTCGACGACGACGACGACGATGATGATGATGATGGAAAAGTTGAAGCAATGGGAGAAGGAGTCGCATCAGGACTCGAGGGTCTTGCAGGACCGCTTGAGAAGTCCAAGATAGCGGTTGTCGTAATCGTGGGACGTGTACTAGTGGTAGGAGATGGTGTGTCTGTGATCTGAGGGGCTGCCGCCAGATTGCCACGCGACGAGAAACTGACTGTGAACACTACAGACGATGGTGGTGAAGGTGTTTCCGAGATGACCGCAGAACTAGTCGAGATTGACGAGGATTGCGGGACCGCTATTGTGCTAGAGATAGCTGGAGGACTGTTTACCGCCGATGATGCTGGTAAAGACGATTGCGCAGGCTGTGCAGGCACAGGTGGTGGCTCTGAGGGAGCGACTGTGCCACTTTCGACTGGCGAAGGCGGTTCTCCGGCTTCATCTTCCGACTCGGAGTCGTCGCCCTCTAATGCTACTCCCACTGTAGAAGGACTACTGCCAGGCGAGTCCGGAGATTCCGGTCCTTCTGCTTCCTCTCCCCCAGGTATCTCGGATGCGATGCTTGCCGCTGCATCTTGTCGGCGAATGCGTCTTGGAAAGACGATCACGGGTGACGGTCGAAGGCGTTGGTACCGAGCCATCCTAACTATACGTATTAAGTAGATCTACGGTGTAAACTCCTTGGCTAGAGAGTGTCTCTAGAGCACGGAAGAAAAGTCGCCAGGACTACGAATTGAAGGAATGAAACCGATCAACGGAGTGTAGAAAGTATGGCCTGATTCTCAAGAGGACCAACACCCAAGAAAGCGGAGAGAGGAGGGAGCAATGCAAAAATGGGGATGCCAATACTTGAATGGGGTCTGGCATCTTGGGACTTTACCGCCTGGGGCACCCATCTCAAGCACACATTGTCTCCAACGTATGCACTGATGGGCTTGGTTACAGGTAGCCCGGGTATTGCGGCTTCGCAGGCGGCTGTTGTTGAAACGGACATGCGGTCATTGGGACGAGATCTACGTCCTCGAAACTAAGGCTCATGGACAGCCAGGGCGCGAAGTGTGTAGCCATAAAGCGCACGCGCCGCTGAGTAGAAGGCTGCAATCGGCCATGACGGTCGTTCCAAGGGTGTTGTGGCTGTTGAGGATGCCTGGTTGGACGAAGCGAGAATCCGAGACATCTTGGCTGTTTTGAGCAACGATGATGCAGCACAACCTGCTTCAGATTTCAAGCAAAATGTGGCGCGTCGTGGCGAGATAACAGCCGCATATGCACCAATTGGGAAGCGTCACCAGGCGAATCGTGTCCATTCTTTGATGGTAAAGCTGTGGATGTGTGCCTTCTAATCAGCATCGGAGCGGCGGTGCGGCAACATTGCGACGCGCTCGAGCGGTCGTCGTGCTCACCATCCGGATGCGCGTGGACTTAGATAGCAATGAGTATATTGCGCGTCGTTCGCGGTCGTTGTCGCTGCAACACTGATGGATGTCCTAGTGGTCATGTTGTTGTGTTGTGGGATAGCGAGGAAGGTTGGCGTTTGTGCTTCACTGTAGGTCTGTGCGTCAACCAAAGATGATGTAAGCGGACGCTGCATGCCCGTGTCGACGGCAGTGCTACTTCCCGCATAGAGCATTGCAAATGTTGCAAAGGCATCTCAAATCAATGAATAGACTACGGCCGACATCAACAAGAGAAATCAGTATGAACTTGAAGCCGAAGCCAACCCATGGCAGGAAAATGCCCGTTAAGAGGAGTCTAGATATTATAGTATACATGTATCGAGAACATAATCGGAGTTCTCAAACCAACTACATCAAGCCGGTATAGCGCGATCCAGGCTCTGTCCTAAGCACATCTCGTAGTACACACCTCTCTTCGATAACAACTCTTGATGCGTACCTCTCTCGATAATCTTTCCTCGAGCAAACACAATGATCAAGTCGGCATCTTTGATTGTGCTCAAACGGTGAGCGACAGCGATTGTCGTCCTTCCGCTCTTGACCTTTTCAAGTGCCGCTTGCACCACCCTCTCGGATTCGGTGTCAAGAGCCGAGGTCGCCTCGTCAAGAAGAAGCAGCCTTGGCTCTCGAATCAATGCTCGTGCTATCGCAATACGTTGGCGCTGACCACCCGACAGCTGTGTGCCCCTGCTTCCGCACATTGTTGCATTACCTTCCGGCAATGAAGCGATGAAGTCGCTGATATTGGACTGCTTCGCTGCAGCATCAATCTGCTCGTCGGTGACGTCCGTTTCCACTCCCATGGCGATATTATCTCGAACGGAGCCTTGATATAAGACAGGCTCTTGTTGCACAAGCGCGACGTCTCGACGATATTTCCTCGGACAAAGGTCTTGTAGATCAACCCCATCGCACGATATGCTGCCTGACACCGGGTCGTAGAATCGTTCGAGGAGAGAGATCATGGTGGACTTTCCGCAGCCACTAGCGCCAACGAAGGCGATAAATTTGCTTGGGCGCACCTTGAGATAATCAGTATCTAGTCCCATCACGAAGAGACCCAGCGACTCACATCAACATCGATGCCTTCAAGCACCTTCGCATGGGGTCGAGACTCATAAGCGAATGCGACATCTTGGATCTCCATATACACCGGACTTTTGTCCTTGCTGTCATCGAATGGCGGTTTTGAGGAATCTTCTTGGACGGCAGGCTTCAACCTTCGCAGCCAGAAGATGTAATTCGCTGCTGTGGCAGACTTCGTAAGACTGGTGGTGTATGAAAAGAAAGAAGCAGCGGCCTCTCCGGAAAAGATGACACCAATGAACACGGTAAAGAATTGGGTCGTGGTATATTCGCCAGTGCTGATCAGTCGCCCACCGTACCTGTACTTTGTTAGTTGCTGGCCACATACCCGAGGGCACAACATACCAAAAGCCTAGCGCCATGGCTAAGAAAGAGATCGACTGGGTCAAAGAGTACCAGAACATGGTCCAGACCAGAGCTTTAATCGACTTCGAGGCAACACCTTGCAGACGGGTACGGTATCTGTCCAGAATGTGGCGCTCCAGTGCCAGACTTGACACTGTCCGAATGGCGGAAACAGCCTCAGAGGCGAGGGCCGCACTACTTGCGAAGCGTTTTCCGGTGTCTTCTTCAAGCTTGAACTCAAGTCTGATTCTTAGATAGCCGGCAAAAACGATGGGTGGTAATGCTCCAAACACAACGACCAGGCCAAGTTTCCAACCAACGGCGATAGCCAAAATTGAACTCGACAGGATGTTCACAATGTTGATGCATATAAGCATCAAATTGAATCCAAGCAGTTCTAGCATATTCGTAGGATAGCTCGAGAGATTTGAAGCCAAGGCACCGCTCGCATTCGCTTCGGCGTCGAAAAAGGCCATGTCTTGTTTGAGGATCAGGTCGAAGATCTCGCGACGGTATCGTCGGGAAACATGCTGTGCCACAATGTTACTCACCCAGCCCACAGTGGCGAAGACAAGGAGGTTGCCAATCGCGACGATGAAGAACATTAGTGAGTAGAAATCGCCCTGGTCAACTCCTCGCACTGCGGGCAACTGGAAAGCCTCAACAACACGGGAAAACAAAATGGCCTGTGCAGGATAGGTCGCCCCTAGCCCGTCAGTGAGTAATCCAGGCAATGGGTGGTGCTAACTTACCACCAGCGAGTGTTGCGATTGCCAGAACGACAAAGTATTTCCAGAGATGGCCTTGCTCTTTCAAGACAATGAACACACAGTTGATGAGGTTGTAGTTGATCCCATCCTTTGCTGACCTATCCGAGGCTTGTTCGAACCCGGACGCACGCGTTTGTGTGCGGATGAGAGCTACTCGCTCGGCGACCTGCTCTTCGTCCAGATCGTCTTCATCTTGGGACTGGCCCAAGTCTTGTGCTC
>TARA_R110002003_G_scaffold1035_12_pt1 | contig 29842 bp, 38 predicted proteins | sample TARA_R110002003 | Tara Oceans TARA_R110002003 (sample SAMEA4396441) | marine metagenome | biome: Westerlies Biome; feature: [SRF] surface water layer (ENVO:00010504); material: water (ENVO:00002006), including particulate matter (ENVO:01000060) such as... | depth 5 m | reverse complement strand
CGAGGTGGTATCTCAGGCAAGAATGTGCTTGATCTAATTGGAATGGTGTCGTGTGAATTGCCGATACTGAATATGCCGCGTGAATGGTTTCGAATGTTCTCGCGCACATGGTCGAAGTTGTCCATCACCGGGGCTGCAATCCTGTGCGGACCTGGAGATACACCAAGCTGGGCCCCAGAATGGCGTCGCTTGGTGTCTGTGCGATCTCCCTCTGCACTTTCCCCAACGGTAGCTTTCGTCCGCAAATGAGTGTTCAACTGGGTCAGCTCAGCGATCTGACTTTGAAGGTCTTGTACCTGCCTGGAAGCGGACGTCAGCGTCGAGTCACTATAAGCACGGATTAGGTATATACTTGATTGAGGACATCCGTCGATTCGTCTCTTTGGTGAATTGGCACTTGTGGTTCCGGCTCGAACACTCCGAACAAGCCGACGTCTCCGTGGCATCACACTAAGTACATTGTTAGTCCTCTATTGGCATCAAGGTCGCATTGGCTCCACTCAAACGCCTCTCTGATCGCCGACTGCCTCGTAGGGTCGTTTGTGGTGACGTTCACCTGTCCACTGAATCGCTCAAGCGAGAGAGAGAGAGGGCTCTTGCTAGCAGGCTTAAATCTTAGGACATGAAATACCCACGCCTACAGGTGTATCAGGCGTTCCAAAGTGCCAGTGGCGGCCAAACCAAAGGGAGCAATGGCCCGCGGGTGGATTGTGCCTGAAGCGCACAGCCACGAATACAACGTACCTTGACTTTGCGCTCTCGACAAGCATCGCAAGACGGGTCCTTCCTTCGTTGTCTATAGGCTCGCTTCTGAGCATTTAGGCTAGCCGACGAGATTTGAGTAGGGGAAATAATCATTCCAGAAGCGTCTTGAGGCTGACTGTCCGGATGTCCGCCGGAAGCAGTGCTTGGTGAAGTCGAGTGGCTGTAAGAATGTGACGAATAGCCTGGGGATCTGGAACCAGTCAAGGTAAGGCTTGGGGCAGCTAGAGCAGTGGTGCGGGAAGACGGCGGCGCGATAGTGAACGGGTTTGGTGGTGGGATCATGGCTTGTGGAGACCCCGCTGTCGAGCCAGGTGGAGAGGTGCGCATAATGTGGGCTGCCAGTGACCAGGTGCTGTGTAGTTGATGTTCTCAGTGAGGAACAAGAAGGCGCCTAGCACCGAAGGCGTTGCCGCTGCAGTGGGGAACAAGAAGTGTTCTCGGTACCAACCGAGTGCCACGCAATCCGGAAATAGCCAAGAAAGAGACTACCTTGCGTCGACACGATGAGACGATCCAATGGGAACAATTGGCTACAACATGGCATTGGCTCGACCTGCTGGCAAGGTGGGAAGGGCTGAGGATCCAAAAGGAGCTCGACTAAAGCAGTGTACCAGCTGAGTAGGCACTGTGGGTGGGACTGATCCTAGTACGCAACTTCGAGTGGCTCGGGTGTGAAGACGAAGCAGGTGTCGGGTTTTCCGTGTCGCTTGAGTAATTCCTGCCGGCCAACCGCCGATGGGCTAGCCAGGTGCACAAGCGTAAGCTCACAGTTGAATGTCCTGCTGATCGAGGATGAAGCGTTTGAAATGGTAGCGACCCTGGGATTAGAAGATGGTGAACTTCTGTTGAGAACAAGCCTGCGTATGGACGAAGGGTCCAGAAACTGCAGGCTGTAGAAACACAACCCTGACAACGGAATGTGAACCGGCGGGAAAATAACAGAAAGAAGTTAGCCTGCTGCGTGAGAAGGATCTCAAGGCGTGACGCTGCGGTGGTGATCAGCTCGATTCCCGACAGCTATGAAGGTGATTGCCCGGCACAGACTCGTCAGAATGTACTGGTTCCAGGGTCAGGTCGCCACCATGCCTTCGATATCGGAAGGGTGCTATGAGCAGCACAGGGGACTAGCGAAACACCCTGTTCCGCGGCACGTGTCACTTTCCGATGGTTGCTGGATTGGGATTGGACATCCGCACCCAGTCAAAGGACCCCATGTGCCACGGTAGCGGAATGACGAGACGTATCTGAGCTAAAGTCGTTTTACGACAATAGTGGGCCTTGCCCATGCAGGCAAAAGTACTCTGTGAGTGTGAAATGAAGATGAAGAGCTTGTCGTGAATAGCAATCGCCACAAGGGGACTATCCAAGGTATTCGCCTCCTGTCATACGGCTGGACCGATTGGCGTCATGCACCGCAACGTACTTGTGTTTCGTGATTACTGCCCAAATCTTCCGACAAGCACATTTAGTGTAGATGCCATGACAATGAGGAACGTGCGAAGCGAGTAGTCTAGTGTTCCAACAGATGGGCTACGGCCTGATTGCTCCGTAGTCGTGTCGGCTGTAGATCCGGGCGGATGTAAAGCTTTGGGGACTAGTGGATCGTTACCCGATTCCAACTGCAGCCTTGAGGAGCAGGCCTCATTAGGGATCTCTCTGGTGCCTGAATTTACGGGAATTGAGGAATGCCAATCTTTGGCGCCCCAAAACGGCCGTGCTACGAACGCTTTTGGTGACGAGCAGGGACATGGGTCAGCTGCGACGAGGAAGTGAGTTCTCTTGCAGCTTCGCTTACGCCTGCGGCCATGGCGAGAGCATGGCTGGCGCCTGCAGCACGAGTCTTCTCGGTAGGAAGGTCAGAGCTTGATGAGAGGACGGCAGGACTATTACTTCTCGCCCAAGCTCCAAGGCAGCCCCGTCATAGTGGATCTCAACCGAGGGTGCATGAACCCAGCCTATGGCAGGACTGAGACTACCTTCCCGCAACGCGTTGACAGCAAATTTTCGGAGCGCGGCGAGCTACACCCGTTCTATGGCCGTAAAGCTTTCCGATTTGCTGCTGCTTCCGCCTGCACGTGGGTGTGGGTGGGAGGCGAAAAACTGTCAACCAAAACGAGGCACGTCGAAATCCGCCAAACGGCATCAATCCTCTCATCACCGATGATTTGTTCAACGAAAGTTCCAGCCAACCGTGTCTCGCGGAGCATGCTGCTCGGATGGATGATCTCAACCAGCCAGGGCTGAATCAAGTCACGGGTAACCCTTGTTCTGGTTGCCGTCATTCAGTGTGGCACCGCTGGAAAACGTGTTTTCCCCACGTTGCAGCTTGCGCGCGTCCGCGCCCGTCCCGGGAGACCCACAGGAGAGGCTCACAGAACGTCCAGCCCTTCTAGCCCATAGCCAATTCTGGCCATGCTCGTTCTTGGCGCTAATCCAACTTTGAACTTGGTCTGCCGCAGATTGAGTTGACATTGGTGCCGGAGTGACAGGTTGACAAGTGTAAAGTGCACGTTGTCCAACTGCCGGACAGACTTGCCCAGGCCCAAATTTTGCTTTCGCCCCAACGCCCTGGTAGCTTCCGGGGATCTACCGCGCGGATCTGGTGCCTTTCGAGATCTGGTACCGGCGAATCACGGCCACATTGCCGTGTCTTCACGATTTCGATGGCGTGCCAAATTTCAGTACGAGGGTCGCTGAAAGTGTTCGATAATGTAACATTGGTTCAAGGAGTGTCGACATGCGTTCTTCTACACGGCAGGAGCGGATACTTCAACAGTTCCGAAACTCTCGATTTGGTCCGCCGTTCCATTTGTGCTAAAGCGTTTTGATTGGCTGGGATCTTGAACCGCGCATCGCTTCGTCGCGTGGGCTCGGAAGTACAAGATGTGATATCCGATATCTGCCCGGACGTATTATTGATTGATGTTGTGTCGCCTTCTGTATTCGCGTGTGTTGCCTTGGAATTCCAAAAACAGCTTGTCAAGATCTACATGCCTGATCGCGCAGATTTGCGTGGTCATGGGCGGGTCGGCAGCTTCCGTTCGGCGTGAGAGCCGAAGGGTATTATCAAGTGGGCCCTGACAGCCTGATTGATGAGACGACAAGACCCTCTTCCTTCTGTCCATCTGCAAGCCAGCAAAATCAAGGTGTACTCCTTGGCCAACCCGGGGGCAATTGCTCGACCCAGGTTAACTCCTACGATCGGCCCTTCGAGAAAAGGCCGTTGAGCCATGCAGGGGACAGTGCCTCCGCCGATCCAGTGCCTGGCCGTTTCCAACAGCGAGAGATCGACATCCAATTCGTGGCTGTCAACAAGTGCATCTCCGTGTTCTCACACTTGACGAACCGAGATTTCACAATCTTTGTCGCTGGCGGGCGGATGGATGTGAACGCGTTCTGAGGCCTGTGTGTTGCTCAGTGGCGAAAGATGAAGATCGGAGCCGTGTTCAGAGCGGCAGTTGGCGACGGTGAAACAACTCATGGAAACCTTAGCAGTAGCAAAGATCGGCATGCCACTATCTGAGACCTGTAGAGAAGATGTGCATGAGGTTTAGTGTTTGATACACTACCGGTTCAAGTTCCGCTCATAACTGTGATTTGAATGCGCCTTCTTGCGCTCAGCCAATCATCGACCGAGGATTCACCGGAATTTACCGCTAGTTAACGGCACGTCGTGGCCATCATTTCGACAAGCACCTTGCCGTCGCCTTTGTGGCTGTTACACCATGCAAGCGCTACACCGGAAGACTTTGCACCACGACCGTAAGGAGAGACATGTCTCATGGACAAGCCACCACCGTGCAATGTACCGGCGTGGCGGTCTTGGGTATGCCAGGAACCTTAACGCGACCTCCCCAAAGCGTACCTGTTCCCCGACTGCAGCAATTTGAAGCGGAAATATTCGTGACCTAAGCCAGTAGCACTGTCGCCGATCCGGTGCTAGACTCTCGCCGTCAATATCCGGCACATGCAACAGGATGTTCGCAGTCCATGGGTTTGACAACGACTCCTAGTTGAAGAAGCGTGGTTTCGAGCCGTCCAAGTTTCTCTCAGGCTCGTGACCTGGAGCTGCCCGCTGAACTGCAGCCCATCATACCCGAAGTCTATCAAGACTTGCTTGAAACCAAGACGCTTGCATACTCAGCATACTCAGCATTGGAGCATCTAACCATGTCACATCCAAAATCACGGAAACCATCACGCTCAACGAATCTCTACACTTACAAGACCAGTTTCTCCGAAAACAATTGTTTTTATTGCGCGCCAGGGCCACACCTTAGCGCTCGATAAAGATTATCGTCTTCGTAGCTCCGAGACCGAGTTGCGAACGTAGGGTTACTTACAAAAGCCGGAGGATACCCTGTCTGCAACACTGACAAACGAACGTGACAATCACGCTGTCGCAACTACGACGACAGGATGCAGGGTCAACTCTTCTGATAATCATAGCAATATCTTGACGAAAGCATTTACAGCCTCTCCAGCCGATTGCTGCCCCAAATCTTTCCGCCATCAAGCACCAAGGTATCGCCATTAACATGCCCGCCAGCCCTCGAACTCAAGAACACAACAGCAGCCGCAATATCCTCCGGCTTGCCCACCCTGCCATTCGGATTCGCCTTATTCAGCTCCTCCTCACCACCACTCCGCTCCATCAGCACAGCCGCCATCTTGCTCATGAAGAAGCCGGGCGCAATGCCATTTACCAAGATATGTCTCGGTCCGAGCTCAATCGCAAGATTGCGCGCAAGGTGCAACACGGCGGCTTTTGACGCAGCGTACGAATATGCGCCTGATGCACCGAGCGAGCCAGTCGCGATGCCTGCAACAGACCCGGTTACGATGACGCGCGAGGGCTCTGCGACGCTGGCTTTTGCTGCGAGAAGCGGTGCGAACTTTTGAATGGTGAAGAAGACTCCCTTGACGTTCAAGTCCATGACCTTATCCCACCCATTCTTCTCATCTACCTTGTCAAACTCGCTCCCCCATGTCGCACCCGCGTTTGCAAACAGTATATCCACGTGATCTGTATGTTTCTCGACTTCCTTGACCAGACGCTCGATTTCAGATACTTTGGAGCTGTCCGCGGGGACGGAGTAGGCCTTTCCGCTGGTGGGTAGGGCGTTCAGGGCGGCGACGGCTTCGTTGCAGGCGGACGCTTTGCGGGAGGTGATGAAGACTTTGGAACAGCCTGCTTGGAGGAGACTATGGGGTGATTAGAAGGGTATATGGAAGGGTTTTATAGGGGAGCTTAGGTACCCTGATGCTGCGTGGAGTCCGAGGCCTCGCGAGCCACCGCTTACGACTGCGACTTTGCCTTTCAAGCTGAAGATGTTGGCAAAGTCGTGCAATTGCACGTCGAGTTCTGCGGAGCTCATCTTGCCGAGTAAGGATATGAAGATTAACTACAATGTACAAATCCGAAGGTAGTTTAAAAGGATCAGAGAGCGACGAGCTGTTGTTTTGTCCAGCGGGCACTGACGGCTGGAACTCGAGTAGCTCGATATGCCGAGGCACGATTTCACGCTAGTCTTAATGCCGAGGGGTAGTGGTGTTTATTTCGTGATATGTAGACGTTGACATGGAGACGTTTCTGTTATAGTTTCTGTTATAGTCTCTGCTTCATGGCTGCGTCTCTCGATACTATTCCACAAATCCCACAATGATTTCGAGGTCACTGGGATATGGACATCATGGCACTAACTCAGATACTTTGAGACAGCCCGACGACGAAGATTGCAATGCAATTCGAAGACTATGTGAACACTGGCTAAGACCAAGGAATGATCACATTATCTTAAATCACATTATCAAGGCCGAGGCCTGGACAGTACGATTGGTGGTTCTTATGATCAGTAAACGATTAGATGGTGCAGTCAGGTTGGTATGGCTTAGCCCTTTCCATTCGCTGCTGCAGTATCCAACATTTCAGTCTCGTCAAGAACAAAATCTGTCCATCCTAAAAGGCCAGACACCCGAATAGCATGAACATTTCCTCGCCCAGTGCTCCCACTCACACATACACCACCCCCATCCGTCCTCTTCCAACTCCTTCCTCAATGCCCCAGCTCAAACGAGCCAGCACCATCGATGAAAAAGTCCACTCCGCGCCACCGTCCAAATAGTGCAATAGGACGGGCACATCGTCGCCAGCCCGCGCGTCAAGCGCACCGCAGCCAGCAACCTTGTTTCCAAAAATACAACACAGTTGTACAAGGCCCATGGGCCAGGTTCGAGGTGTCGAACTCGAAAGAACAGATACTACATCTGGATCTAAGCCGTGATGGCAAAGAGAAGATGGGGGGAGGAAGAGAGCGGGTAGGGGAGGGGAATATATAGATGGATGGGTGGATCAGGCAGGTGTGGAAACGTGACTACACGTGCGGAGGGTGCCTGTGGTCGTGGATGTGGTGTCTAGGCTTCACTGTCACGTGGGCGGTTCGGTCTGAAGCATGACTAGGCTGCTGTGGTAAAGATGTTTGTATATCTTTCCCAGAGCTTGGATTTGTCCAAAAGACTCCAACGAGGGTCGATGAGATGACGAGAATATACGTCAGGCCACCAGATCAGAGAAAGACCGTGCTACCTGAGGGCTACTCGCCGGACAGTGTCTAGCACATCCCAACTATACCGCAGGCTCGAGGAGGTTACTGAACGTGTTGACGTCGCGAACAGCTTGCGCAGACTGTTTGTGGGGTCATAGGTCTCCAAATACTAGCATGCTATGATGGGAAAATGGCCGACAGGCAGACATGTAGACTATGGGGAATGGTTTTTACGATGAGAAAGCGAATCGACTGATAAGAAGGATGGTTAGTTGCTCTCGAAACGAATTTTTGATGACTACTCCTGAGATTATCCATGGTGTTGGCAGAGATTGGTTGGGATATACATCATGACGATAACTCAATGTGGTAGGAGCTGCCAGACACAAAGCTGTCAATATTTCCTGACTAGGTAACACACATGCGAAGATATAGCGGTCGAAGCATGTCTGTTACAGATGTCGCAAATTGCTTGTGGAGAGGCACGAGAGGTTCGGGTCAGCTTGCGGCAGGGTCTCAACGGCGTTGCATCACCGACAGCCGGCGCAAGCTGTCCACCAACACTCGCACGCGGCTTGCCCGCACAACCACCATGTCTGCCTCGACCGCCTCGAGTGCGACGAATGTTGATTCTAGCGAAAATGCGGCGCCCAAGATTGAGGCGCTTTTTCTGATTCGCTTCGACAAGAAGGTCGGGTACGTCATGCGACAAGTTCCTTGCGTCGCTGCCTGAGCACCGCCATGGAGCTCGAATGCGCTGACGCCTCGCAGCTACACAATCGCTTGGAAGCGCACAACAACCGACATATCGCTCGAAAACGCCGTCGAATTCAAGTCGCTGCCATCGGGCCTGCATTCGTTACAGTCTGACCTCGTCTACTTCACACATGATGGCTATGCCGGCCTGAGCGCATTTGCACGGGGGAGTGCGAGTGAAGAGGAGCGCAATGCGAACTTCGTCTCTGTTGGCGTACTCGCGCGGCGAGACGGGCCATATGGTCGACTGGGCAGAGGATGGCTGCTCGCGGGCCGCCTGGAGAAGATGGCGGCTTCGCTGGCCGACGATGTCGATGCAGTAACACCACTGGAGGAGTTTTGGGAGGAGCAGACGTCACATGCGAAGTCTCATAGCGAAGCCCCGAATGGCGCGGAGGGCAAGGGACACAGCAGAGCTCGCGCGATATCAACGGTGTCGGCGGTCACAAAGGACGACGAGCGGCTACCGAATTATCACCCCGCGCTGGCGATACTGCACTACATCGACGTGTTTGGGCCCTTGATCTTCAGGCTGCAGCAGGCGGCGCTTCTGCGGAAGAGAATACTGTTCGTTGGACATCCGCCGGTGCGCGCAATGTGCGAGTTTGGTATGTTCGAGGACACGCCAATCTCCTGCAGACCTAATCTTCCGCAGTGTACATTCTGTCCATTCTCAGCAGCCTGTCTGCCCGCGACTCGGAGCTGCTGATACCCGGTACCGAAAGCCTCACCCGTCTGCCTACCCTCTTCTCCATTGGCGTCCACGATATTCCCTCTCTCGAAGGCCCACGGCACGGCGGACACACACCAGGCAACGAGGACGCAGAAGGATGGGCAGCGTGCACAACAGACGAGATCATTGCCACCAAGACGAAGCTGTACGATATAATCGTCGAGCTCCCACAGATACACGAGGCGCCCTCACAACAAGGACGGTGGCCACGAATACGGACGAGTGACGGCAGCCTGATCAAAGCAAGCCAGCGCGACGTTGCACGGTACAAGCTGTTGCACAAGGAGCTGTTCAGGCACCGCAACAGGTCGCAGCCCACAACAGATGCCTATGCAGACGAGGAAGAGGAAGAGGGAGCGCCACTTATCTCGCGTGACGAGGTGGATGCGAAGCGTGCAGACGACGACTACAACGAGGCATACGATGACACGGTGGTCGAACCGATGACGTGGACGCGACTCGCGTACCTAGGCTTCATGTGGTGGGCGTCGGCGGGCGAAAAGGACGCCTACATCACCGCAGAGCGAGACAACGACCGCGAGCTGATTGGAGATTTGGCAGAATACTCGCAGTCGGTCGAGACGGCCATAATTGCCTACTTCCACCGGCAATCATCACTACTCATACAAACACTCTCACAGCTCATCGAGGGCGACAGAGAAGAGAGTGGCGAGGAGGAAGATGGAGAGGCGCTCGTCATTGATCGAACGGAGCTGTCGAGACTGGGTCTTGACACGTGGAGCGAGGCGGACAGGGCGTTTGTGCAAGAGTTTGGCACGCTGTACTTTGGGCGGAGAGTCGAGGTCAGAGGTAATGAGGTGGATTGCTGTGGGCTCAGAGTACCCGTCTTCTGAGGCAATGCACAACAGGGCTGGTTCCCTGATTCGCACCAGCATGCCAGCTTGACCATGTGAAGCCAACGATGGCGTAAGTGTGCATTCGGTGGTACAGTGCTCGTACGGCAGAAGTCGTCCTGCCAGCTAGTGCTTGTGCCTGAATGCTGCTCGTATCCGTCTTGCCCATTCGCACCACGATGGCATTGGAAGCCTGCTTCACCATGGCTAGCACCACGATCGTCCCAGCATCACGGCACTCGCAAGGCACAAGGCGTTCATGATGCGCGCTGAGCCCGTATGCAATCAATTCACTTGCGCTCGATTCGCTGCATGCGCGAGTACCCGGTACCGAAGTCGGACCCCGCAAAATAGTCCCCGCGTCATACCGCGATGGCTGCTTTTAGTATCACCGAGCGCGCGCATTTTTCCTGTGATTCATACTTTTACCTGGGCTGAGCCTGCGCTCTGGGTTTTCCTTTCTGGTCTCTGATATACTGTGCGCCGGGCTTTAAATCCTCATCCATTACCAAAACTTGACAAAATCATTGCGCGGCACACTGCGGAATTGCGCCGCGAGAAAAGTTCCACTTCACAAGCCAAAATGCCGATGCTCAAGGACCCGTCGAAGAAGTACAAGAAGTTCGAGCCACTGCACCTCCCAGACAGGACATGGCCGAGCAGGACGATCGACCGGCCGCCGCGGTGGTTGTCGACGGACCTGCGGGACGGAAACCAGAGCTTGGTCGATCCCATGGTAAGTGCGCGCGCAACCCTCACTCCTCTTACACCACCAACACGGCACGCAGGACGGCCAGCAGAAATGGGACTACTTCCAGATGCTCGTCAAGCTGGGCTACAAGGAGATTGAAGTCTCCTTCCCCTCCGCCTCGCAGACCGACTTCGACTTCACGCAGCGCCTCATCCAAACACCCGGCATCGTCCCCGAGGATGTGTGGGTGCAGGTCCTCTCGCCGTGTCGCAAGGAGCTCATCCGGCGCACCGTCGACTCCCTCAAGGGCGCGAAGAAGGCCATCCTCCACCTCTACCTCGCGACGAGCCCATGCTTCCAGCAAATCGTTTTCAACATGAACGACGACGAGACAGTGGCGCTGGCAGTCGAGTGCACAAAGTACGCGCGGTCCATAACAAAGGATGACCCTGAGCAAAAGGGCACCGAGTGGGCATACGAGTTTTCGCCAGAGACCTTCTCAGACTCGTCGCCCGAGTTTGTCATCAAGGTGTGCGAGGCAGTCAAGGCTGCCTGGGAGCCCAGTGTCGAGAACCCCCTCATCTTCAACCTGCCCGCGACTGTCGAGATGGCCACACCAAACGTTTACGCCGACCAAATTGAATACTTCTGCAAGAACATCTCCGAGCGCGAGAAGATTTGCGTCTCCCTGCACCCACACAACGACCGAGGATGCGCAGTCGCAGCGGCGGAACTGGCGCAGATGGCTGGCGCAGACCGCGTCGAGGGCACGCTGTTCGGCAATGGCGAGCGCACAGGAAACGTCGACCTAGTTACTCTGGGCTTGAACCTCTACACACAGGGAATACACCCCGGCATCGACTTTTCCGATCTCAAGTCTGTCATTGACATGGTCGAGACGTGCAACAAGATTCCGGTACACCCACGCGCGCCATATGGAGGCCAGCTCGTCGTCTGCGCCTTCAGCGGATCGCATCAGGACGCAATTAAGAAGGGCTTCCAGAAGCGCACCAAGGATGGCGCGGACAACGAGAGTCGCTGGCAGATTCCATATCTGCCCCTCGATCCTCGCGACATTGGCCGCACATATGAAGCCATTATCCGCGTCAACTCGCAGAGCGGCAAGGGTGGTGTCGCATGGATCATCCAGCGCCAGCTCGAACTGGACCTGCCGCGGGGTCTGCAAATCGCCTTCTCCAAGATTGTGCAGAAGGAGACCGACATGCTCGGACGTGAACTGCGACCTACAGAAATCACTGCGCTGTTCGAGGAAGCGTACCACCTCAAGCGCAACCCGCGCTTCTCCCTGATCGACTACGAAATCACAGCCGACCGCTCGAAATCGCCTGCGCCGCCGCAGGAAGGCAAGACAGCCAAGTCTGGCAACCTTCGCCGCATATTCAAGGGTGTCATCGAGATTGACCACGTTGAGCACGAGCTCCGCGGAACTGGTAACGGAGCTTTGTCGTCCCTGGTAGATGCTCTGAGGGGTCTTGGTATCGAGTTAGATGTTGTGGACTACAACGAGCACACCATTGGTACAAGCAAAGATGCAAAGGCTGCGACGTACATAGGGTGTACGTCGGCGCAGTCGAGCGTCAAGGTTTGGGGTGTTGGTATCCATCAGGATGTTGTGCAGGCGTCGCTCATTGCGCTACTGAGTGCTGCTTCTTCGGTAAGCTGAGTCCCTCTCATAACCACGAATCAATGCTAACGTCTGTAGTTCCTCAACTCAAGACCATCGACACCGATTCCCTTCCGCCCCAAGCGTTCGAATACCATTGAGATTCCAAGCCCAGAGACGAGTCCGACAAGGAGTAATCTGGTTGATAAGCTCGAGGCTGCGGTGAATGGAGAACATGCGGATGTCCAGAGCGCGGGTGTTTGAACTTTTAACTACCAAAATTGGGGCATATGGAGATTGTTTTGGACTTGCATACTTCGCGTGGGGCATTGGGTCGGCACATGACGGACTTGGGTCATAAAAGCGCTATATAGTATTTAGTCCTTCTTGATAGTCCACAACAGCATATCACCGACTTTCACCATGACTGTACGGAGCCAATTGTATGCCCCAGAGTCAGCACTTCTCCACACTTCCTGGATATCTCCCGACATCGGACGACCCTGCGTCTCACGCTTATCAGCGGCTTTCACCATAGTAGTAGTGGATACATCCTAAAGGCACTTGGTACCACAACGACATCCAGACATTCATTCCCCCATCCACCATCCATCTTTATACCCACCCATCCACCCCCAATCTTCCCAATCCCTCATACACCCATCCTCACCATGTCCCACGACATTGCCCCAGCCCCAGCCTACTTCCCTACCTCTTCCACCTCCCCCCTGCATCCGCCCTCCGCCCTCTACACCCGCCTCCGCACCCTCCCCTCCACCTCCCTGCTCAAAACCCAAGACTTCCTCATCCCCCCGCGCGCCGGCAAAGCCTGGCGCGTGCCCGCCGGCCAGCTGTTCCGTCTCTCGACCCCCGCGGGCCCGCAGGTCGGCGACCTGAATATCTGGAACGGGCACGATCCGCGCGAGCGCTTTTGGGCTGCCCGCACCAGGCAGTTGCAGGGCAGTCATGTCGTCGAGGGCGATCGGCTGTGGTCGTGTTTGCCGTTTATGAGGCCCCTGTGTGGGGTCGTGAGGGATGGGTGTGGGTTGGGGGAGAGGGAGCAGGGGAGGGATGGGAGGGGGGGAGTGACGAGGTGGGGCGGGAGATGTCATGATTTGTTGGGGACGAGATGTGATCCTTACGGTGCGTGCATTCTCATTGCTGGGAGAGGTTCTGGTTGAGCGAGGCTTGGTTGTGCTGATTAATGCTTGTGATGGGGATACAGTGAGCCATATGTTGACGGGCGCGTCGTATGATTTCCACTGCCATTCGAATCTCGTGAGGGCTGTGTTGCCGTTTGGTCTGACGGAGTTCGATGTCCACGATGTCCTCAACGTTTTTCAGGTCACTGGCCTGGACGCACAGGGGCGGTATTTCATGGAAGCTAGTCCGGGTAAGATATCTCTTTGCATTCTATCCATCGGAAACATCCCAGTGCACAGGAAAAGCTGACATGACTTAGCCACTGAGGACTCCTTTATCGATTTCTTCGCTGAGCAGGATCTGCTGTGTGCACTGAGTACATGTCCCGGCGGCGATTTGAGCGCCTGGGGTTGGCACCAGGCTGACGAGGCTGCGGGCGGAGAAGAGAAGGATATGAAGAGTACGTGTCGCCCGATCAGAGTTGAGGTGTGGGAAATCAAAGACAAGGAAAAGGTGTTGGAGGGCTGGACAGAGCCGAGCAGGAGCGAGTATAGGGGCATGCATGGGATGGGAGTACCGGAGGGGGAGAGGTAGATGCGGATGAGATCGCGGCTTTAGTTGAGGTTGTGGTCGGTATAACGTTCGAGGAATACCACCAGCGATTTGGAAGACTCCGTTCAAGTTGTCGTTGTGTGTGGAAGCGATGTTGCGAAAGGGACGCAGTTGCATACCCGTGGGAAAAATTGGAGACCGTGGGTGGAAGTGGATCAAAACCTCCAAGCTTCCTCACTAATATCGAACAAAAGTATGACAGCTTCACAGCGGCAACCAGCCAGTATCACACTGAATGTAAAACGCCTGGTCACGATATAGTTTCGTGGTAGTTTCCTCTCGCGCCTGAGCCATGTCGACGAAGATGCTGTCAGTCCATCCATACTCCTTACTCGCTACCCATCCGGCCCCCTTCTATTTGATTTCCTGAATAGTGATTCCTGAGGAGTTGCCGTATTATGTTCCTTGCATCTCATCGTTCTGATAATGGTATAATGGAACGGCTCTGCGTGATTTGTCGGGCTCAGCAGGTGTCGGCATCATGGTGCCACTTTCACTCAAAGAAACAACAACAGTGTATCATCATTGCATCACAACAAACGGAAGAGTCCCGCCGAGTCTGCCTGTTCACCTTGCACCCTCTATCGATAGGCTGGTGCTTGCCTCCCGCCTGACCACCACCTACAAATACATCCGCCGCCCTCGACGCTCACTCTCCTGTACCTTCTCCTCACCCTCGGCCTTCTTGTCTCAACTCATTGATGACAGTCGGCAGTCCTTCCAACAACGTCTTGAGCACACGATATTCCCCTTGAGTGGCAAAGCAATGGACGTGCAAGTCTATACCACTCCATCCGCAACGATGCCGGTCTCCAGCCAGCCCGGCACGAAGCGCAAAGCGCCTTCCCACGAACCCAATGACACCCACGTCGACCCAGGCGCGCAGCACAAACAGGCCAAGTCGAAGCGTGCGAAACGTCCCAAGGTGGCCGACAGCGCTACGCCTGCGGCGAAGACTGTGGGAACAATTGAGATCGGAGACCGCAAAGAGCCTGAGACGGCCACCCCCACAAAGCAGCGACAACTAAAGACCACCACCGTGGTGGCACAGAAGAAGAAGCGAAAGCCAAAGGTGACACAGCTGGCCACCACTACGACGATTCGGACGGCTGTGGGCGAGGACAATGAAGATGCCACAATGGCCGATGCTCCCGATCCATCATGCGCGGCACCTACTGTCATCGATGGGCCCATCAGTCTCCAACAAGTAGCCACCGGTGTTAATAATGGTATGTATCAAAAGCAAAGTCATCATGGGCAAGCAGCTAACTTTTCTGAAAGATCCAAGCATGGCGCAGACTACGGCTGCCTCTACAGCAGAAACTATCGCCACGACTCCGGACCATGCCCTGGCGACCAGCAACCTGCCACAGCAATCTTCGGTCCAGACTTCTGCAGCCACTGCGGGAAATGGAAATGGTAAGGAGTGGTCCAACAATGTCTATGACTGTGCTAAGAAACCTAGTATTCGGCAGCCCACCTCCCCCTCTCTTTACACCATGGACCTTGTCATATGGACAGGCCCATGGAACCTTCGGCAAAGCAACTGCTATGACCATAAACTGGTCCACTTTGACCCAGGTCGACTCCAAGGATAGAATTATCTACGAACTTCGGGCTCCATGGAACCCCAAACCGCCATCATGGAGCGAAATTAAGGAGACGTACAATAATCTCCATGGTGCAGACTTCTCCCTTGAAGGCATACGAAAGTGTTTTGGGAGAGCCAACAAGGTCGTCTTCGCAGTCACTGGAGTATATTTCTTGGGAAGCTCACTCGGCCTGACGGATTCCGGTATACCAATTGACACCGTCATGATGAAGGATTTGGTAAACACTGGCCTAATCCTCAAACCGGTGGCAAAGTCGAAGAAGGCTGCCCCAAAGGTTGGCGGTGCTGCCTCCGACTTGAACTTTGATGGTGAAGTCTTCCGACTGGTCATTTTACAGTCAGGGACGACTGCTCACGTAGAGCGTTTGGTATCGCGGGAGATTGTAAAAGCGTTGAGCATCGACCACGATTGTATCCTCCAAGTCTCTGCCAGCACTTTCGATCGCTGGTATAGCTGCATCGCCTTTGGGCTCCGTCACACGTTTCCGAAACGTGTCTACAAGCTCAAGCAGAAGTCCGATGGCGATTTCAAGTATCAGGATGAGGGCCTTCCTCCAGTAACTATCCAAGGACTGCTTGATACCTACGTTCTCTCGCAGATCATGGGTACTAAGGAAGTCAGCGACATGATCATGGACGAGATTCACAAAGTGCTCAAGCGCGAGAAGTCAGTATCCATCCAGTATCAGCATGGCAGCATCTGCCTGGATGATCCGAACGACGTGGTGCGCTTCTTGGACCTTCAGCCGGACGATATTCATCATCTTTGGCGATGCACCAAGCTCGATGATCCTTTGCGAGCTCTGATCGTCGATTTGTGGTCTTACGAGCTTGAAATGGCTGAACAGCAGACTGAGAAACCGGACTGTCAATGGGCAAGACAGGCTAGCGAGCTGCATACGGCCTTTGCTCGAAGCACCCAGCGGTATAACCTCACGGAGGCTTTTGCTAACGGATTGACTTCTGCTCAGATGTGCGCTTCGTACCACAACCACGGTGCAGGAGAGCCTTGTTACAAATCCAAACTGCCTTCAGCAAAGTCAATCAAGATTATTGACAATCTTCTTGATGTTCCTCTGCCCCTTCACATCGACAACATTCGTCACACGATCTTCAACGAGACTGGTGGTTGCCTCGACTTGGATCGGCTGCAGTCCGAGAAGCAGATGTGGGACTGGGAGAGCGTTCGCTCGATCAATGCCTGGATCTTTGTGCCGATGAAGGGCCCTCAGATCCGAAGCGTACGGCCTGTTTTCTACGATGAACACGAGAGGGATGAGTTTGGTCGCCTTCCTTCACACCCTGGCCATAAGAAACCCAAGTGGGCTCAACCACGTCCCGAGGAGGATGAATATACCGAAACATGGTTGAAGGCAAAGCACAAGGAGATTCCACGTGAGGCCCGCAAGCTTGTCAAGCCCCAGGAAGGCGATCCAGGCGAGGTCTACTTCGACCTCGACGACGAGATGTGGATTGCACCACCGGACTTTGCGGATCACGTCAAGCAGCGGCCAGGCGAGGATTACCACGACTACCAGCGCTACCGAACGTGGCTTTGGAAGCAAGAGGGACGCCGAGTTCCCACAGTGAGATGCCAGCGCTGGCGACCTTCGTGCGATACTCCCCTTGGCTGGAAGGATGCCTTCGTCGATAAGGGCGCTAAGGAGTCCGACACCAGCAAGAAGTCCACCAACTACGACGAGGTGATTGTATGGGAAGATTTTGATATGGAAGAGAATGAGGACGGGGACGACGTCAGCGTGCACGAGGATGGGGTCGAAGTTTAAGTCGACATGGGCAAGAATGAGCACGAGCAGAGCGACACATTTGAGGGTGCCGCAGAGACTTTGGTTGAATGAGCATAGACTCTAGTGCCACTGCGGAAATTGGGCACAGATCGGGTTTGGCAAAAGCCAAAACACCATGAACACACGGTCCTTCCTTTCTTTAACATCTGAGAAGGTATCTTCCACGACTACATCATCGACAGACATCCACCACATCGCTTCAACTCAGATGGTACTTGCGACCTTTCCCCCGGTTTCTCTCGGCTTTTGCAAGCACATTGGGCATGATGTCTTCACATCGTAATCTCCTGCATCATCCGGCCCTCACTGCTCAGACCGTCAAGGCATTGCTAGGCTGACTTCGGGTTGTATCATGATTCACCTCAGGTATAGATCTTTGGGCTGCCTGGTACTTCATATCATCCTTTCCCTGGAGTGGCGCTCCTAGATCGACCCTTAGCATGTAGCACCTGGTTTAGCAAATATAAAAAATACAAGCGCATTCCAAACCATGTCCAGTTTTGACCTGTTGCATCATGAAGGTGACGCCATCCTTACCCAAAAGAGTAATGCGTATGCTTCGTAACTTCCTCCCTTTGCATTAATCCCAATGGTCTTTCATTTCTTATCAGCATTATCGCATACCGCTTCATGTTCACTCTGCAATTGTAATGCCGTCTCTGATGCATGTTCTCGATTGGTGCAGCCCCGGTCACCCAATCTGGAGACGCACTTTACGCCACGCATCCAAATGAAGCACTACCATGAAACCCACGATGCCGGATCCCAACAGCCACTCGGCCGTTCGAAAGATTCTTGAGATAGCGGCAGTTCTATCGCCCCACACGAAAGGCATGGGAGTTGGAAAGCCCACAGGCACGGACACGTTCCTACAATGGTGAACTCACTTCGCAAGCACAGAATCTAGCACCATCGCGCATCGTGCTAGTCAATATGAGAATCTCAACACTGAGCGTAGTCGCGTTGTTAGGCGCTGCGCAAGCACAAGGACCACTGCCGAATGGCACACGCCAGGCTGCGATGATGCGGTTCGCATGTTCCCAGCTCACTGTGGAGCGCCTCGACCCGCTCGTCAACCCTGGACTGATTGGCAGCCCGCATACACATCAGATTGTGGGAGGAAACAGCTTTCAAGCGGAGATGAAGCCCGGCGAGCATGACTTGGTTGCAAAGAGTACATGCACGACTTGCACTTTTAGTGAAGACTTCAGGTACGTATTGATTCAAGTTCTTCGCAGTACGCTCTGAGCTCGAGGATAAGTCTAGCTTGGGCAACGGTAGAGCCCGTGTTTGCAATCAGCTCGCTGATTCCGTTTAGCAACTACTGGACAGCTGCACTCTACTTCCGAGCCCAAAACGGCACCTTCAAACGTGTTCAACAGTATGCAAACCTAGGTCTCGTCCAAAGAGGCGGCATGACTGTGTACTACATCCCACCATATGATGGCGTTAGCAATGTCACAGCATTCAAGCCGGTAAGCTCCACAGCCCCTTCCACACATGCCAATCGAACTGACTTCAACGTAGGGCTTCCGCATGATCGCCGGTAACCCTATTCTGCGCAACACAACTGGAGAGTCCCGCGGCATCTGCCACCGTTGCGTCTACAAAGACGCACAACCGTTCGGCGGCGCGCCTTGCACTGAAGAGGATACCACATACCTCCCCATGCGATTCTGCGAAGGAGGTATCCGAACACAAGTCACTTTCCCAACCTGCTGGGATGGTGTAAACCTCGACTCGCCAGACCACCAAAGCCATGTAGCATATGGCGAGATCCCATTTGAACCTTATGCGCCGCCGGTGGCAAAGTACCCGTACACGCCGGAGCAGCAACGAGGAAAGTGTCCGGAGGGTTTCCCGGTCCATTTGCCGCAGGTCATGTACGAGGTCATGTTTGATACGACGCCGTTCAATAAGAAGGAATTATGGGGCCCGAATGGGACACAGCCTTTTGTGTTCTCGATGGGCGATGCGTGAGTAGTCTCTTCACTTCGAAGTATTGATGAAAAATGTGCCATGCTAACTAGTCATGACACAGGACTGGACATGGAAACCACGGAGACTATATGTTTGGTTGGAAGGGCGATGCATTGCAGCGGGCACTGGACGCACGATGCGGCAATGACTACTGCAGTGAACTGGAGAGGCAGAGCGACGAGGACGCGATGAAGTGTGCTATTCCACAGGCTGTTGTTGAGGATGTCGATGGTTCCAATTGTGAGTTTGACTGCGTTCGTTTCGAGCATTTCTGACATTGTGCGAGCAGGGTTAGAATCGCTTCCGGGAGGAGTGCAGGTCAATGATGGTACTGGAATGTGAGCTTGGCAACATGAGGATATGAATAGTTCTTAGTCATGTCTATCTGGGTAGAGTCTGAGTCGATGCGATCCCCTTCTCTGTCCGAAATCTTTATTGTGCGCTGACTGCGCAAATCTATTGAGTCAATTTGCGCTGTAAGGAACTATATCTTTGTAAGGAGGGCATTGGCTCCGCGAGCTACTTGCAGATAAAGGAGCAGCAACAACTTCGCAGTAGAGTTAACGAGGCGCCCTACTTTTCAAAATTGCCCAGCTTTATAGGTACAGCGTCATTGTCGAAGAAGTGTGGTATCATTTATATATCAAAGGGCTCTGACTCTTATAAGGCGCATATGTTCTCTGCTCCATAATTCCCATGATGTGAGGTGAGATGCGTCCTGCGTTGCTACTTTTGGCGACCACGGCCATTCTTTGGGCCCACCTGCTAAGTTAGTAACAACCTCCCGTGCCTTCAAATTCGGAGGTGAGTAGTCATTGTATAAAAATGAAGCATGCGGTAAGCGAATGAAAACTACCTTATCTTCCTCGACGGCTTGTCGCAATAAGCTCCCAGATGTGGACAACATTGGTCAATCTTCGAGGACGGTTTCATATCAGATCAATTGGGCGAGGGGGCCATTTCGTCGCCTGTATGTCGAGTTGCAGTTCAGACTTGGATGTTCAATTCTCCTGTCGTTCTAGCAACGAAGAACAAATTGCAGTCGCCGACATGAACCCTTACAAGGGGTGCATTCTCTTATACTTCAACGATGGGCGCCATTAAATAGTTGAAAGAATACACGCTACCTACACGTCAAGGCGACTCTGTCAAGGTGGCTAGGTCACGTGCTAGCGTGTCGCCAACTCCTTAGCGTGCTGGGAAATGTGGAGTAACTTCCACAACATCGCGTTGCCCCTGCCTTCATCTTGTCTCGTCCTTCCAACGTCTATATAATCCTACACGCTTGCCGGCATCGCCTTCGTTGTCGTCGTTATACCAATGCAGCCGAGGCGGCAGAGCAGCGCGTTATCAGCCTACAGAATGTTGGCCACGAGAGCTCACGACGCGTCATTTTCCAGCCTGTCGCGACATGGACCGCCTATACTTTAACATCCAGTCTCAGTCAGGCACTTGTACTTTGCGTGACGGGTTCAGTCTAGGATCTCGGTGTGTAACTATCTGCGATCAAGCTTGCTAGGTGCCTGCTACTCTCGAAGTCCGGAGAAGTCATGTGGTAGGTTCGTCGTCGACTCGAACTTGACCTCGATTGCATGCGATCATGTCAGCATGATCTTGAATAGACTCTCCTTCTCTTGTATTGCGAAGGAAGAGTTGGGCGGATCACATGCGGAGAGATGATGAGAATAGGCTGAAAGAATACCAGATGAAGAGGTGCATAATGGAGAATAAGACGGGATCGTGGCGCACATGCTGGGTGCCACAGGCTCAAAACACCAGAAGCAGCATCCGTTATTGAGGCGAAACAGCAGTGCAAGCTCCGTGAGACACGCTTCTCCAATTAGCAATGCACTCCACGATCGCAACCCCACCGTTAGCTCGCATATCGTCTCGTTCACAGTGGAGAAGTGACTTGCTCCTTCCTCTGGCCGTTTGCCGATTACCTCTCACTTCCGCCCTCCACACCGCGCGAGTTCTCACCCTCACCTTGTGTCTAGTACCCGGGGCAGACATCCAGGTATAATTACCGCTGCCCGCACCACCTTCCCTTCTTCTCTCTCCACACCAGCCTCCACTGGGCACAGCGCAGTATCTCAACTCCCTGCCTTCCCGGACGCGTGGCTGCTACACCATCCCACTGCGCCTTCTTCGACGCCCACCCTAACAGAATCTCGCCATGCGAGCCCTCTTTTCGCTCCTGGTGCTGGGGCTAGCCACCATTGGCGCCCACGCCTCCAGCTTGGAACAATCAAACCTCACCTACTTTGGTGCACCCCGTCTCGCCCTCGACGGCGTCCCTCCCCACTTCGATGCTGCCACGACTGCTGCAAACCCACCGTCATGTGGCAACAGCAGCGGGACCGCATCTCGCCGTGTAGCCTACTATCAATCTTGGTGCGTTCGACTTCAAGTCTAGCATTGTTCAACATGCATCCACTAACTCATCTTAGGAATTCTCGCCGCCGGGACTGCGACAAAGTACTTCCCAGCCAGCTTGATCTCAACGGCATCACCCATCTCGTCCTTGCTTTCGCAACTATCGACCCCACGACCTTCCAGGTCGGTTTTATGAACAAGGACGATGAGGATATCTACAAGCAGTTTCTTGCCCTCCCTGACAATGTCTCCAAGTGGATCGGCATCGGCGGCTTTGAATTCTCAGACCCAGGTGCGACGCGCCATACCTGGTCTGACATGACGAGCACCAAAGACAATCGCAAAGCCTTCATCGACTCGCTCAAGCAATTCCTGTCTGAGTGGCAATTCAAAGGCGTCGACATCGACTGGGAGTGGCCCGGACATGAGGGACGAGGTGGCAAGCCTCAAGACGGCCAAAACCAAGTGGAACTTGTCAAGGAGATGCGCCAGGCCTTGGGCAACGACATTGGTCTCGGTGTTGTCCTCCCCGCGCAGTATGACTACATGAGCAACATGGATCCCAAGGGTCTCGAGGCCCACGTCGACTGGCTGGGCATCCTCACGTACGATCTTCACGGGCAATGGGACAAGGACATTCCCGGCCTCGGTCCCAAAATCAAGCCGCACACCGACTTGAAGGAGATCGACACCGCCCTCAACCTCCTCTGGTCCAAAGATATCGACTCGAAGAAGGTCAATCTTGGCGTTGCAAACTACGGCCGCGGCTACACAGTTGCCGACAAGGACTGTATGTACTACGGTTGCACCTTTACGGGACCAAGCAAGATGGGGTCATGTACTTTGCAGGAAGGTATTCTGAGCACATGCGAGATCCGTCGTCTGATTAGCGACAAGAAGTTGAACTGGAAGGTCATCGCCGGTGGCGCTGAGGTCAATGAGGTGACCTGGGATGACCAATGGATTGGTTTCGACGATGCTGGCACTTTGGGAAAGAAGCTCGAGCTGGCCAACGACCGCTGTCTCGGTGGGACCGCACTCTGGGCCATTGACTACTCGACATGTCCTAGCGATGGCGGTTCACCACAGCCTCCGCAACCCGGTAGCTCCATGGCGCCTTCACAGTCTGCCTCTGTGCCCGCCTCCTCGATTGCCTCGTCTGGTGCACCTCCCAACTTCTCGTCGCAACCATCGTCGGCGCCGAGCCCCTCGCGAGGCAGTTCCGCAGCGCCACCGCCTCCCAAGCCATCATCTGCTGCGCCATCTTCCGCTGCGCCGTCCTCTGCTGTAACCAGCCAGCAAGGCTCTTCCCGAGCTAGTAGCAGTAGTCCAGCTCCGGCGCCGTCTTCTGTACCTAGCTCTGCCGTTCCCCCAGCTTCTTCGAACGGCTCATCCGCTCCGCCCTCTGCAGTTCCCTCCTCTGCACCTTGGACCAGCTCTGTACCGTCCTCGGGTAATTTCATCACGCAATCCTCCGCAGTATCCAGTGTACAAGGTCCTTCTCAGCCCGGTTCGAGTGGTGCTCCTACCTCAAGCGGTGCTTCTACCTCGAGCATTGTCGCCCCAAGCTCTTCTGGGGGCGCGCCGACTGTTGTGGTCCCTGTACCTATCCCATCGGCACCGTCAAATGCGCAGAGCTCCCAACAGCCTTCTTCGCAAGCCGATGCAAGCAACCCAGCCTCGTCGACCAGCCAGGCTAGTTCATCAACTGCTCAGCCTTCCTCGGGACCTGTGTCTTCGGCATCCTCAGAGATCTGGTCATCCAGTGCTGCGGGATCTTCCTCTTCATCCGTCGCATCGACCTCATCTGCAGCTTCCAGTGGAGTTCAGAGCAGCTCTTCGGCAGCTCCAGGTACACCGTCTAGTGTTCCTGCATCTTCTCAAGCTGGAGTAAGCAGTGCACCAACATCACCTGGCGCTTCTTCGCAAGCCAGCTCATCGGCTTGGGCTTCCACGTGGAGCAATGCGCCAATCCCGTCTTCTGCTAGCGGATCCAGTGCTCAAGGCTCTTCGACTCCTGTTCAATTCACGTCCGGTGCACCAGCGAGCAGCTCAAATCAGCAGTCATCTACACCAAACGCATCCTCTGTCGCTCCCAGCGGTTCTTCTGGAGGTTCATCTACTGCAGCTCAGTCAACATCAGGGGCTCCACAGACTTCCAATGCACCTGCAAGCAGCTCCGGTAATCAGGCGTCGGGTTCGTCGGCAGCTCAGCCTTCCGATGCACCTGCAAGTAGCTCTGGGATTCAAGCCTCGGAGTCGTCTGCAGCTCAGTCGTCGAACGCTGCAACGTCGGGCGGCGCTTCAACTTCAGCTGCTGCGAGCGCAACTACTTCGGCTGCTGTAAAGCCTTCGTCGTCAAACACACCGGATGGTGTGCTCTGGTGCCCTTCTGAGTGTAGAGGGGTACCATGGTGTGACAGATTCTGCGGAGGAGAATTAAGTGATATCCCACCGCCGGAATGCTGGCTATTTGACTGGTGCTGGATCTGGTGGGGATATCCTCGCCACAAGAGACAGGAGAAAGACGGCAAGAAGTGCAAGCTGCTTGGGTGTGGTAAGTCAGTCCGAGTTCTTTTCGAGACTTCTGCTAATTCTTACGGTAGACTGCGGCTGGATGGGTTTGCCATGGGGTCCGGGTTGCCCAATTGGCAAGATTGAAATCCCGTTCTGGATCAAGATCGTAATCGAGCTTATCGGACTCTTTCCTGATCCGTGCAAATTTTGGGGATGCGACGGAAATTGCGGCGTCTTCGGATGCGATGGTTTCTGCTTCGGCGAAGAAGGGTGCACTGCGTGTCCCAAAGAAATATGCCCGAAGGGTGATGGGCCCAAGAGGACAGGACCAATCCCCACCCCAATCCCAACCAATATTCACCCCCCTAATCCGCCGAACGGAAAGCCAAAGAAGTGCGAGCCACAAGATTACAAGACAGCGACCGAGCGATACGTCATGTGTGGCGAGTTCGTCAGCCTATCCTCGGCGGTCTCTGCAACAACAATTTCCACCTGGGTGTCGACGAAAGTGACAACGGCTACCTCTTCATCGTCGTCATGTAGCACCTGGTGGGATATTCCGATTATCGGGTGCAATGTGGAAGATCACTTGACTACGAAGACGGTTTCGAATACCAAGAGCAACAGCATTAGCAGCGAGACTCCCGGTCCCGCCTGCACTCGTGCGCCGCTCTCGCTCGATGACGATGAAGGTGACAACATCGGCGACCCGAGGGATGGGTTTGAATCCACGAGCATGTTCGGCAACATGACGGACGTGCCATCGCGGACCTCCACCATGTTCAATTCGACAACGTTCACTTCGTCTGCCGCAACACCCACTTGCACGGATAACCGACCGTGCTGGAATTACTTCGACAAGACTTGTGTCGTCCAGCGCTGCACTGACACCAATGATCCCGAGTTCTGCGCGTATCGTTGTCTGAGCGACATGTGTCTGGCGCCAAATGCACCAAAGGACTGCGCGACTGGCAACATTTGCGCTCACCCGGCCTGTCCGAAGGATCTCATGGGTGCACCAGCTACGAACTTCACGGTCACGATCACATATCCCTCCAATGGTCCAACCAAGACCTGGACGATCCCGGCCTCGTCGAACTATACCAAGACCTGGTGGGCTACGCCCTCGTCCACATCTTCATCTAGTGCCACATGGTCCCAGACCTGGTCAGAACCCACATCGTTCGAGGTGGGTACGTCCACAAAATCTGTCCAGGTCGGTACGTCTACCCCGCCTGCAACTACATCCAAACCAGGCCCGATGGACAAGAACGGGAAGTGGAAGGTCAAGATTAGACTTTGGCGGACTGACACAGCAGCACAACTTGACTGGACGCTGTACGACCCGAATGGATACGAAGCCGGCAAGGGCGACGCATCCTCGCAGGGTAAGGACGATGTCGGCTTCTACGTTGAGTCAAAGAATCGCATTCTTGAGCATCACATGCCCTTTGGGGTCAACGGCTGGTTGCGTGACTGGCCCAAGTTTGATGACGCGCGTGTGCAGTTCCTAATCGAGAAGACCATGCCCAACTGCGACTATCTGTGGAAGGCGCCCTGCAAGCCGAGCATGCAGACTGAGAACAGGCTGGAGACCCTGATGTTTGAGGTCAACACCTGCTGGCAGTACTGCAAGAATGAGAAAGACCAACTCGTGTTGCCATCGGACATGAATTGCCAGGACCTGAACGATGCGGACTGGTACGATGCTCTTGATGGAGCCAAGCACCGCGCATTTGAGTGTTTCTGGAAGGGTTTCTAAGATTTCGAAAGTTCGTGTCACCACCATCTGAGGAGAACGTGCATGCGATAGTAGGCATCTAAGCCCTCACTGGTCATGATATTTGGTTTGAGCGTCAGATAGATTGAGTTAAGATTAATCTATAACTGTCTTCACGTGCATTTTGTAGCTTTTCTCGTGCGATGTGCACTTCAGGTTGAATGGAACATTCCTTCCATGCCTCAACTTGCGTTGCTAGCGGACCTACTAAACCGGAACTGAGCGGTCAATTCCGAATGATTCATGCTTGAACCGTCAGGCGCTCCTCCTGTGAGCGTCAAATGTACTCCAAGACGACGAAGTCTACCGTTTTGTCGCGTGCAGGAGCCATGGCTCTTACCTACCCCCTTCGATGTGCTTCTCTTACACTCGCAAATTCATCATCTTCACTATCAATAACTTAAGACTTATTCGCTTCGGGTCCTCGTCAAGATGTCCGATACTGTTTCACCCATCCAACGGTCGCGCGCCAACTCCTCCCCTTCTGAGGATCACAAATCGAGGTGTTGCGTTGCTGCAAGACCACGCGTCTGTTCTGGGACTCTCCAACAATGCGCTACAGGTGACATACCTCGAGACACGGTCCAAACGAACCGAGTCACTACGGATTCGCTCGTACCGGAGCGACCGACATACAATAACTTTACGATAATTAGGCCATTCATACATACTAAGTCGAGCCCAAAGCCAACGCCAAACAGTGTTGCAAGCCAACCTTCGCACCATACCAGGAACGAGTCGAGTGTCAGCGACTTTGCTTATCCCACGTATGCGCGAACTCGTGTACGATCCCTCGATCAGAACTTTACGTTTCTCCCGGCTTCCAGTACCACGGGCAACAATGCAGAGCAAGTCTCTGGCTGGCATACACGCAATGAACAATCATTCGACTCCACGCAGTCCACCGTGGTCAACACCACGCGGAATTCCTCGATCGCGCACGCCCCTCCCAACCACGAGCTCACCAAGTGGGAGCAACTGCGCAATATTGTTGCTGCGTCACCACCGGGCGCGAATGTCAGGATTGAAGTGTACACATCCTCGCGCAAGCCGAATGGAAATCCAAGTTCGGAAGGGCAGACGCGACGCCCAGTCTGGCAACATGACGACGCCGATGGAAGGACTGTATGCTATGTCGACCGACATTCCGAGCTCCGCCAAGTACGCGTGCGGAAACAAACGTCCTCTTGGAAAGAAGTCCCTGGAGAATTCCTCCTTGACCAGATACGCAAAGTCAGCCACACTGTCTTCAGCAGCATATCCACAAGCGTTGAGGACTTTCTACACGATGCGTCCGATAGTATTCAACGTCTACTCCTCGCAGTGTTGATATCATTCCTGATATTCGTGTGGGCGCTTTGCCACCGCATCTACCAAGCTTGCGTACTTCTCTTCTACATTCTTTGCGCGACGATGGGCGTATATATCGCCAATTGGATAGTCAAAGTGGTTATCTCGCCGTTCTTGGAGTATTGGTTCCCGTTTGCGGATAGCAAGTCGCAGCTGGATCCAATATTGGATAAGGACGGGAAGAGTGGGCGGGTGCTTCAAGGGTGTTAGTGGAGACACAAGTCTAGGTTGGTAAACTTGCTGTGCAATGTCGCCATCGCTCTGTGCTGTTGGTCTTAGTGAAGCGGTGCCCGTAGCGTTGAACCTGCAAGGTCCTCTTGGATTTCGATCTGATTCTCGAGCATGTGCATGGTGTCGAGTTTCTGGTGAAATGGGACCGGTTTTCCTCGGCCACCCAGTGCCTCTCGCCAATGCTAAACCTCACACATTCGGCTCATCAGTCACCGAGCTTGTTCAAGCAGGGTCACTCACCCACATTCGATTGCATAGGTACGGCTACACAGCTCAACTTTTGTCTTCAACGTCACGTGGGTCTAGTCTGCTACAAAGATGTTCGCTGCAGTCCGCAAGCTTAGGGTTTATCACAACGCCCGACGTCGCTCCCCACTACTACGTATGGTAACATCCGCCACGCCTCTGTCTTGCGGTCATCTTGCACGCGGATACTGTGCACTGCCTAGGCCATGACGACCAGTTCCGCTGAGATGGAATATCTCGCTGTGGTTGATCAGATCTGAGGATAGCTTTCCCTTGAATGATACCAGCGAGATCAAGAGCGCGTAACAACACAAAAGACTAGTAACTTCACATTCGGCGCAGGATGATCCCCATACAGGCCCCGTATTATAAACTTCGATTTCCGGTATAAGCGAATGTATGTTGCGGTATGAAAGAGACTCCTCCGCCTGCCATCTCTCACTGACCCTCACCCTATCAGACACCTAGACCTCTAGGCTTGGAACACCACCAAGTCTGCCATTATAATCACCTAGTCATCGGCAGTAACATACTCTCTATTGTAAGCAACGGCCTCGACAACATCGCCATCCCTCGCCTCCAGCGCATCCTCAACCGTCATACCATCGCGCAAATCGATCCTGGTCGTCACACCATCGCGCACCTTGAGCACTGCGTTGGGCTCAGCGCAAGCCTCCGTCTCCGGCTCACGCTTGACGCGCGAAGACAGCCCAGTGAGCCACTTGCCGGACAGGCGGTTGGACGAGTAAGTGAAGCAGACAGTGCGGGCTTGTGGATTGGTGTTGGTTGCCACGCTGCCGGTGCAACCGCTGCCAGTCCAGCCTTGAGAGCGACTGTACTCGTGTCAGTGTTTGAGAACCTACCCCTGGATTTGGATATAGGGTGAATAGAGACGGACGTACCTGTTGGCGGGAACAACCATGCGGATGCGGGTGCTGGCGGCGCCGAGGTTGCAGCAGTTGCCCTCTTGGATCCCGAGACAGCACACGGCGGAGCCGAAGCAGTCAGTGCCCGTGGGGCGGCAGATGTCGGCCGCGAGAGTGGTGCCGATGGTGGCGGAGAAGGCTGCGAGAATTGCGAGGAACTTCATGATTATAAATGGTTGCGTATATTGTAGTGTTGGCGGTGTTGGAACTGGTGTGGTGTGTGGTAGTGATTCTGAAGGGGAGATCACCAGCGCTTTATACTTACGGATGAGATGAATTGATCGTGGTGCATGTGTGCAATCTGCTCGCTCGGACGGAGTATCGCGGATCGAAAGGATCCAGTGAGCTGAATGTGCTACTGTATGCCCGTGTGGCATGATCGTCTTACCATTTGTCTTGGTAGCAATATAGTTGCTGACGTCGTTGACAGAGAGGTGTTGCATATTTGGGTCACGCTCATAACTAGGCAAGACAAGAGCACATTGAGCTGCGTGTGCCTGCTAAAATTGAAGTGTGACTGGAACGATGCCTTCTCTGTCGCTACCAAGACTGCGGCCAAGAGTTGGTACTTCACCGGTTCTTCTCTCATGCTGTCAGAGTGATCATGCCTCCCATCATCAATGGCATCAGAAGCTAACATAGATTTCATGACTGCTAAATAGTTGTTCTCTGACGTCTGAATAGTTATTGTTTCTATCTTGTTCGTGTCTAAGTTTTTTGTTTCAAGTCTCGATAAACTGTTTAATGTCCGCAGCGCGACAGGCGGTATCCAACGTGCTCCCACTCTTGCACCGAACACTTGAAAGCCTGCAAAATGGCGTAATACATATTATGTTGGAAATAGCTAGTAACTCTATATAAGGACGTGAATGTACGTTGCTGATTCATGGGCGTGGCAGTAAGCTTATACAGGGATACATAGTGCCAGACTCGCTTCATCGGTCGGATGGTCGGTCGAGTTCGGTGCGTGGACCGAGGTTGTGTAACAGTGCCGCAGTTGGGAGGAAGCAAGGCCTCACGGTAGTTAGGTGCAACACCCTTCGACATGTACCGCAAGCAGTGAGTTAGCTGTGCATCATGCAGCCCTACCAACAGCGCATGCAGGGACTGAACTTACCCGGCGCTATTGACGCCTCTGCCATGTATTGACGCTCGTCACGACGGGTATTGCCAGAAGCGAGGGGTAGCTGCACGTCAGCATCTCACCAGTATCCTCAGCTACAATTTCGCAGCACGTCCAGGGTGGTATTCCGCTCACGCAGCAGTCACTCTTCTAAGCCAATATATTCAACT
>TARA_R110002003_G_scaffold117_1_pt1 | contig 29945 bp, 28 predicted proteins | sample TARA_R110002003 | Tara Oceans TARA_R110002003 (sample SAMEA4396441) | marine metagenome | biome: Westerlies Biome; feature: [SRF] surface water layer (ENVO:00010504); material: water (ENVO:00002006), including particulate matter (ENVO:01000060) such as... | depth 5 m | reverse complement strand
TGGAATCACCAGATAATACCACTCCAGGATCATCGCCATGGCGATTGAGTACAACTTTGGGCTTCGCAGTTTGCAGTTTAGGGGCGCTCGAGGACTTTGATACACGCCGCCGCGATGGCTCGCGCGAGCTTGTCGTAGACTCCTCGTCATAGGTAGTCCTGCTGTCGCGTATATTCTCGCGGGACATGCGCTCAAATTTGTCGCGATTGCGAGAAGTGCGAGTCTCCTCTTTCAAAGCGTTCAGCTCAGGCAGGATGAGACGCTTGATCGCATCTTCGACAGTGGCAAGCAGCTTTGGGTTATTCATGGAAGAAGTACCAGACCGCGTCTGCGAGATGCCAGACCTGCGGTCGGCGTTGGAAGACACGAGGCTCGACTCGGTGCCGCTGATGGCGCTGATCTCCTCGGTATCCTTACTCCTCCGCCTGTGTGACTTGCGTGGTGAAGTCAACTCTTCCCTAGTGGTCTTCTTGGTAGTCTTGGACGATGATGGCTCGATGCCCTGTTGCTGTTGCAGCTTCTCCATGACTCGCTGTGTAATGCGGTCCTTGCTTAAGCTTCTACTGCGCTGATGCTTTGGCGCTCTTAGTGTGGCTTGCTCTTCGGCAATCATAGACTCGGTGACTGCCTCCCTTTCTAAGCTCCTGCTTCTGCGTCGACCTGGAGGTCTGATCTGCGGGGTACCCTCAAGCATACTATCCGCTGGCATGGACGAAATGTCTGATGCCATGGGAATAAATCGCCCGCCGTTGCTGGAAAGGTCGCTGTGGTTCTGTAGTACTTCTATCTCTACAGGCGGGATCGAGGAGATGTTGGAGATGTCTGAATATGCTTCGGTGGTCCGAGTGTCGATGACCTCGTCGCGGGGCTTGCTGCCGAGCGAGATGCGCCGGGTGTATGAGGGCTTCCGGGGATTTCGGCTGGTCTGGGTGATCTGGACGTGGTTGGTCGCAGTGGTGCTTTTGCTCTTGCGAGAGGATGGGGTGACCCTCACACGGACGCTGGGGCGCGAGCGGGTCTTGCCGTCAGTCTTGCCGGCCTCGAAATACTCGATGAGCAGCGAGGTCTGCGAGGGGAATTTCTTGTGTAATGTGCCCTGGGGCTTGGTGGTGTTGATGGTGATGGGTGTGCCGTCTTCAGGGACCGAGTAAGAAGTCTTGTCGGTGCGCGTAGAGACGTTGGTTTCCACGTCCGTACGGAGAAGTGTGTCGTCTGCGGAGTCGAGAGTCGAGGGTTCAGTGGGTGCCGGGAGAGGAGGTCGATTCGTGTCAAAACCCATTGTAGAATCCTGAAGACTCTAAAAGGTGGTGTGGCCGGTCGACGACATGGGCGCTGATTTTGTCGCGATTCCTCGGTGGGGTGTGCAGCGCGAATTCGGATGGGGGAGCGAGTGCAGGACCGCTGCGTGGCTGTTTCTCGTTTGCGCAACCGGGAACAGGTGCTGGTACCACGGCCGGCTTGGGGCGCGCGCTCGAGCGCAGGCAGCTAACGTGGAAAGCGGCCGTCTACGAGGACATAGCAGGGCGCATGTGCGGCAGACAGGCAGTGCGACTCGCGGCGACGACGGGGTGCGAGGTGGGCGCTGGCGACTCGGAACGAGAGCTGAGCAGCGAAGTTGGTTAGCAGCAGCACGACGAGCAACGGCAGGTGAGGTGAGGGAAGACGCCGCGCCAGGCACACACACAGCGCCGGAAGAACTGCAGAGAGACGCACCGAGGCCAGGGACTGCCGCTGGGGGGCGAGGGGATATGAGGTAACAATGGCTCGGAGAGCGCACGAAGGTGGAGGATAGGGCTGGTGGCTACAGTAGTCGTGTAGGGCGGCCAAGGTCGAGCGCAAGCTAGCGCCTAGTGGTCCAGCTCATTGGTGCCGACTCTCGACAACTGCACATCGACGACGCCCAAGACCGGCTCCTCACTGTGCGCAAAAATAGGGAAGCGATGGTGCTGGCAGTGGGCGCTACACATCAGTCATGCTGGGACCTGTCGCTTGTGCATTCACAGCCTCAACATAAGACATCTGAATTGCGGCCATCCCAGCCACCTCGTGCTGCACCACTCCACCACCGTGCCTCTGTTCCCTCGTGGACCCCGTTCGCCATGCAGGCGCTGCATGCCGCACACAGGAGTGCAGCAGGAGACCCGCAGTGCAGCCGGTTTGCAGCGCTGCGAGCGACTCTGAGAGGATGCCGACGTGTGTCTCCATTGTCATGTGTGCTGGAGGCTGGGAACTTCTCTCTAGAGACGACGTAGTTCTCGCCCCGCACCAGAGCCTCAACTGCACCTCTCTGGACATGCACTCCTCTGCAGTATCCCCATGCCAACTGAAATAACCTCACGCACACCGCCATCTCGTCTGAAGCCTAATCGGACTTTGCATCGTCATCAAACCATCTCGATGGCACACTAAACTCTAGTCTACGTTACCAGGGGGATGCTGCCGAGCGCCGCGGCCGACGGACGCTTCCGTTGGTCGTTTCGCCCTTCTCCCACGTCATTGGCTGCCGCGTTTCTAGACTGCCAGCGCATCGTCCATACAGCCACGATAATCGCGCGGGTGGTAGGGCTGGGTGCGGGAACGACGCATCGAATAGTATGGCCAGGAGGCTATATCGCAGAGGATCGAACATGCGGAGGATGGAGCTGCGCTGAACTGGCAGTCGTTGAGTTTTGAGAAAATGCCCATGTCGCAATGTGAGTGGTCGGACGGCAAAAGGGCGAGGCTGCTCTTCACCGGTGTGGTGGCGGCTGAGTACCTTCACGCGAGACGGAAATTTGCAACGTCTTGATTCTGCGTCAAAACTGCAGATACATTCATCGGACATGCAGATAAGCCACAGAACTCCAATACCCGGTTTTGATGGCGCCAGACTCCCTGCAGATGCTCAAAATCCCCTCACTTCCACCCTAAAACCGCTTGTTCGGCTTCATTGGCCGTCTCCCCTGCTGCGGCTGCCGTCCGTACTCTCTCCGGCCTTCGACCTTCTTATCTCGGCTCAGACTTGCGCCCAGTGAGATGTCAATTCGTGGTGGTGTGGAGAAGCCGAAGCTCTTCGCCACCTTGACGAGATCAAGTTTGTGTACGTCAAAGACGGATCGCAAACTGTGCGATGCGTAGGCTTGCAGGTAGGAGCGATAGCCGTCCTTGGCAGATTTGTTGAGGTAGTAGTTCTTCGAGATCAGGGCTTCCAGCTGGGATTGGATATCTGTGGTGTTGTTAGTATGACAAGATTACGGGAACCGGGATGCACTTACTCAAGATCTTGTTTGCTGGTAGCTCAAACTCCACCAATGGCACTCTCGCCTCCTTGAGCAGCTTCAAGAAGCCCACCTCAGACGGCAGTAAGAACATCAGACTCCTTCCCTTGCCGTCTGATCCTCTGGCTGTTCGACCCACACGATGAATGTAGTCGCGCGGGTCATCCGGTGGGTCGAATTGAATAACCCAGTCAACCTCTGGGATATCGAGTCCTCGTGCTGCAACATCCGTACAGATCAGTGTCCCTGACTGTGCATTGCAGAACTCAAAGAATCGGTTTGTTCGTGCCTGCTGTTTGAGCTTGCCGTGCAGCTCCAGTACTGGCAGGTCGATATAGTTGAGTAGCTCGGCGTAGAACTTGACCGAGTTGCAGCTGGAGAAGAAGACGATGACCTTCTTCTTCTGGTGCTTCTTGAGGAAGCTGAAGAGCAACCTAAAGCGCGTGTCCGAGTCGCAAATGACGTAGCCTTGTTCTAGGCCTTCTACTGTGGAGTGCTCTTTGCGGTAGTCCACGTTGATGTACAGTGGTCCTGCCTTCAGCGATATGCGTGCCAAATCCTCGACCTTGGTTGTCTGTGTGGCGGAGAACAGCATAGTCTGCCTGTCTGATGGAAGAATCTTGATGATGCTCCTCATCTCGTCCTCGAAACCGACCTCGAGAATGCGGTCTGCCTCGTCAATAATCAAGCTCTTCAAGTTCTTGAAGACAAAGCCTGGCGTGTTGTGCAGATGGTCCAACAGCCGCCCAGGTGTCGCAATCAGCAGATTGACGCCCTTGACGAGCTTCTCTGCCTCCGCTCTCCGGTTCGCTCCACCGATTACGATGCCAAATGTCTGTGAGTGCTTCTCCATGAGCTCTCGCGCAACTCCGAATATCTGTAGGGCGAGTTCTCGAGTGGGCGATACGACGATGACACCGGTGCCGTTGCGGGGCTTGAATCGCATAGCTGAGAGCATCTCGATCGCGGGTATGAGGAAGGCGAGAGTCTTTCCACTTCCGGTCTTCGCTGCTCCGAGTACGTCCTTTCCACTTCATCATGTTAGTTAGGTACATGCACTGAAATTTCGAGCTATACCTCAGGAGCGGCGGGATCGCTTTGCGCTGGATCTCCGTCATGGTCTCGAAGCCCATAGTCTTGATGGCCTCCATTGTCCTGTCGGAGAGCTTGAGCTCGTCAAAGCGCGTCGGATCCTCAAGCGTGGGTATTGAAGTTCCCGAGGGAAGGGCTACAGAGTTTGCGCCATTCGCGACCTCGTTCTCTTCATCTTCAGAATCTTCCTTCTCGGATGCCTTGGATTTCTTCGCCTTTGCCGCAATCTTCTTGAGCTCAGCGTTGAGCTCTTCCTCGTTTTCCTCTTCACTGTCGACGCCGTTCTCAGAAGGCTCGGCAACGTCTCCATCTACCACGGGCTCTTCTTCTGGCTCGGGCGTGTGAACTTTCTTCGACTTCTTGCGAGGCTTCTCTGTGGCGGCGACGTCATTGCTGGCTGCTTTTACCGGCTCCTCATCCTTCTTGCTCTTGTGCTTGCGCTTGCGCTTTTTCGAGTCGATATCGGCGGCCGTCATCGTATATTCGGAGTGAGATTTCGTGGTCAAAGTGCGTCAATCTGGTCGTGTCGCAAATCGCGAACTTTTCGAGAGCTAAGAAAAAAGTTCGGTGGAGTCTGTCGTGCGCCCTGATTCGCCGGCAGGGTCCGGCTCAAAGCGGTAAGGCGCCCAAGCAGCTTCTACTCCACACGCGCATCCATGAACCTCTACCTCTGGCTGCTAGTCCCACGACTCACGCACTGCTCACCGTTTTCATATCATCTTGATCTGTCAGTCTCAGGAGCCATGTCACTGGGAAATAATATCACGATCGACATCGCTTAACCCTTGTTATGCTCTGCCACGCGAACTTACAACGCCCTGCTTCCGAGGTCATGATTCCTTCTTCACGATGGTCCAATACAGTTACTAGCGAATCGAGGATGTTACCTGTATAGTAGGCATCGGTCGTCTTGACTCAGTCTCTTCTATTCAGTCGTCCCACAAATTTCCCACGTATCGCTGCAGATTACCAATCAAAGTGGAGATGTAGGCATCCTCTTGAACATGCATACATCTGGGGAGGCTGTTTATCGTATTGGTATTTCCATAAAGACTTTCCTCAGACTCATATCAAGTCACTACATCATATCTTGCATCTCAGTCACATAATCGCCCAAAACCCATACAACACTATTGATCAATGGCGCCGAAACTCTTCATGTACAACCCCCATCCCCTCTTCCATCTTCCCTTCCCCTAACACCCCCCAGTACCGGCGGCACAGGCTACATCGGCGGCTCCGTCCTCCACGCCATCGCAACGGCCCACCCAGACTACAGCATCACGGTCCTCCTCCGCCGCATTCCCAAAACCTTCGCCTCTACGTACCCCAACATCACCATCGTCCACGGCGACTACGACAGCACCTCTCTCCTCGCCTCCGAAGCCGCCAAAGCCGACATCGTCGTGCACAACGGCGACTCAGACCACGAAGCCTCGCTCAACGCACTACTCTCCGGGCTTCTCACGAAGCCAAAACCCGGCTACCTGCTCCATCTCAGCGGCACGGGGATCGTCAGCGACTGGCGGCAGACCGACCAACTCGGGACGAAAAGCGACGTAATCTGGAGCGACGTCGATTCCACCTCCCTAGCCAAGATTCGCACTCTCCCCGCCGGCGAACTCCACCGCAACACCGAAACCATCCTGCACGACATCGCACACACCCACCCCGACAAGATCAACATCGCAATCATGTGTCCGCCCGACATCTACGGCCGCGGTCTCGGCCTCGGCAAGACGCACAGCGCCCTGATCCCGCTATTCGTGCACGAGATCAAAGCCCTCGGCGCGCCGTTCTACTACGCCGCCGGCACGAACACGCGCAGCTGGGTGCACATTTCGGACCTGACGCGGCTGTATCTGCATGTCGTCGAAAGCGCCGTCTCATCCCCGAACCCAGAGAAGTACTTCAACGCGAATGGATACTACTTCGCGGCCACGCAGGAACACTCGCAGGTTGACCTTGCGCGCGCCACGGGTGCGATTCTGCATAGACATGGCGTCATTGAGACGGCGGAGCCGGTGCAGGTTGGCCTGGAGCAGCTGGATAGCATGGCGCGTGTCCCGCGCTTTCCGGCCCTGGGGCGGTATTTGTTTGCGAGTAATTCGCGCACGAGGGCGGAGAGAGCGGAGGGGGAGTGGGGGTATAAGGGCGAGGCGGAGGGGTTGATGGAGGGGCTGGAGAGGGATGTGTTGGATGCGTTGGAGGGGTAGGGTGGAGATGCGTTTGTGCGTTGTTGGTGGTGGGTGGTGGGATTGTTGTCCGGTACGGGATGAGTTTATGGAAGGGCGAATGTCGAGAATGTTAACTACAGGTACAGTGTCTACCTTTAGCTCTTGCGTAGTTTGCTTCATGGCGAAGTCGGCCCTGAGATGGCATCAGTAGCACAGAATGAAGTAGGTCATTACAGGGTTTCGATTTTAGTCAGTCTGCTCTGGCCACGTGACGATCAATCTCGTGCCGGAGTCTGCATAACCTCCAGATATCGTGTGTAGTGGATGTTTGTCGATAGCATTGTTTATCATGGTTACGAGAAGACAACAATGTTTTCTTTTAGCACATGTCGCCCCGCGTATACATTCAGGAACATTTGAACGCCATCTGTATTTGCTAGGAGATCATACCAGGGCATCTTTTATCCAACAACAAGTCTTGCCAACAGACTACCTCATTCTCCCATCGAGACCCTGCAGGTCGCGTTCTAAATCATTGCCCTGCCATCCACCCTGGTTGTAAGCCTCCTGAGGCCTCGGGTCCTCGTAGCCGGAGCGGTCGTAGTTGTTGGGTATCGGGACCTGCGGTGGCTGGTTCTGCGGCTGTCCGCCAGCACCAGGCTGCACACGGACCATTTGGCGGAAGCGGTTGACTTCAGCTAGAATCATCTTCTTCATCTCGGGAATCTCCTCTACTACTTCGAACTGGAAGTCGAAGCCTGTGGGACACGAGGGTTCGTCTGAGGCGTCATGCCAGATTTGCAAGTACCGGTGCTCGAGCGCTTCCTCGACTGAGATACGGCTAGACGGATCAAAGGCAAGCATGCGGTCCAAAAGATCGAGGGCGTCAGGATTGGCATTCCTGAACAGTGACTGGAAGGAGATCTTCTGCATGTACGGTAGGTTGCGGACGTAGTCCTGAGCACGGGGCGATCCGATTCGTGAAAGCGTCTCCTCGTTGGGCGTGCCAAGATAGTGCAGGATCTGGTTCAGCTGGTCCACGTAATCGCGCCCCTTGAAGAAAGGCTTGCCGCCCAGCAGCTCAGCGAGAATACAACCGACGGACCAAACGTCAACTACGCGGATTAGCCGTCAGATTCGAATGTGGAGTGATCAAGCGGAGAGTTAGTGGCTTGGACTCTAGGCTATAAAGAAGCCAGGATTCGGAGCGCCACCAACCATGTTGTCTCACGGGCTTTTGCGGGACGCGGGCCGGGAAGGTACGTACTGGCTTTTGTGTAGCTTTGGAAGCTCAACATGATCTCGGGTGCTCTGTACCATCTGGTCGCGACGTACTCGGTCATGTACCCCGCGTTCTCCTCAGGATCCATCGAAAAGCCTCTGGCCAAGCCAAAGTCGCAAATCTTGAGCTCGCAGTCGGCGTTTACGAGGAGGTTACCCGGCTTGAGATCACGATGCAGGACGTTCGCCGAGTGGATGTACTTCAGACCGCACAGGATCTGGTAGATGAAGGACTGGAAATGGGCATCGGTGAGCGGCTGCCCGGAGCGGATGATGGCCGCCAAATCGCATTCCATCAACTCTGCGGCTTATCAGCATTGCGCAATGTTGTATTGTGGGGGCGAGCCGTACCCTCATAGAGGTAGCATTCGTTGAAGTTATCTGGGCGGGGAATGTCCATGTCATAGAGACAGGTAATCTGTGCACGAGGTTCAGCGCGGGCTCGAGATGGACGGATCTGTGCATGGGGCGGTCATACATTTCTGTGTCCTGTGTCATGTTAGCATGTGGTGCTGTGCCAGGCGCCATGGGTACTGTACCTCTGAAGTGCTGCAGGAGCTTGATTTCGCGCAGGGCACGCTTGGCCAGGATCTTCTTGCTGAAGACATTGGTGACCTTCTTGATGGCCACGCCCTCGCCGGTCTGGTTGTTGGTGGCAGCGCTGTAGCACATGGTCAGCATCTCTTGCACCACGCTGCGGGCGCGTCGTACCAGACAATGCCGTATGCACCCTGTCCCAGCTCCTTGGTTACGTTGTAGCGCTCGTCGACGATGAATTCCTGGTTGAACACCTGCTGCAGTCAGCACCCGAGACCCAGTCCGACCCCCCTAGGCTGGATTCACCTTGAACACCTTCCTCCCTGCGAGGTCGGACATCGTGGCAGATTGCGGGGATAGCTTGGATCGTAAAAAGCGTACGTGGCGCAGCGGGGAAAGAACGACTAAAGTGCACGAAGGAGGTCACAAAAAGGCAGAAGCAGCAGCTGGGTTGCTATAAGGCTCGCTTCTAGGCGCGCGGCGAGATGTGATGGCTGAGGCGCTGGCGCAGCACAACGAAGCGATCAGGGCGGGGCGGCTGTCGAAACAGCTTGCACGTTCAAGCCCAAACTGCCGGGTAGAGGGAGAAGAGAGTACGCAATCCACCGCGCAGCGCCGGACATGCAGAATCTTATAGGAAAACGATTGACAGTACGACGGTGCAAAGAGCGGTCGTGTTTCTGTCTCTTCGCGGTCTCCGCGAGGGTAGTGGGGTATCGCGCCAATAAAGCGTGGACGAGGGGCACCGACCATGCCTCTTCTGGCCTTCCAGGGCTGACTGGGGAGCTTTAGCCACCAAGTCAGACCGCTCTGTCCGATGCGCCCTTGTACCTGGCAGCAGGCTTGAAACCATCACTGATAATCTGCACTGCGAGACGCCTTCATTTGCACCGAGGACGGCCAATGTGCGCGATGACGCTGGCTCACCCCAGCATACGAGCGTGGCAAGACCACCATAGATGAACTTTGCCATGTCAAAGAATCAAAAAAATTAGTGACCTGTCCTTTGAAGTACGCGCAAGTGACAAAGAGCGTGGATTTTGCACGTGCTCAGGGTCTGTGGAGATGGCGCGCCAATAGCGCCTCGAGACGACCGGTGCGCGTCATCGCGACGGTGAATCTCGAAGATAAAGTGCAAGAATAGTTGCCATTTTGTGCACGCTGCAACTGCGCCGACGCTGCTATGTATGTACGAACAAAGAGGGTATTCACAGAGGAAAAATCAACGAGTGCGCCTTCCTAATCAAGGTGTGACCGACCCGTCGTGCCGTGTGCACACATGCCCAGTCTAGGATGTACTCCAGCTTCATATGCAAGAGATTAGAGGTATCATATCCCAGTCAGAACGCCAATGCCGTTAATGTCGACCGCGCCGCATGCCGCGAAGCCAAAGAACGCCAGTCAATCAATCGCTAAACAGCCAACTTTTGCACGCATCATGACTCGTAAGAGAATCTCCGCCGTGACGAATCCGCGGACCCTTCCAGAGGCGAGATTGGCGAGAGAAGCGTGTCCTCAGCCGCGCGACCTTCCTGTCGAGGGCGGTACGGTGGGAGCTGGAAGAATGTGTCGCTAGCTTCCAAGAAGGCACCATCTCTTGGCGTTCTTGGGGTGATTGGAGACACGTTGTTGGTGCCAGGCAATCTTCCATGGACCATAGTCACCTCGGACGGTGAGATGGGCGCAAGTCTTCGTGGTGCATCATACACCGTGGGGGAGACGTCCGGTGTCGTTGGATCTACGCCGTTGTAGATTCTTTCTCGAACAACCATCGATTCCTTCTCAGAAAGCTGGCGGCCGCCTGCTTCTTGGCGCTCCGGTATGCATCCTGGCATTTCGAATATTTGCGCTTCAGTGTTGTCTGCTTCATTGATTGCCATCGGTTCCTTCTCTTTCGGGTTGGTGCTCATCTCGTGATATACGGCTGACTCTCCAGGCAATTCTGCCTTGGGGAATATGCCCGTTCCTGTTTCGCTTTCTTGTATAGGGGAGGTAGGAGGCTCGTCGGATTTATCTGGCGTCTCCTTCTTCGCGGCTGCCGCAGCTGCGACGTCTGCTTCGTACTTCGCCTTGATCGCCTCAAGCTTACGCTTGTGTCGACGGCGCCAGAACCACCAACCGACCACGACCAAAATCAGCGCCAGTGCGAAACCACCGCCGAGAGCGGCACCAATGATTGCGCCCGTGGAGAGAGGCTTCTTCGGAGCAGGAGGCGCTTCCAGCACAGCGTATTGGGGCGAGACAATCGGAATCAGCTGACTGGGCTTGCCAAAGGTCCAGTCGATCGCAGAAACGGAAAAGTTTTGACGCTCCCAGTCCACAGTCAAGTAGGCCTCCTGCAGGAATGTCCGTCCAAGGACCCACTGACTTGCGTTCACGCCCTGACGGATCGGGAAGTACCTCTTCTTCTGCTGGAGACCCCTGTACGGTGGTGAGGCTTCAAGATCGAAGGCAGCATAAGGCAGGGTGATCTGCATGGTGGCGTCGGTGCTGTACTTTTGGCCCAGAGTGAAAGTGACGCTAGGGTTTTGAGCCAGAAGCGTCTGGTGGAGGGTGTCGTCCACAAGGTACAGGTTGGTCTTGTTATCGTACTTCAAGCCAAAAGCGTCTTCGAACGCTTTGCAGACTTGAGTTGGCAGCCACATTTCGGCGATTGTCGAGTCGATGAACATGTTGAGGTCGTCCTGCTCGAGCAGATTTATGTTCTGCTTGGTTGTGGTGTTCGCGGTTATGCCAGCCACACCCACCACGAGATCGCGCTCGTTGTCGGGTGCGAAGATGAAGGTGAGGTCGTTGGGGATGACCTTGGAAGCGTCATATCCTCCGAGCGTTAGGCTGCCGAGGACAGTGTTGCCATCTGCTTTTGTTAGCATAGAAATGATGTGGTTGGGATCGGTAGAACGCACGGTATCGGGAGCCTGCAGTGTAGCCAAACGACAAGCTGGGTATGTTCTTCTGCTGGAAGAGATTCGTCATGTAGCTCGGCACGGAGTCCTCAAAGGCGGAGAAGTTGGTAGACTTGGGGTGTAGGCCGAGATGTCCCATCCAGAAGTTGGAAGACACCAACGTGCCTATAGTCGTGTTCTGGACGGACGGACCCTTCTCCCCCGGCAGCCCAAGTCCAACAGAGTCGAAGCCGAACAAGCCATTGCCTCCATAGCCAAGCCACTTCTCCACCCACAGTCGGTAGTAGCCCTTCAGGCGCCAGGTCGACGAAGCAGTTTGGTTGTACAGGTAGCCGCGACTGTACTCGCAGTCGGTGTCGAACTGGTTGTAGGCGACGACTTTGCCCGAGCTGTCTGTAACGTTCTTGACGCACGCCTGGCGGTTGACCACCCATATCTGCTGACTCGCCGTCGAGACCTGGACGCGAACATTCGTCTGCGGGGAGCCCACGAGCAGACTGAAGGTGTTCCATTCGCCGTCAATCCCCCACCAGTTCTGGTCCGGTGCGACCGACACGGGCGCCGGCACGGAAGCTATCCCGGGCAGAAGCTTGTAGCCTGGCGTGTCGGTGGTGTTTTTCTGCGTGTACTCGGCGGCGAGGCATGGTGCGAGCAGCGCGCTGGCGGCAAGTGCGCATATCGTCCTGAGGAAGGCGCGACGGCCCCAGGCAGGAACCATGGTCGGTGACTAAGCGGCGGACGGAGGGCGCAACAGAGGCCTCTCAACCACGACGAGGGCAGCGACGAGCATCACCAGGCAGCATTGTCTGTCCCCGCCGGCGGCGCGAGAATGAGGCAGAAGGAACGGGTGACAGCAGCGAGCGACCGCACCTGGACGGTGTTGAGTTGAGCCGTACAGATTGGCCACGGACCCTGGATCAGCGGGCCAAGTCGTATATTGCGCTTCTGGCTTCTGGCTCCTGGGCTGTCTTAGGCCTAACGGCGTTTGTCGCTGGCCACGGCGAGCACCCTCGTTGCAGCTCGAGGACCCGCACCGCCTCGCGGCAGCCAGCCAGCATATCCGCCTTGCTTGCGTATCACAAAGTACTTCCCTCGCGTCAACTCGCGCGGCGGCGTGGTGCTGTGCCCGCTGCGCTGGACGGCGACCATCATCATCCCTGGAGCGAGCATCTCATCCGCTCACACGGCGTCTGACCACCCGTCACTTTCAACCGGCATTTCTCCCGCGCGCATCATAAATGAAGGCAGACGAGTGCCGTGGGCAGCCAGCCCCTCGTTTCATCCAGACAGCCCTAGCCACCTGTTCACGCGATTTGCGGAGGCGCACCGCTGGGCGCTGGGCACCCTGGCAGCGCGGCATGGCGCTCAGCTGGAGCTCCCGCCGAGCCTGTCTCGCACAGGCGGACACCCACGGGTGACGCGCACATGTCCGGACTTTTGACAGCCACTCCGTCTGCACGCGTGGAACAGGAATGTCTGCATCTCCCCATTCAGCTGTCTCGCTAGCAGGCTCCGCTTCCGGGCGACGCACCAACTTCCAGCCTTCCTTGTGATCTGCACGCTCGACAGGGCAGAGACCTCGACGACCAAGTGATTGACCGGGATGCCGTAGTTCCATAGTGTTGGCGTGCGGGCTCATTGGTGCTGCTGCTCACCTGCATATGATGAGCGTGGCAGCATAATCTCCCTCAGAGAGCCGCAAGAGGGCGTCTGAGGACACGCACTGGTTGACTCGCCGAGCGCATGAACCGCAATCAAACATTCAACCCAGCAAGAGCGAACTCGAGGAACGTCGACGTGCGTGACGCGAAGAGGCGTCGCACAAATACAAGCAATTGACCATGCTAGGAAAGGCGAAGGCCGGGCGCCGTGGCTGTATCCCCACACCAAACTCAGTAGGTGCTTTCGCATCCTGGCCCTGGCTCAGCCGCACCTTGTAAAATTGACCGGAATGGCGTGTTCTGCGAGGTGCTCCGTCGCGATTCGCTGGCAGAAGACCATCACGTGGCTTGCAACATATTAGACAAGATGTGCGTCTGCTGGATGGGGTGTAACTTACGGCACTTCGTCGGACTTCAAAAAGCCTGGGCCTAGTTCCTCCCGTGCTGATCTCGCCGATAGTGACGCCTCTGTCGGGATAGTCTCGCGATGGTCCCGTCGGTCGGAGCCAGAAGGCGTTGGTCCGCTTTCTTAATTGCCCCTTGCTGCACTTGCATGTCCAACTTTCCGCTGGGACGACTTGTCGCAGCGCCGCTCGCTATCCTGCGTAAAGTGTCTGCGTGAGCAGCACTTTACAATAGGCATGTTACCACACCATTCGTTTATCGCACTGTGTTTCGTGTCAAACACAGCGGCAGCCGTGTTCCATCGTCGCGGTAGCGCGAACGATACTGGTAAGATCGATACCCATCAAGCCTTGAGGCTTCGTATTTGCGCGTGCTAACCAAGCCATCAAGCCCCCTATATCAACGTCACCTCTTCAACGACTCCACTCTCTCTCCCTACTCTGGCCAGCCTTTCGTCAATATCGACATCATCACAAATACTTGAAGTCATTGAAATAGTCAGCGTTGTCTCCTCGAGCCAGTATGGAGACGCGCAGCAATCAGAAATCGGATCGGCCGGATCGTCAGGTTTGCCGGCGCAGCTCAACATCACTACGACTAGTCCGGCAGCAGCATCCACATACTCACCAGCCGACATTACATTGAATGCGACACATTCTTCAGATATCGCCGCAAATTACACTTCACTGTCGTCCGGTCCTTGGATAAATGCAACTTCTTCGGTGTCTCTACGTGTGTCAAATGCATCATGTACAGTTCATATACCGAGTGCAAGCATCGATTGGTGGTATCCACCAACATATTCACATGTGGTCGGGACCATGACATCGAGATATGCGAACTTCTCGAATCGGGATTCTTACACCCTACTTACGGCTACGACGACTTTCAATGCTGCAAGTGCTCTCGAGTCGGATTTTGCCTGCACGTGGAGCGCGTCGTATTACTCCGAGTACGATTATATGGTGACAAATTGCTACGACTACACCGAGAAGCCGACTGCAGCCGCAACGTCGCTGGTCTATAGATCAGCGTTTGCACCCTTCCCTCCCGAGGGCAGCATTGCGGTTTCGGATGCTAGACTTTACGACCTGTATACGGAGCAGCCTGTGGCGACTCATCCAATCACTGTCGCACCGAACCGAACAGTGGAGCAGATTTCAGCTACCCCGTTCGTCCAGTTCACGGCATATGAGGTCGAATATGGGAACAAGACCGAGACGGTCCAACTGCCTTCTGCATATGCTTATCCTTACTGGCTGAAGGGTATTGACTATGAGGTTGCAGCAACTGGCTCAGTACCCGAGGAGTTTCTTCAAGAAATATCACTACTCAATTGCGATGCCGGACAGCTCCAGGCTACAGTGACGGTGCTGATCGTGGTGGATCTGTACTATGAGAATTGGCCAGATCTTGATCCTTTTCTCATTCACTTCGAGTCCACTGTGCTGGGGTTCGACGATCCGCCCGTTGTTGTCAATAACGCGGGCAGTACCGCGCCAGTGCCATTCACGATGGATGACTGGGATTTTGGTACGCCACCAGCGCCTACTAGCATCAAGCCGGCCGTAAGACCGGATCCTGTTCCAACAACTCCAGCGGCCAATAGCAATAACAACAACAATAACAATAATAATCAAGCTTCTACCATTCAGCAACCAACGCAGGTCACTGTCGGCAACATTGGAACGATCCCCGTGGTAATCGGGCCGTCATCCGTGGTAGTCGTGGGCTCGCAAACTCTTCAGCCTGGTGGACCGGCCATCATTGTGGGGGGCGTCACTCCTGTATCGCTAGTACCAGCAGCCACCGCTATTGTAGTTGGGGGTACCAACACGGTGCAGCTGCCACCAGTGTTGAGCCCTGCTCAACAGCCTGCGCGGCCTCCGCCAGTGATCACTATCGGATCGTCGACCCTGACACCGAATGCTGCTACCCAATTCTTCATTGCACCAGGACAAACACTCACTCCAGGTGGAACCGCTGTTGTTGATGGAACGGTGGTCAGCCTTGCCCCATCTGCATCATTTATCGTCATCGGCGGGTCGACTCAGGTTTTGCAGGCACCACCGCCTGTGGTTGGAACAGTTGCCACAAGTCCACCTGAGATTGTCGTGGGCGGAACAACCGTCGTGGCTCTACCCCAGGGTGGCTCTAACAATATCAACAACCAGAACAACGTCCAAACTAACCAGGGATCAGGCCCCACATTCGTGATTGGTGGTCAAACACTTAGTCCGGGTGGGCAAGCCATCACCGTTTCGGGTACTACCCTCTCCCTCGTTCCTGGAGGGTCCTCAGTGGTTATCAATGGTGTCACTTCAGCTGTTGCGAACCCCCCGATCGTCGTTCCTCAAGCGGGAATTACTATCGGCAATAGCGTTTTTACTCCAAGCTCCGGATCAGGGAGTACCTTTGTCATCTCTGATCAGACCCTCACTCCAGGCGGCCAGATTACTGTATCGGGGACTGTTATTTCCCTCGCTCCATCCGCGTCTTTTGTGGTTGTGAATGGGGTCACTTCGACGCTCGCGAATCCTGCCGCACAAATCACCGACGCACCAGTTCTCACTATCGGAAATGGCATCTTTCGACCCCTGCCAGGCACCGGGACCAGCTATCTGATTGGCTCGTCAACACTCACACCCGGCGGTTCTGTCGTTGTGGCCGACACCACCATCTCGCTCGCTCCTGGCGCCACAGCGCTCGTCATAAATGGGCGAACCACCCTTCTCACGCCATCCGCCCAGCCAATTATCACCAGTGCACCGCTTCTCACCATCGGTTCGCAAACATACACGGCGATCTCAGGGACGACGTTCGTTATCGGCGGCCAGACCCTCACGCCTGGCGGCACCATCACGGTCGATGGAACCACCATCAGCCTCGCACCAGGAGCAACACAGCTCGTCTACGGAAGCTCAGGACGCAGCACCACAACCGCGCTCTTCCCCGCGACGACGACGCGCAGCCAGTCCCTCACCGGGACCGCGAGTCCGAGCGCCGGTGCGAGCGGGAGCAATGGGCAAGCGGTTGCTACGAGTCCGCGCCAAGGCTCGGCAGCAGTCTCTCGTCTGGGAGGATGGGTTCTTTACTTGGTTTTCATAGCATTCAGATTGCTTGTCTATTGAGCGCGCTAGCGAAGCATCATTGCGACTGGACGTGCATGGGAATTTAATGACTTGGGATTTTGGCGTCTATTGCGTCTTTTGAGATACCATGGGAAACATAGGTTCTGGGCAGGGCATTAAAAGCTAGTGCTGTCCTTTGGGTATGCGCATAATGACATGGCAGGCTTGGACTAGTAATGAATCATCTATTTACCACAATAAGACTCGGTCCTTGGAATTGCTTGGTGATTTTTGCGCGAGGAATGGTAAATAAGTGCTCATGTTATAATGTCGTTTCGGTGCCTTGATGGATGTGTGATAGGGCACTTAAGCTCTTTAGGATGATGATATATGAACGTGTCCATCGAGTATGTACGGACTGGAGTAACTACAGACATACCCACTCACCATTCCTCAAGATCTTCAACTCACCCACTTCACTTCCTTTTTTTTGTTCAGGCTGCAATGAAACCCAGGCGTATGCAAACCATCACCCTTCCAGGAATCCAGGCAGAAGAACCTATCATTCCAGGTGCCGACTTCATTACACAGTGGTTGTAAAAGTAAGTAAAAGCCGGCCAAAAAAATGCAATAATGAAACCGGATGTAGCCACTCGGCGAACCGCGACCCATACCAGTCGGTGGTCATGACGGCAAAGCGCCGCAACACCTTGCTTCGAACTCACGGGCGAGGTGAACTCGAAGAACTGGATGAAGATGGAGCAGGCTCACACCCGCTACATATGAAGCAAGCTCGAACGGGTTGATAAGGGACTGAGAAACGGAGAGTAAGATGTGGTGTTAGAGGTTATCACTGCGTCTTCTAGTTGCGATTTTGAATATATGTTACAGATGGGTTCGGTTCGGGCGGTGGATCTGTGCCTGGCGAGAAACCCACATGACGATATGCGAGTCCGAAGTGAGAGTGGGTAAGCGCAAGTGGAAGTAGAGCATTGTATATAAGTCAGCTGGTTACTCGTCAGTAGGTAGGGTCGTCAGAGGTTCGCCCACGCGTTCCGAATTAAGCTGACAGTGTGACAGAATTTACGAAATAACTCCCAAAGGCTTTGCAAATAGTTCAAAGCAGTGCTATTGAGCCTGTCTGACTATGCACTTTTTCTTATCTGACGGAGAATAATCATAAGTACTAACGAGTCTCCAGCCTCCCGCAACCCAACACAAACACCCCATGTTCCACGGGCCAAGTACTTCCAGTCATCATTCATCCTTGTCCTACACCCTCAACCCCTCCCCCAACTCCACGATCCCCATGCCATACGAACCCTCATTCACCAGCTCACATCCCCCTCGACACAACCATACTCTCCGCGCCACACACCTACTTCACCACGACCCAGCGACCTACACCATGCCCCTTTCCCACGCCCTCACCATCATCTCCGTCTCCACAACCAACGCATTCGCAGACCACGTCGTCCGCCCTCCATCCGCCGGATCTTTTCCATGCGGTTTTAGACCAGAAGATGGACTGCGACCGGCGCTGTTTCCTGTTCAAAGAATTTTCATCTGTTAGGCTTGGGGTGATCGACAGCAAAGACTGTTGGCCCGCGACAGGAAGCCAGTTCGAGGCTGTGTCTGTGCTGCATATCACTGATGCGGATGCGGTTCTGTAGGTTTTGTAATTTCGAGAGGCGCGCCTGAGCTACAGCCTTGTTATGGTTGTTCTTCGCAGTGGATTGATGTCGGAGTGCTCGCGGCGTTTTCAGACTTGTCGACGGTGGGCGCAAACGGTGGATTGATCGAGTAGAGTCTCTGCACGCGGAGCGCGTACCTCTAGGTGCAAGATGTCCATCGATGGTGTTCATAGACTAGATAGAGTAACTATGCGCAAGCCTCTCACCATTTCCCTCAACCCTGAACATACGCGTTTCGTTCTTTTCGAGCATATTCACCGCCCAAACATGTACGGATTCTTATGCTGAAACATCATCAACCGCGTATCTCCCTCTCCATCGCTCCCATCAGGAGCACCATCATCCTAGCCCTTATCTCATACCCACTTTCAAGCTCCAGCTGGAACGGAGCTAGTACAACGTAAACACCCACCCTCGTCTCTCAGCCCGGCATCGTTAGCAGCGGGACATTATTCAGCGTCCCTTAAGCAGCTTATCCTGATTGCGCGATGTAAGCGCCGCGCTGTTGTCGGTGACCGCAGGGCAGCAACCGCGAATGAAAACGTAACGGCATGTTGCAACGTTAGAGTCCACATGTACATCGATTCTATTTCGTGTCGAAGCCAATTGGGCAGAACCTATGCGTGTTCAGGCGCAGGTCCAATGGCGCGGATTGGTGTTTGATAGTCTACATGGCACTCAAGCCTATGTTCTCGCCCCGAAAGGCGGCTTGCAGGACCTTTCTGGAGTGTTTACTCAGTCTCAACGGTTCCATTAGTACGTGACGAACCCGGAGACCTGATTGGCGGCCCACTGACAGGAAGAAGTACTCGTGATACGGTGTTACGGCTACCACATGGCTCGCGGTGATGCGGGTGTCCGGATCAAGCGCCATGATTCAGCGCCGCTCTCTGAAGCAATGAGCTGGTCAATCGTGTAGCTATGATATACTCGACGATCTCCCGGTGAGCCCGAAGAGCGAAGAGAGAGTTGTCTCAGAAGCTTGATCCGACCAGATTCGAGCTCAACGATGTGCGTTAGCCTTTGCACAGTCTCAGGACACGTTTGGTAGTGGGCTCGGCAAAGTCAGTCCCGCAGTCGGCGACGCGGTGGCAGCATATTGGCTCACTACCTTGATTGAAAATCATCGCAATCTCCAACAGTAGGTCGAGAGAGAACGAGATAGTACATGATTTTGCGTCCTGGCACACTTCGATGGTACAGCCGTGGGTACGGTAACATACTGGATCGTGATCGTTGCTCTTCTTGCCAGTGCAGCGATACATGACGCCTTGGTTTGAAAGGGATGTGCTGAACGTTATGTGGCCAGAAGAGCGACTGCACAAGTGCCGAAGGTCCAAGGTGACTTCTTCGACAATATTTCCGATACTATCGCGAGTACTAGCATACGCCAGGCTCGGTGTGAGCCACCAACCTGGCATGTTTTGGGCGATGATAGGGAGCGTTATCTGCGCTAACGGCTGTTCCACCAATGATGTATCGGTGCCGGGTTCCATGGATAGCTCCGGTCGAAGGACATATTGGAGAATACGAATGGAGCAGAAGCAAAACGATTCGTAACAAGTGCGCAGAACGTCCCTTGCCAGGTCTCTGTGGGTGTTGTCGTAGTCGACGGTGACTCGAGCACCATCACCACAAAGCGCTAAGAGTGAGAATATCCGATCGCGCGGAATACTACACAACTTGCTTTTGAATATATCGAGCAGATAGATAAGGCTCCTGCCCCTCAGATCGTACGTGTTTTCGATTTCAATGCGTTCTGCCCTAGTATGAGGGTGCATTCCTCGAACTCTCCAGGGTGGAAGAGTGATTATCCGGTTGACTTCGGTGCCCGCCGCGATGAAAGTGTTACGGCGAGCGAGAGCCAGTTCCTGCGTGATCCATGCGCGATCCCAGTACACCGCACTGTACAACTCTCCGGTATAGCGCAGGTATTCCTCTGCCTCAGGAGGGTCGGCAAGTTGTTTGAGGTACTTTGCAATGGTCTTCTCAGATCCGAGCCACGATATTACATTGTAAGCGCTTCCAAATATACGTCCCATCTGTTGGACCTGATGCGTTCGTTCGGCGCTATTTGCCTGGTCGATGCAAAGAGCATCTATCCATAACCACTCCTGGCAATGGTGAGCTTTTTGCCTCGCGTATTCTAGAAAGGCTAGAAGATTGTTTCGAGTCCAGAAACGTTGGCCGTTAAGGAAGATCCAATCCCCTGCATCGGTCTCACCCCAAACGTACGAGAGGCAGGCAAAGCGACCATCAACCAAGGCATGCCGCACCTGACACTGTATATAGCCTTCTTGAGATAGCTCTGGACAAATCTTGATCAGTCGTATGGAAGGCTCTTGATGATCAAGAGGAGAGTGTCTAAAGCAAGGACGTCGCCAAGGTAGCCGAGGTATAGAGGAGGATGTGTTCGTCAAAGCTGCCATTGCGTTGTTGTGGGTAGCAACCAAATTCGAGTAATATCTTGCGTTGGCCAACGCTGTTTTTCATCAGTTTTGCGCAATATGCCGGTATGTGAAGCAGGTCGGTCGTCACAGCCACGGGCGATACCAGTAGCCCTAGTGCAGGCTGGTGGCTGAGCAAAGAGGCGGTGCAAGGCCGACACAGCGCAAACCAGCAAGCGCGAAACATCGGGAAGTGACCACATCGTTTTGGCGCATGCAAAGGGGAAAGTGCACCATGGTCGACTACATTTATTCGTCGCATGCCGCCAGTGCATACATTGTCTGCGTTGCAATTTACCGAGAACTTCGGTTTGGACGCCGCGCATTTGCGCAGGGTTTCCGGCCTTGTCTGGCAGATATAACGCAATTCTACTTCAGTGGACTCGCAGTTCTGTCCACAGGACTGGTTGTTCGGCCTGTCCCTACACCAGAGGCCAGCAGCTCCAATCTCGACGCCTGTACTCTGTGCTTTTTCATGACCTCAACCCACTCTTCTTCGATGTCCTGCTCTTCAACATCTTCATCGGCTTGTTGCAGCTCCGCCCTCAGGTCTTCCTCGAGTAATGCTATCATCATGCTGAAGTCACCGCCCAATCGTCCAAGTGAGCCAGCACAATACAGCACCTGTGTCAAAAGCGAGTCACGAGCTGCATGATCCTGTACGTTGGGCAGATATGCACGGAGCGTGTCGAACAGGATCTCGACCAGATGCAGCGGAAAGGTTGCAAGTGCGGAAGGTATCGGCTGTAGCGGATTGGCCTGTGCGACTGGCTTGACGGCAGGTGCACTTTCCTCAGGCCCTGGTGCTGGTAGTGCTGAGGGGAAGATGCTCTTGTACATGGAAATTATGGCGAAGCTCTGCTCACGGAAGATCTCGAGGTACTTCTTCAGGTACTTTTCTGTCTGCTGTCCGACCGCCCAGCCCGCGTCGGCTTTTGTTGCGCCATTCACGCGTCGCTCCGATTCCTGATCTGCAAGTTCGCGCAGTGGGTCGAGCGCAGCCAGCATTGACTCCAAGCATGCCAGTCTGCAAACCAAGAACAGGGCACCCAAGCTGCCTTCGCCGCTGCCAATGCTAGTCTGTTTGGTTGTCCACGACTCGTCCAGTTCGGGAGCGACACGTCGCAGCCAGCCAATCGTACGCATCGCGCCTGCCAGCTTGATGCCTTGCGACTGGAGCGAGCTGATGAGGTTTGCCGTCATGGTCTTCATCTCCTGCTCGGCCTGCGCTGTCAGTGATGAGACGAGCTGGGAGTCTGGGTACAGGGTGTGGAGGCGCTTGATGTGGGCGTGCAGATCTAGGGCCGAGGCATAGTTGGCATTGGAAGCGGCGGTGGAGGTGTTGGCCTGCACTGCTGCCGTTGAGGAGGATATGGCGGTCGCCAGCAGCGTGGGCAGGTCCAGCACATCGGTCACGCGGTCGACGTTGCGCGAGAGCAGCATGGCCTTCCTCCGCCTGTCGAGGATGGCATTCTCTGCGCTCTTGCTGTACTTTTCCGAGAACTTCTGCGCAGCCGACTCCAGCCTGGGGAGCTCAGCGTGTATGGTTCCTGCATCTCTGCCCAGCTGTGGAAGCGTGTCGCGTAGGTGCGCGAGGTGGTCGGTGGAGGATATGATGGGCTTGTGGGAGCGTTTGGAGAGCGCCTGCAGTGACCGCAGGACCGACTGCGAGCTCTGCGACAGCGAATGCTGCTCAGACGACGTGAGCGCAGCTAGTGGCAGAGTGGTGAGGCGGGCGAGGTATGTGTTGGTGACGGCATCTCTTGGTGAGGGTCGCAGCTGCGCGTCCTGGGCGTCGAAGTAGGGGATGAGCAGCTCATATAGCGGGTCGGCCATTGTTTATCTTATCTCTGAAGCTTCAATCGGGGCAAACACGACACAATTGCACGTCTCGCATCTCAGGCGGGGCGTCTGCGGACTTCAGACGGAGGTGCTGGACGCGCAGGGATGACGCGCCCCGGGCCCCTGCCACTTGGCGACGCTACGCTAAAAGCGAGACGAACCGCAAGCTGCCCTTCACATGCACGCCTTGCGGGCCTGCAGCCGTGAGCCATGGACCGCCACACTGACACACCACCCGGCGACGACAGCACCGAAGACGCCAGCCATACCCAAGAGCAGCGCAACGTCCTGGAGCGCTTCCTGTCCAACCTCTTCGAAGACCGCTTCCTCACCGACAGCCCCGCAAACACTGCACCACCACCACCACCACCGCCACAAAGTTTGCCGCAGCCGCATCCCTCCAACAATCTCGTGCCCTTCTTCAGCGCCGCCAGCGTCCTCAACCCGCCCCAGACTGAACGCCAGACACCACACGCAGCCAACAGAGACGCCGCCCCGCTTCCACCGCCAATGCAAAGCCCACAGGACGTCGTCTTCTGCGTCGAGGATACCGTCGGACTCAGGGACGACAAGTACAGCGTCGGCGTGGTGGACCGGTCCTTTGGCGATGTTGACAGCCATGAGCCGCGGCCGCAGCGCGACTATGGCGAGGACATCGAGCGTCACGCCGACATTTCGCGCGAAGAGTTTGCCAAGTTCATGAAGACAGGCATCCCTCCGCGGGGCACGGTGCTGGTCTCATGGCAGACGCAGCTGAAGACGGAACTGATGCCTGAGGCAAAGCTGCAGCTACTAGACCGCGCGCTATATGTGGGGGATGTGGTCAAGAGGAACTCGGAGGAGCACATGAGCGGGACCGTCATCGGCACGAAAGCGCTCTGCACCCTCTTCCCCGCCACCCAGTACAACGGCGGCCAGATCACACAAGCCATCAGCGACGACTTGTCAATACGGAACGTGCCCGCAGACGAACTACTCAACGTGCACGAATTCAACGAGGGTGCCATCGTTGTCTATGGTGACTGGGTGGGCCGGATAGAGAACGTCTATGATGAGGTGGCGGTCAAGCTGCCAAACAACTCGGTCGTCATCGTCGAAGACCCAAGCGAGCTCGAGCAAGACGACCTCACCGTCGAGCGACTGAGCGTGGGCGACACGGTGAAGACAAAAAAGGGCAACTTGCGGAGAGGGCGTTGGAGATATGGCGCCTTCGACCCAAATGTGCGACCCGAAGGCATCGTTGTCGAGACGCGGTCGACCGAAATCGACGTGCAGTGGCTAGTGCGAAGCATCAGCGCAAGCAACATCGCTCTTTCTGCCGAAGAGCCGCCAGCGACGCTCGGCCGCGACGAGTTCGAAAGCTCCACCTTTTTCAAGTACGACGCGTCGGGTAGCTCTGCCAGGACCCTGCCCCTGCTGAGCAACGGCATCGACCGATCCTACCATGTCACCGACGTAGCAGTGGGCGACCGTGTTACCTTTAAGGATCTCCTAGGTGCTGCTGTCAAATACGATGGAACTCACACCCTACCAAACGGCTACCCGCAAGGCAAACTGACACGCATCCCACGAACCGAGTCATTAGGATACGACCTGAATGTCTTTCTCGTCATGCAAACCCACACGCAAGTTACGGTGCAGTGGCAAGATCTCACCATTACCGACGATCTTAGCATATCACTACTGCCAGATCCGAATGTTGAAGACGACGATGAGGTGTGGCCCGGCGAGGTGGTCTGCTCCAAAGAGGGCCGTGAAGGCAGCAACGCAGAGGAGACGTGGACGAAGAAGCCTGCCAAAGTCGGCGTAGTTCAGGCGGTCAAGTCGAGAGACCGCATTGCACAAGTGCGGTGGTTCAAGAGCCCGTCGATCGAGTTCTTTGGGCCCGATCTCCTCCGACCGTCATCCACTGGCGAATTAAGTGAGCGGACCGAGGATGTCAGTCTGTACGACATCTACTCCTTCCCTGCTTTGACAAGGCGGCGGAACGACTTTGTCTTGATCCATCCAAACTCCATAGAAGGTCTGCAGGCGCCACTCAATCTCACTGGCCCCGACTGGTTTGGTGAAGTCATCGATCTAGGACTGGACGGCAAGCTTGTTGTCCGACTCGGTGCCGCCAAGCCAGTCGTCGATGTCAAAGTGCCATACGAGGGCGTTACGCTCGCTTACAGCAGCGACATGGACGACGAGTTCCTCAACATGCACGGCATGGAGGGCGACTCTATTGATGACTCTGACGAGGAGGACGTCTCAGACTTTGACTCTGCATCGTTCAACGAGATGTGGATCGAATACGAGGGCATGGATGGCGATCAGCCTGTGGGTGATGATGAAGAATGGTCAACAGAGGATGAAGAGGAAGATGGCAGTGATGATGACACATCCATGCCAGATCTCGAGGAGGTCGATGAGGTCGATACGTCAAAAACTACACCAGAGAGTAAGTCGCCTGCTGCCAAAGAGCAGTCTGTCGACGCCACACACAATGCACTTGACGGCGCAGCATCGCCCATGTGCGAGGACGAGCCCGAGGTCCTTTCAGGAGTCCCACAATCGTTCCTCATCCTTGACACACAGCCGCCTTCGAATCACCATTACCTTCACTCCACAGCAGCATCCTCATCCGCCTTCATGCGCCGCATTGGCAAGGAGCACAAGATCCTCCGCAACTCGTTACCACCTGGCATCTTTGTCCGCACCTGGGAATCGCGACTCGACCTTATTCGTGTACTTGTCATCGGCCCAAATGAGACGCCCTACGAGTACGCACCCTTTGTCATCGACTTTCATCTCGGTTCGACCTACCCACAGACACCACCTGAAGCCTTCTTCCACAGTTGGACAAATGGTAATGGCCCAGTCAATCCAAACCTATACGAGGATGGGAAGATCTGTCTCAGCTTACTTGGCACCTGGCACACTGACGAGCGAAATGAGAGCTGGAGTCCAGCCAAGAGCACGCTGCTACAAGTCCTAGTCTCGATCATGGGATTGGTCTTGGTCAAGGAGCCATACTACAACGAAGCCGGTTACGACGTCCACCGTTCTGCGCCCGAGACCAAATTGAGCAGCGCTCTTTACACCGAGCGAGCATACTTCCGCGCGCGAGCTTTCATCACTCATGCGCTCACTAACGACGTCGCACCATTCAAGCAAGAGCTGGAGTTCCTCTATCAAAGTCAGGCAGACGGCGCGCCGAGATTCCTCGACAGAGCGATCGAGGCGGCGAAAGAAGTGGTGGAGCGCAGTGCAAATGGTGGCGACGTTGGTGAACGCGATGGTCTGCGCACAATGAGCCTTGGCGCTGTCGTCATGTTGAAGCGCCAGATAGAAAAGCTGGAAGCTCTGCGACGATCTTAAATCCCTAGGCAGGATACGTGGGAGTGCATATATAGGCAGCATAGTAGGCGTTCGGATCGCATCACATCATACTGGAGCATATTCATCCCAAGCGACGAGGACTGCTCGACGTATAGCGGTGGTTATTAGATAATGCATGATTGTATACTTACATGCGGGCACCTTCCGACACACTGCTTGTGATGTTCTCGTTCAGGTGCACTCGCGCCTTCCTCAGCGACTGGTTGGTGACTTCCCAGAGCAAGATTCCCCAGCCCTAACTTCCTAGTCCTGTACATGCTGCCCAGAATCTCGGGTTGGCCAGGAACACGCGCAGGTGCCCGGGACGCTCTTCCGGTTGATGTGGTGATCCACTGCAGCTTTCGCCAGGTCTTGAAGAAAGTCTTGTCTGCTTTCCTTTTTGATGCTAAGGATACCTACCCTCTTGGATTCTGCGATGCGCGAATTCCGCATCTCCTCCCGTTCACCAATGGCAATCAAACTGCGGCAGACCTCGTTCATTACTTCTTTTGTCTTAGCCCAATGGTGCGAATTAGCGACATTCTGCCATGCACGCGAGAGCTGGGCTTCTGAGAGGTGGCACATGACTCGGGCCTGATATTCGATAAGTTAGGAATATAGCTTGGCCAAATGGTTCGACGAGGGGTTGGTGGTTTTGCCAATGAGCTGATTGGAGAGTTGCTTTTTCGCAGGTTTGCTAATACACATGGAAATCGCCGATCAAGTTGAAGCCGTTCAGCATATGCTCTATCTGTGTGGTACCGCTTGTACGAGCTGTTGGGATAAGTAGGGGCTTAGTAGCCGGGGATGTCATTAACCTACGGGGAGGAGTATAGAGACCCCGGACCATACCAGTCGCATCGTATGGCTGAGCGCTGAGTGCATTCTTCACTACTGGGTCAGACCATTGGAGAAGCTTTGCCAATCTTCCGACTTGTTACCGGATCTTGACTTCGTTGCCCAGAAGCGAGACTCGCCAATGCGTCTTCTCTCTAAATTCAAACAGCTTATTCACAACAGATTCGACGGTCCGTGGGGTCATGAGATCTCCACTGGTTCCGGCGTCGTCTTGCAAAGAGGCTATGTGCCTCTCTGCCATCAGTTCGTGTTCTTGCTCCTGAAATATCTCGTAAGCGAGCCCATGGGTCGGTGTCGGCGCATGTTGAGGGCGAGGCCTTCTCGACACGGCCGGCTGATCAGTACTGTAGGTGACGGCGCTGAAGCCGGCGATGTGGGAACAGGGCACCGAGACAATGGGATTTTGGAAGGTCCCGAACTAGCGCGGGCGAAGAGGAACCCCGCTGCTCGCCTTAACTTTAGCTTCACCATCTCAAGCTTTCCCTTGGCTGTTCGCGACAAGCTTAAGCGGTTTTTGATCATCTTCGAGAGGCGTTCCAGAGCGTTCCGGCAGGGGCCCGGGCCGCCCGCTCAAGGCTCCCTCTTGTACATGGGGAGCCTTAACAGACGAAATCTTTGAAAAGAGGCATAGCGACTTTGAATTTCCTCGGCCGAGGCACCTAATGAGGAAGGTCCACTGCGAATGAGCTCGTATTGTTAATCGCATGAAGCTTAGTGGCCTGTGCACCAACGTTGATGCGAATGAGAATACGAGCTCCTTCGTAACCCAATCCCGTGCTGCGCTATTGGATCCTGGAGGAGCAAACTGCGTACCTATACGAACACGACTGCCTTAATGTCTAGTGACTAGCCCTGGCAGAGTTGTCGCTGTGAGACTACAATGGACATTCCTTTACCGCTTTGGTAATAACATATCGGCTGGCGCGTCTCTCGTAGAACCGGTGGATGATTGTTATCGACATTTCGTATCATGAAGGGACTCCTATATATATGGGATACTGTGTCGACGTTTCCCCGTTATCCTGTCAAATCTCTACTTATCAAACTACCCTCACATTCAAAAACCTTCAATCATCCGTCAACCAAAACCACTGTGCACTATGAAGCTTTTTGCTACCCTCGCTACGGCCCTGGCTTTCACGCTCCCTACTCTAGCTTGCCTCCATATCAAGGGTGGTATCACCCATGACCCTTTGCCTGGACTCAGTGGTATATATGGCGTGATAGCTGTGGACAACGGTGTTACAGTTTGCGGCGGTAACATCCCCGGGTCCTGGATTGACCAGGACGATCATTATTCGATGTGAGTGCTTAATATTTCAAAACAAGACTCCTTACAAAGCTTCGCATTGGTGCTGCAGCTCTCACAATTCTGGAACCTGTATCTCTTTTCTAGTTGATACGTAAGAGACGTGCTAATGGAGACATTCTGCTATCTAGGGGTTGCCTACCGGGATATGTTTATGCGTTTGAGAAAAACGGCAACACGGCCTGGTTCAAAAATCCAAGCAAAGCGCCAGGCGAGGAATGGTCGTTCTTCCAACACCCAACAGCCACCCAATACTGTTGTCACGGCACATGTGGTGATAAAGGGGCCAAGATCCAGTGCACTGACTATGATTGGGATTTGACGCAATTCTGCTAGGTTGGGAGTCAGGGCATAACTACTGGACTTGAGGGAGGTTGACGGGGATGGCAGGGGGCGTAGGGTAATGACGGGACATTTGACATCATGTTATGGTACCGTTGGGAGTTGAAGTTGGTACTGAGGTAGACGACAACGAAAAGCAATAATGAACTGGGTGAACGAGAATATTGGGTCAATCAAGATAGTGTAAGAATTCTGCAAAGCGGGGCAACGAGCCAAGTATACAGTTTGTGTACCATACCTGCAACTCGTTCTGAGATACTGGTCAGCCAGCACGAGGCTGAGGTCGAGCTGCCGTGATACCACCCACAATCTCCTCGGTCTCAACACAACTCCACTTCGATACGTTCAATCGGGAATCGGCACTATGCACCCTGCGCTGGCGCTGTGGCTCGTGCTCACGACGGAGCATGTGCGGGCTCGAAAGAGTGATACAACTGGAATGACATCTTCGGAAGACCCTCAAGCCGCCGGCATTGTGTACGAACTACACTGCCTGTTGTTATTGCACGCTGAGGTAAATCCCATTGAGTGAAGCTCAAGCACTCGCAATGGTTGGCATTGTGTACGAACTACAGTAGCCTTGGTCGTCACAAACTGAGGAGAATCCCATCGAGTGAACTTCAAGTACTCGCAATGGCCGGCGCGAAGTCATTCCCTCACAAGACTCGCTGGTCCGCCATTTATCGTCACTCCCGTCCGTGGCTCACAGGTACATATTCGATCCCAACCAGTGCCTCTAGACTCACCCCGTTTCAATAGACCTTTGACTTAACCACAATTCTCCCCCATTGCCAAATCAACTCAACCACATTCATGGCTTACAATTCAAGCTCACTGCTACCGCGCCTCCCACAGGAGCTCCAGAACTCTGTTCTGCGCCAGATCGAGGATAATCCATTCCTTTGGGCCGTATGCCGCCAGGTTTCGCGAGGACTTCGCAAGGAAGTAGAGTACATCTTCCTCGAGGGCCTATTGAAAGAAACGGTCGTCCAGTGGACCATAGAACGTGGGTCCCATTGGAAGGGACTGTTGTATCTTTGCCCTTTCGCACGAACTTCAGACGATGGTGCCACAGCCTTCTTCACACTCAGTGCGACGTTTCGAAGCATGATTTACTCCCCGGAGCTTCAGCTACCAGTTGATCTTGATGAGCTCCAAGGCATGATGGATCGATATGCAGACCCTGGGTCGTGGAGGCCGTATCCATACGAACCTCCTATCATCACTCAAATTGGTACGCAGATCAACAATACCATGATGACTGATATCACGCTTCCAAATCTCCAGCTCCACCGCTCCACGGCCGAACTGTCATTTGACTGGAAAGCATTCTTCTCTGCGTCCTACCATGAACAATACACCATCGACAGGCTCAAGCACCAAAACGGGAAGAAATCCACAGCCATAGTGCCCTTCCCAACGTCACACCCACTAGTCCTACTCACTAGCCTAATCGGATCGGCGTCTATTTGCTGTCTCGATGATCTCGAGGAAGAATGTCAGGGTTATCGAGCACGAATGATCGCCTATCACGGCGCCTCCGACATGCCTTCTAGAGGTGTCGATAAATTGAGCCAGTGCGTCTACACCGACGTTAAGATTCATGCAGCGTGGAAACGAGCAGGCGACTTGGTTCGCAAGCACGATATGCAACTTGGAGAATGTAGGGGCCAGATGTGTTATGTCGAGGACCCAGGGTCTTG
>TARA_R110002003_G_scaffold52_24_pt1 | contig 29969 bp, 39 predicted proteins | sample TARA_R110002003 | Tara Oceans TARA_R110002003 (sample SAMEA4396441) | marine metagenome | biome: Westerlies Biome; feature: [SRF] surface water layer (ENVO:00010504); material: water (ENVO:00002006), including particulate matter (ENVO:01000060) such as... | depth 5 m | reverse complement strand
TTTTTTAACGCCATGTTATATCTCAACGACAGATTATTACCTGATTTAGTCTGCATCATGTAGTTCAATCTTGACATCAAACGCAGTCCTTGCTATATTGCTTAACTCAAGAAACACCTCGCAGCTGGATGAAACCGACTCGTCCTCCACCCCTGAGACTCTCACAACAACATGAGCGAAAGCTAGTGCTGACTTTCTCGTTTTTCACATGCGCTAATGAACAAAACCAACGGCAAAGCATCAGCCATACATCACGGCGACTTGGTGCAATCGCGTTATCGAGCGTTTGTGAACATAATGATCTAGCAATGTAAGATAAAGTCAAAACTGCCAAATAAAAAGGTCCGTGTGACCTCGCCCGATTGCCCGCTGTCACATGGTGATATTGACAAGCAGGAATACACAAACTTAGTAGGAAACAAGATGAACTGGAGCGATATATATAGCGGACCATTCCCTAATCATTGATCTCGCTCCAAGAAGCAACATGCCTCTCCAGCTCGAAGATGGCAAGTCCTTCGCCGAACTGATTCAGCAGTGTGAAGCCCACCTTTTCAGCAATCGCGTCACAGCAAACTTCCTCGGTACGCCAATCGAATACGTTCCAAATAACATCATCGACGAGCTAGGAACCACACAAAACATCAGCAAGCTCCTGGCTGCCGATACTTCCTTGCAGGCAACTAGGTACCGCAATCAACTCGCCGCATGTGCCGAAGAGATCCACAGCAAGGGAAAGAAGCTACTAGCCACCACCATCAAATCCGGCATGTCATCGCCCCTGGAATTCGTTCTCGATATGTTAGCCGGGAGCGCCGACGATAAGATGCTGCCATTCGACCCCATGATGCACGCTATAGCTGTACCTCGGGCTGTTCCAGCCCAGCACGTCGGTAAATTCAACGCCTTGTTTATGCCCGCCCAGCGCAAAGTTCTCGCGCCCACCTTCAGGGCGATGGAGTATGACCATAGACTCGCGAGCATTTCCGTTCTTCCGTTGCTCTCCGTTAAGCCTGTGGACGACTATGTTGGTGAGCCGGAGTTCACGGTGCTCTTCCATCCTGCGCATCTCATCGATGGGTTCACGCCGAATAGGGAGATGCAGATGAAGGTGTTCACCGATCCGGGGAACGTGAGGTTGTTTCGGAATAAGGTCACCATTTACTTCGGGTTCCGTTGCGAAGGAAAGTATTATTGTGTGTATTGAGATCGTGGCAGGAGAGGATTGGAGGATAGATGGAGTGAAGGGTCATCAGCGGCTGACGCAAGGTGGGGAGATGTGACATGGCTTGTGCCATTCGAATTTCTTTGGTAGCAACGAAAATGCTTTCAAGTAGCTTTTAGTCGAACCGACCGGGCTGGTAAAGTTTGAGGCGTGAGGTGTGGTGACGGAAGCGCACCTGCATTCCTACATCAACGACATGGCCGTGTACCTTCCTTTCTGGTCTTTCATATTGCATCTTCAACCTCTCAGCTATTCATCCCTACAGTGAAGACGCGTATGTCGGCACTTCACACGTGGTCTTTATCAACAGTGGACTCACATCAGTGTGTCAATGTATTCGAATCCATCAGACTCCGCGAGGACACTATTCTTCTACTTACCAGTACCCATGGCCACACCCTGAGCCACCAAGAAATACTTTCCCTCGCAATGGAACCCGAACAAACTCGATCGTATCGCCACAGCCGCCAAGTCCTCATGCGCATACTCCCTCAGAACATACGTTCTCTCCGTATCCAAACCCCTCACATGCTCAGGATGGAATTTGACCTCGTAAGCATCCTCCTCAGCCCCTTCCCTCATATCATCTCTGCGACTTGCCTCAACAAACGGCAGTGACGACCGAAACCAAGCCGCCAAATCAAACTTACCCACCGTAAAAAGCGGCGCACAAACCAGCCGTTGCTCTCGAACGAACGCACCCAGCATGCCGTTGGTGTCCCACGGCGTGGATACGCGCTGGTCATGGTCCAACGGCAAACTCGTGTCTCCGAGCTTCCGCACCATGAACAGATCGTGCAGGAGGTGCGAGCCGTTGAAGAGTGCTGAAAGCGCGAATAGTCTGGGTGCTCGGTCGGCTACGGTTCGCGCGTAGATGTCTTTCACGTTTGCGGGCCATGCATGCGTGATGTAGCTCTTGTCGATGAACTCGGATATGTTATGGAGAGAGGAGATGGCGATGATGGCGGACGGTGGGAGGAAAGCGATTGGGACGTCGCCGAAAGTGCAGATTTGGGTGGACTCGTCGATGAAGTCCGATGTGGCTAGGAGTTGTTCGGAAGAACTAGAGTTGGGGTCGAGGTGGAGAGACATTAGAGGTTGAGTGGGGATGATGCGGAGAGATTGCTACTGCTCTGGAGAGGTGAGAGAGGGTAGGGCTTTTATGGCTGCGTGAATGATTGCTAGTAATTGTACGTCGCCGCGTGACGCACCTCCTCACGTGCCGTCCGTGATTTTGAAGGTGACAATTGAGACACATGTGAAGAAGTCAATAAACACAACACGATTTGTAGCGGCAAGCATTTCTTGCTTCTCGCCACAAGACACACACTGACACTTATCGCCATGTCCATCACCATAACCCCCCACTCCACCCCAGCAGAGCAACTCCAACAATGCGAATCCTACATCCTAGCCCAAGCCCAACGCTGCACCTTCGACTCCACCGACATCTGCTTCCTCCCACCCAGCGCCATCAACCACCTCGCCACGCTCGCCAACATCGAAGCGCTATGCGCCCAAGACGCCGGCCTCGCAGCCCTGCAATGGCCCTCACACAGCCGCGCATTCTTCGCCGAGAAAGTGTTCCAACACGGCCAGAAATGCTTCGCGCTGACCGTGTATGCCGAACTCGGCATGCCCTTTCTCATTAAACTCTTGAACATGACGAATGACAAGTATCTCCCGATTACCGATCTCAGCGTCATTGCTCCTGAGTACCGTGGGCATCTGGAGATATTCGCGAATAGCCAGGCTGCTGTTTGCGCGCCGGTTTTTACTGTCGGGGTGTTTGAGCAGAAAGCGCAGTTCAGGCGGTCGTTGCCATTCGTGGAAGTAAAGCTACGGCGTGTGAGTCGGTCGGGAAATGTCTACGATGTCACGTTTCATCGCGAGCATTTGAGACTTTCGGTCGCGTTACTGAGCAGATATACGGGTAGCACGAGGTGGAAGATGAAGGTGTTTAGGGACATGGAAGTGGCGAAGCTGCATTTGTTCTGGGAGGAAGGGAAGTTCGGGTTCTGGTGTGAGGACGAGTATTATTTGTGTTTCTGACCAAAACGAGAAGCGGGTCTGATATCGCCCAGGCGTTTCTAATGCGGTTTGTTGTTATTCACTCCTGCTTTGGAAATATCTTGAAATCTTCTCAGCAATATACTCAAAGATAGTGAAACTCACCATGGCGACCAGGTCTGGTGTATGGTCGTTCCTGGCAGCTCGATTGTGTGCATCTGACTGCGATCACTACGCCTGCGTGGTCGACATGACCCGTGACACACCAGAGTGCGCGAGGTTGAGATAACTGGAGGTAGTCGTGATGGGAATAGGAGTACTACACATCAAGACGAGTCAGTACACCAGACGCTCATCCGCAAGCACAAAATCCCTTCCACTACACATGCAGCAGAATGTAGCCTCGACTCAGCCTCATTCGCGCGCACTTCATCAAAGTCGTTGTTCCATGCTTTCATGACGCTTATTTCAGCAGTGTCATACCCCTCAATTGCCTTATACCAGTCACCACCCCATCGCCATGACTCTCAGCCCCGTTGACGAAGTCAATGGATATGAGTAACCATTCCCAATGTGTCATGAAACTCTCTCGATCAGTATAAATTGCGACCTCATGCATACCTTCTCCATATTATCCTCTTGCAATCACTTCATACAACAAACTCTACCTACAGAGCCGCACCGCATGGCCCAGCACCAGGATACAAACGTCGATCCTCTCCTCGAGGACAAGCAGCGGATCCTTGTTCTTATCGAGGGCAAGGCGCAGGGCTGCATCTTCCGAGGCACCGCCATCAGATTCTACCCTCCAAACGTGATTGAAAGAATTGCCTCGAAGGAAAACATCACGGATTGGGTAAACCGAAGCCGCGAGACCGAACGTAACCACCCAAAAATCAAAGAAGAACTCATCAACACCACATTCGGGCGCGGCCGCATGATGTTCGCCAACATCGCGATCGGCTACTCCACTGGTGAGAGCACCTACCCGCACGGCCCTATGCAATTCCTCAAGGACATGCTCTTGCGGACCGGCGGGGAGTCTTTGAATGACACCCATCTGCCCTTGCAGCCCAACACGCAGCTGCAGGGGGACGAGCACCTTGCCCCCGACATGGCCTCGTTCGTTGCGTCGCAGCATCTGGTCTGGTCGCCGAATCTCTGCCTGCACATGGAGGACTTCCCGCAGCTTCAGCTGCCGCATCGCTCGTACTTGCCGCTTGTGTACGCTGTGCGGAATGATGCGCTGGCGATGCGTGGTGGGGCGAGGGTGGCGTATGAGGTCAGGTTCTGTGATGAGTATACTGCTGGCTTGGACTATGTGAAGCATGTGATGATGGAGTTTACTGAGGAGGAGTGGGCGGCTATAGAGATGAGGGGCGAGGCTGTGGAGCTGAGGAAGGCGGGCACGAAGGGCAAAGCGGCGTTTTGGTGCGATGGGTTCTATTACTTGGTCTCTGAGATGGAGTAAAAGGAGAAGACGGAGAAGATGGAAGAAAGTGAGGTAGCAGTGACTTCATAGGGAATGGGCTTTGGATAGAACAGAAGTTGTCACTCCGGCAAGAGTCCCAATCACTTTCTCGTCGTGATGGTGTGACTGAGCTTGAGTCCGCAATATGTAGATCGCGAGTCATTCTAATGACGAGAAACCTTTTGCAAATGCAGTGGAGGATAGGCGCAGGAAATTAGGGATGCTTTAGCATCTTCCTTGGGTCGAAGGCACCGGTGACGTGTGAACCAGCTATGCAACGCGAACATAGTCGCATGCAGCCAGCGTCCGAGCTATGGAGTGTATGGCCGAAGTTTCCCGCGGAAGCCGTCGTCAATCATGAGAAGATATTCCAAGAGCACCAAGAGGTGAGTAGTGTATACCACGTACGTGAATGTGCGCTTGGTGGAAGGGCCGAACAGAACATGACATCAAAGTCGAGCGACCACGCCCTGTCCCAAGTTGTCACAAGACACGCAAAGACGTATTGTGAGCTGTTTGCTTCTATGCGTGTCGTTTGAGGTTGCAACCACCGCTTTCGGTAGCGACTTGTCATTGGAGCTGTTCTTGCGCCATCTCTGTGGCCATGATGTCGTCCACCCACACCTGCATTTGAGGGTATGACTTTGCATCCATGTTGCTAGTCAAGAACTAGCCTCTCTGTGTCGGCGATATAGTCGGGCGATGTCGTGCTGATAAGCACCTCAGGTCGCTCGCTTGTGGTGCTGATCTGGTTCGTGATCGGCTGGAGGATCACAGAGCGATCATCCACCTCGGATCATTGCCTCAACAAGCAAAAGCATATCTCGACCTCATTCACGTACAGTAGCGCACTGTAGATGCATGTGTCACTGCAACTCGCAGCACACATGCGCGACTGATAGGTACCATCGCAACATGTTGCTCGCTAGAGGACTGCATGCCTGCTTCGAGCATCCGCCGCCGACGTCAAGCGCCTAGACAACGTGGATTGACAGATTCGCTGCTTTTTCGCACAAGTGCCGACAGAGGTCCATTCGATTACAGAGCATGCCTCGGAAGCCGGCGAGATGACGATGATGGATCGATGGTAGAACGCCTCCACACCGGCAGTACCGAACCGTTGGATTGCTCGGGGACCTGGTCGCGCATCGGCAAGATCGCACCGCTAGATGCTGTCCACGCGGTCCTCGATGCGCAGATCTGGTCGAAGTCCCCCAGAGTACCTCTACCCCGCTTCAGAGAAGTCGCGCAACAGTGTAGACGTTCTCTAGCTTCGCTTGGGAGAGACTTGGGCTTGCTATGAGGCCGCGTGGTCATACGAAAAGCAAGAGTGCCAGATTCACCCGAGGAGTCGACGACTCAGGCCCAGAAGCGAACAAAGAAAACTCTTCGCCCGTCAGATTCTCAGCAAGCACCGATAGGCCGAATCCAACGGTCGTGGAGATGGATAGGTATCGATAAGTGGATAAGAGTTGTGCGCCGAGCTACCGCGCGGAACTCAACCGCCAGCAGCCGCCCAGTAGGAAAACGATGAGGCTGCATACGGCCCACAATTCATTTCCCACGCATGCTGCCGGCTTGGGCCATGGCATCATCGAAAGGTGCTCAGCAAGTCCAGAAGCAGTGGAGTCGCAGCGTGCATGCGAAGCGACGGCGTTGACGACTCACGTTGAGACAGCCGGCAGCGCAGCCGCAGAGAGATGTCACATTGACGCCCACCCACCGGTCCCACGTCGCAGAGCGGCGCACAGCAGGTTTGGGCAGTCGCTGGCAGCAGTGGAGCGCGCAGGGCCAATGGCGCAAGAGCAGCGTGCAAAGTCTGAGCGACCAAGCGGTTCCGCGTGGCCATGCGCTGCGAGTGGCGGCTGCTGGAGTTGTTGCATCTGTCAGCCAGAGTCTTCAGTGCCGCGACGCTGCGCATACACGTGTGAGGCCCTCGCGACAGTTGCTGAGCGCTGGCTGTCTCGCGACAATTTGCGACGATGACACGGTGAGGCGCAGACAGGTGTTCCCGGCGTTTCGTTTGCCGTTGTCAGCTTCCAGCCACTCCCCTGGCGGGACAAGGCGCGAGAGAGTGCGTTCCTGAAGATCACTGCATGGCACGGCGCCCCATTCGCTGCGAGTTGGCCGGCCTGCCCTGCCCCTTGCGGAAACGTGAAACCACGCACTGTGCGCTTTTTGTGACTTTAACCAAATTTAGCTGTAAACGAGCGCACTGTCAGCGCAGAGAAGAGAAACAGCTGCATCGGGAGAGCCCTGATGTTCTTGAAAGAGGCCCCTTCCTTGGTGGTCGGACAGGAGCGTGGCAGACGCCCGCGTGGACTCGAGCGACGGCTTGCGGTGCTCGCGCAAAGCAGCGTCGCGGCAGCACGCCAGCGCTGTTGTTGAACGCGCCATGGACCGCTGTTCCACTTCAGCAGCCGGGCCGGAGTCGTGGACGTGCAGGCTGCCACGTTCGCCGGATGTGCCTTAGGGTGTCGTGGCGAAGCGGAGGATGTGATTTGGCAAGCCGCCGTTGCCAGGGGTCGGCGCCGCTAGGCACGCCCGTCCACGCCGCAGGAAGACTTGCTCTCGCTCCACATGGGCGCTCTTGTCTTCACCCACTCCACATTGTCCGCACCCTCTTTGATCTTTCTTTATAACCCGCATCGCCCCTCGACTCCTGTTCACTCTTTACAGGCTTGAGGCTTTGCAATCACTTTCATTCCCCCCTCCATTCCTTCACCGAGATCCAGCATCTCGCACTGTCATTCCTGACACCACAGTCCCTACGAGACACCAGCGACGACAACACTCACAGAACTGCTAGCCGGTTCAGTCACTCCTGCGACTCACAAAAGAACACTCTCTTGCTACCAGCACCAACACTTCGCTACCCAGCACACCAACTTCCCAAACAAACAACCGCAAACATGAAGACCTCTGCTGTCCTCTCTTCCCTGCTCTTCGGCTCCCTCGCCGTCGCTGCACCCTTCGACAGGCGCGCTCTCGTCTACAAGACCGAGGTCGTCACCGAGACTGTGGTCGTCTATACCACCGTCTACGAGGACGATGTCGTGCCCGTAGCCACCACCACGCCCGCCGGCTACTTCTACGAGCAGCCCAAGGCTCCCTCCAGCACTGCGGCCAAGCCCACTTCTGCTCAGGCGCCCGCCTACACTCCTCCCGCCGAGGAGAAGAAGTCCTCCAGTGTCTACGTTGCGCCTGTTGTCGCGCCTACCCCTACTCCTTCGCCAGCTCCTGCCCCTACTCCCACTCCTTCCCCGTCACCCGCGCCTGTGGTTGAGCAGCCCAAGCCGGTGGAGTCACCTCAGCCCGCGACCTCCGCTGCCTACGTTGCGCCTGCTGCTGCTGCCTCGAGCGCTGCTCCCGCCCCCGTTGCCGAAGTCAAGCCTACCACGGGCGGCACCACCACTGGCCAGACCTACCAGAACGTCGACATCACCATCTACGACAACAACGGTGGCTTCGGCGCTTGCGGCACCAAGCTTTACGACACCGACATGATCGTCGCTCTTGCCCAGCCTGCCTGGGGCGCCTCGACCTACGACACCATGACGGGCGCCGCCACCAACCCGTGGTGCGGACAGAAGATCAAGGTCGAGTACAACGGCAACTCGATCGAGGCCACCATCATGGATCTCTGCCCCGGCTGCGTCGGCAACGACATCGACCTGTCCCTCTCCGCATGGAAGGCGCTCACGGGTCTGGACGAGAAGACGCGCCTCAAGGCCTCGTGGTCCAAGATCTCCTAAGCGCCGCGCACCATTCTCATTACCTCTCTTGCCTCCACTATGTAAAAGGACTCGACAGAAAACCCCTTTGCCGGCCTTTTTGCTTAGCTACCGCCACGAATCAAATATACCCACATCATTCTCCAAGATTTCTCGCTAGCGCAGGCAGGTCAGCGCTTTGCATGACACGTTACGATCTATTGTTTTGCAGCCAAAACACACAAACAGGCGGGCCATCAACTCCGGGGTTCTATGGGGAAATATCTCAACCATCTTGTCTGTTTTACTTGAGGTCTTGGTTTGGTTTCGCTTGCTTTTTGTTCACCCATCTTCTTCCCGATGTCCAAGTAGTATTTGGGCACTGCAAAGCAGACAGGCGGACGATTTGGCTTTTTTACTTCTTCTTGTCGCTCATTTGCACCCGGCGCCGGCGCACACCGGTCTGTCAGGACTTTATCTAGACTCCTTACTTCTTCGTGTACAACTCACTAGGGAAAGGGTGTATGGGGTATCCATGCATCTTGGCTTGGTCGGAGGAAAATAACGCACCAAAAAATACATCGCGCAATGCGTACCTTCACACAAACCTCGAGATCATGAATGTGAACGTGACGGCTTATTATGCAGCATTCTCTCGCTCTCCTGCATGCACAAATCCGTTCCCTCATCTTCCCACCCTCAAACCAAAGCTGAACCGTCTTCGCCCCTGTCTAATTGCGCGTCCCGTCCACCTCCAGCGTGGCTGTGCAAAAGCACATACGTACGTTCACACATTCCCGCCCCATCCCCCCAGCACTCCTAATCAACCCGCCTTCTCTGCACCTGCACAAAGGGGCCGGGAATTGTGAATCGTCTACGTAGGCTTTGAGCTGAAACAAACAAACAATACAAACAAAAAACGTCGGACGTGCCGTGACGTGACGTTGCAAACAAAGCCCGGCTCAGCACAAAGCCGTTTCACACCATGTTTGTACGCTGTGCTGGATTGGGATGGGACAAAACAAGGGTCGGACTGTGTGTGCGTGTGCGGCTGGTTCAGAGTTTGGGGGAGAGGGTGAATCGGGGAGGGAGACAATGACCGGACCTGGTGTCCATTGATTTGAGGGTTTGTTGAGCGAGTGTGAAGAGGTTTGGTTTGGTTTTGTGGATCGGGTAGGGGAGGTTTAGTGGGGCGTGGTTGCTGCTTTTGTGGGTTGGGTGACTTGGTGCAGGTGGATGTGGAAAGGGAAGGGGAAGGCACGATGGGATTGGGATAAGTGCGAGCGTTGTAAACTGCATGCTCAGGACGCATCGGATGTGCACGTCGAGATTGGATTCGGAGGATGTTTTGGCAATGAGCCTCGTTGGAGCTTTTGCGTTGCTTCCTCGCAGGAAATGCTCCGGCGTGCTTGGGGAAGCTTTGGTTGATTCACGTGACTTACTGCGTACAGGCTTGGTGGATGCGGGCAGAGCAAGTGGAGTAGCTAATTGCCCTAGATGTTCGATATTCTATTCCGTCGAAGGAATTCGAGTCGTGTACTAATTGATCGAATCGAGGACGCCTAATACTCAACAGAGAAGAGTGGATCGTGTGTTGTACTCCACGGTCCATCAATATATGTATCCCAAAAGTCTCTCGAAGAAAGCGAATTGCACCAACTTAGGTAAAACATTCGCTATTACCATCCGCTTCGCCCTCGAATCTCCCTTTCACAGTTCCTCATCCTCATCCTCGTCCTTATCCCCATCCTAACCTTCCCGCCTCAACCCCCACATCAACCATCTCACCAACCCAACAACATCCAACCGCTCCCCATCCACCCCATCTTTTAACCGCCGGCACCCACTATTTTCCACACCTAACTCACCCACCTACCCCAAATGGCAACTCGCACAGCTTACCCACCGTGAGAATCACACAGCAGCAAAACGCACATCGCCGGTGGTTGAATATCGCCATGCGCCTCTGACAATTCCACGTGATCCCCGTGTGCATCAAGTCAGGCAATGATGGAGCGCTCACATGCATCTGCAGCACGGCGACACCTCGGATATCCTATTTCAGGCCCCCTCCGACACGTGCGGCGTGGGCCGGGATGAGAAATGCGCTTTACACATGCGATGGCTGCACTTCACAGGCGCGGATTTAGGATCCGATGTTAGCCCGAGTAGCACGTGCGACGGCGGAGGAAGGGTCGGGTGAGTGGATGGATGATTGGTGGGTGGAGGGAGGGAAGGCGGAGATGCCCGCGTGGCATTTGGTGTTGCTGTGGGGTGATGTCAATGCGATGGGTGGTGGGAGCAAAATGCGGCGAAAGTTGCTTGATGGGGATGACGTCGAGACGGGTGTTGGTGGTGCTTGCTTCAGCAACTTCGGAGGTTTGGCACTCAATCAGTAATCACGGGAATGGTGCAATGTCGGCGTCGAGTTGCGCGATTTGTAGTGATAGTGTGAAGGTTGAGTTGTACATCCTATAGTAATGGTCTTGCTACATGTGTCATGCAATATCGCATCCCAAGCTAATTCGTGTCGCCGTTGAGGCTCGTCGAGGCCTTTTCTCCAAAAGGCTCGTTCACGTGAAATCCTCCTCTAGATGTCGGTCTTCGTGGGTATAGAACATGAGCTGCTCCAGTCCGTCTCGCCTTTGTTGAAGCAGCTCGAAAGTAGTCTTGCCGGCTGTGTCGTCCCTTTCCTCTCCCTTGTCCTGTCTCCTGCGTCCCGTTGCGCGCATACATATATATACAAGTGCCACATCCGACACGTTCCACGTAGGTATCGTCGTCATCGCATCGTGAATCTCATCAGCTATGCGAACAGGCTGGCACCGCCGGACTCGATTGCCTCAATCTCAGCCGCTGTCCATGAGAGACGCTGGAATCGTGCGGGGAGCTCGGACCGGTCAAAGAATTCGCCTTTGCTGGCCTCGATTTGTCCAAGAGACGCACCGGGTGCGCCGCCGACATGGCCGCCGACGATGGATGGGAAGCTCTGTCCCGGGTTCAATGGTCCGTGCTGCTGCGCCTTTTGTCGGTAGGATGCGAAGGACTCGGGGAGCGCATGGGTGGGGGACGCTGGGTGGGCATGGGGAGTGTGGTCGACCTCTGCAACACATTCGTAAGCCATTGATCAAGCGTGCAAGATTTAGCATCACATACTGGAGGGGACGGTGCGCTTGCCCAGGAAGCGGATCAAGGGCTGGCGGCCCTGCTGGAGTATCTTGGTTGCGTGCATTGTGGGATGAGGCGTGAAAGTGCAGTAAGGAGCCTAGGTCGCAATGGGAGTGTCACTGAAACCGGTCTTGTAGTGGAGGAGAGGGATTCTGGCAGATGCACAGCTGACTTGCGATGAGGGCGATGGTGAGCAGCTGTGCTGGTGGAGGAGAGCCGAGCATAAATGTTTATTCCGACGCGGCAGGTTACTTAACGCCGAGCCGCTGAAGCGATCACCTCCGCTCTCGCAACCAGGCCTGCCATTTGCGCCATCTGTCGTGCCATAATCGACTGAGCGGGGAACTTTTCACATTCCTAAGCCGGATTTTCGCGCCCAGTGGCAGTTTCACGCGATCCCGTGTGGGCGTTTGCAGCTGTTCGCGTTCCTCGGCGTGTCCAGGCCAGAGCTTCCCTGCAATGACAACTTCTAGCCCGCGACTCTGCATGTCCATCCTGCTCCCCACCAATCATTGCCTGTGAATCCCCGCCAGCTCGTCTCTTATCTCCCGACCCCACGAGAGGAGCTCCGCCGTTGACCCGCTGAAATTGGATATCGATTCTGACGTCTCCGAGTGCCGCCTCGTCGCCCAAAGTATTCTCCATGCACGAACTGCTCCTCTACGGACAGGTTCCCGCCGGCCGCCATGAGCAGGTTCTGAAGATTCTGGCAGGGCTTGCTGCCATGCAGCCCCGTCGCATTCTGCAGCGATGCATCCTCTACAAGCCCCAGCGCGAGCCTGAGGAACCCGGCCTGAACATTCGCCGGGGAGGTACGCAGAACGTTGCTGTAAAGCAGGCGAAGCAAACGGCAGCTCCCGCGCTCTACTACACTAAGCTTGTACAGAAGCTGTCCGAAGACGACTTTGGCACAGAGAATGGCTTGGAGCAGCAGAGCGGGCAGCAGCTATCCGCCAATGTAGCAGACGGTGAAGAGCCCAAGTGGTCGATGCGATGGGAGGACATCCCAGACACTGGCGACAGAGGGGTATCGATACGCTTCACGAACACCACAGATCTTCTCTCCGGCGATCCACATGCGCAGATGATTGCTGCGGGACCCAATCGGTAGGCCCACTGCCATCCGCAAACACACTTATAGCTTATTCAATTATAGTTTCGTCACCGAGTACTACGTCGAAGGACACCGCTTCATACTCGGAAACGTCGTCATCTTCCTCCATCGCATTTTACATGAGCCCGGCGTTCGCAGCGTCGAGGAAGCGCCCAAGACGAAGCTGCCCTCCTTTGCAGCCCTTCAGCTGCTTGACCTGAGCGGTGCGTACATACTCGAGGCGAAGGTGCGGGTGCAAGATTTCAAAGAAGCGACCATACTGGAGAGTGGCGTGAACGAGTTGAAGGATTTCCAGAAGCAGATGAGGGGTTGCGTGGAGCTGTCCTTGCCGGATCGACTGTCTCTTGATACCCGCGTGAAATACAGGCCACCTCACGCTGCTGCTGCGAGCGTGCAGAACCGGCCTCGCTGAGTTCCTGATGTTACCGACGAGTCGTTGACAGACTGAGATTAACTGCTCCGAACACTCAAGCATGTGCTTAGGGTCGGTCGATCGCATGTGACATTGCTTTCCCTCCGGAGTATTATCGTGCTTTTGACGAAAGCTCCATGGCCCATTGGAGTGCCGCTACGTCAGGGACGCACGCGAACTTTTGATATGATCCGAATACGCGGTGTAGTGAAGCAGCATTGTCCAAGGTCAAGCTCGCTCAGCCAATGCAAGCTAGGCGTCATCGGGAATGCCGGAAATGTATATGGAGTGAGAACAGCAATGGGTGAGAGCTCTGTTTCCAGTCAAAGGAGTCGGGGACCATCTGAAGATCGAGACATCAGAGAGCAGTGCTGGCCTAAGGATGAACAAAGGCTCCGCAGACGTCCCTGAATGGCCACTGAAAATGCCATCCCTATATATGTAGCCAAACGTGCCGACAAGTTATGATATCGATGATGTATGTGCTTTTGGCTATATTATGTCTTAAATCAGTCCCCCATCTCTTATTGCTGATAAGTGAATGGCCGTGGCTACTACCTAAAGTGACCATGATATTTTGTGCACGTGCCTGCGCGAAGGCGCGTTTCGCGTTGCAGGCAGGCGCAAGCGACACCCTCAAGGGCTTGCACGTTCCTGCAACGCCATCAATCAACACAGTTGACACACTGCTATACAAACAGCCACCACGCAACCTACTGATCTACCATGCGAGATGGTCGAGCGACCAGGTTTAGGAAAGCGACCTAGCTCAACCAATAGAGGCGTTACTCCGCCGCCATCAAAGCGGAAACAGCAGTCCACGACTACAAGTGCGGGAAGTATATACAGTTCATGAGACAACGTTCTGATTAGATGCCAGGCAAGGCTGTCGCGAACTTCTTCACTCCTGTGTCTAAGAAGGAACCTAGCAAAATGTCATGGCGCATCGTCAAGAATAGCCTCCTTGTTGGCCGCTATGCTCCGACGACTGGTACAAAGGCGTTGCACGACAAAATTAAGATAGCGGCATTCGACTTTGTATGGCTACTTGGACGAACATACCACGATCAACTCCTGATGATCAACAATTGTAGGACTCAACCCTCATCACCTCTGCATCTGGCAAAGTCTTCAGTCGCGACGCAATGGACTGGAAGTGGTGGCATGGCAGTGTACCAACGACGCTGAAAAAGCTTCATCAAGAAGGGTATATCCCGGGCTCTTATGTACACTTGGAGGTTCATTGGCTGACATGTCCAAGCTCCCTCGTTGCTATTGTGAGCAACCAAGGAGGCATTAGCCTGAAGTCAGATCCAAAGACTGTCAAATCAGACCAGAAGCGCCTCGCAGACTTCAAGCAGAAGGTATCGGCCGTACTCAATCAACTAGATATTCCGATTTCTGTGTTTGCTGCTACCGGCCGTGACCAGTATCGAAAGCCGAGAACCGGAATGTGGGACGAGCTGTTTGATGAGTACGATCTAGACGACGCAAGCTCTGTGGACCTAGACAATTCCTTCTTTGTTGGGGACGCGGGTGGCCGCGAAGCGATATCTGGTGGTGTGAAGGATCACTCATGTGTTGACAGGTATGTCGCCGGTCGATTCGTGCACCTTTGCCTTCAAGAAGCTGCTAAGAATAACCAGAAATTTCGCAGCGAATGTTGGGATAACCTTTCATACCCCTGAAGAGTATTTCCTACACGAGAAGCCTAGGCCGTTTACGAGAGACTTCGACCCCACTGTATATATTGACGAGCATGAGCTGGTTGACCGGCCCACATCTGCATGTATGTTCGGGCATCATCAGCCACTCGGAACTTCGCTCTACCCCTCGAGAGCTGACTTTCGCACACAGCACCTGCATTCACGAAACCGTATCCACTTGACATCGTTCTCTTGTGTGGCAGCCCGGGTGCCGGGAAATCTTCTTACTATTGGAGAAACCTTCAACCATTGGGGTATAGCCGGGTGAATCAAGACATCCTGAAGACTGTATGTGCTCCTACGCACGTGGACCTGCACTGCAACGACCCGAACCGCCTTTGACCTTTGAGTAACCACTTGAAACAGCGCGAGAACTGTGTGAAGGCAGCTACTGCACTCATTGAAGATGGCACCAGTGTAGTCGTCGGTATGTACAACCGGGACCCCAATTACGCCGCAGACAGACCGTGACAGTAACCTAACCTGGTCAGACAACACAAACGCAGATCCAGAGACGCGCGCGGTCTGGGTCAAATTAGCACAGAAGCTCAAGGTACCGATACGGTGCGTTCTCTTCACGGCATCGGTAAAGCTTTGCGAGCACAATGACACATTCCGCGCGTTGAATGTAGGGAGCGAAGTAAGTTTCTCAACGCCGAGCTTTCGTGCAGAACGATACGCTTGCGACGTCCTTCTCCATACAGTTAATCGTCAGTTGTTACACTACCTCGATGAGGCAGTTCCTGGCCACAGCAAACGCCCATGGCAACTTCTGACGAAACGGAGACACTCGAGACTGACCGTTTCCACAGAGTAACCCCGAGAATCGGACTATCCTGCCGAAGCTTGCCTTCACTGGTTTCGCTTCTAGGTATCGCGAGCCTAAAGTCTCGGAAGGATTTGCAGAAATCATCATGACAGAGTTCAAGGTACGTACCTCAGGCCATGGCTTGCCAGCCACGCAGCTTTAGGCGCAGGAGTACATTCTAACCGAGGCGCATGCGTAGTTCGACGGCTCAGAGGAGCAAAAGAAGCTATGGAGCCGGCATTGGATCTGATTCGAGGGCATGACGGCAATGGACGGAACGTGACGCTGGGATCAGCCCTACACGCGAGTATTGAGTCTGAGTTGCTGCGAGAAGCCCCTCCGAAGGAACGCTATTGGCGAGCGATCCCTACGAAGCCAGCTGAGGGGCCGCAGCCGAGCACATGCTCGCAGCCCTAGTTCAAGCCTCCGTTGAACACATGGATACCGTTCAGTTGAGCCAGCAGTTTACGCGACACTTTTGCTAAGTCGCAGTCAATATCTCCTGCATCTTGCGCATGCAGCCGTGATACACTTGCAACCTTCAGTAGCTAGCTTCAACGATCGTGTGCGCATCATGACCTAGAGAGTATTCTCTGCTACCAACGAGTGTGCGGGCTTCCCCGTTCCAATGCACCAACGGCCCACAATTGCCATGCGACGCTCGGCTGGAAAGGACCGTTATCGATACCTACTTGTACTACGCCGGCTGAGCACTCCCAGTAAGCCGCGGTGGCTTGTCGCAAATTTTAGTCAAGATCAGCAACACTAAGTCACAGAGGCCCACGTTGCGTGGTCTCGACCGCCAGATCATCCAAGACGCAACATGCCGTCCTCCACTGTCCACAGTGACCGGACAAATTCGTGTTGCTCATCTGGCAAAATGCAGATTCTGCGCCTGCTCAGAATAGCCGTAGGGCTACTCACATGACGAGTTTACACGTGGGTAAAAAGGTACCCATTTTTGCAATTTGCACCAGAAAACTTTGCAACGCGTCGGCAGCTCATGTTCACCGGCTGTTCTCCATGCAAGTTGAGCGTTGCTGGACAAACGGTATGATCCCGCCCGCTCTGCATGTGAGCAAGGTGCCGTGCCGTTGTCTTCGCGAATGGAAAGCCAGACCTGAAAAGCCAGTCAGCAAAGTGTCGGCGGACGACTGCCGAGTTGAGCCCGGTCCGACACTATTTACGAGCTTTCGTCATGATCTGAACCAGCGGCGTTCATGATTCAGCCCGCCGTTCCCGGCGACCTGTTACCGAGTCGAAAGTGACCACTAGCGTCACAGAACGGGCAAGGCCTTTGCCAAATTTTTGTTCGCTGGGCTCCAGGATGCGATCGCATCGCATGGAGGCTGGCCCAAGGCGGCACGGCGATCAAGCCCGCGAATCAGCAGGTACCGGCGTGTCGTTCCTCCGCCATATGAGACTGCCAAATGTATGCGCCTGGGGCTTTCAAGGCGAGCTTTGCAGGAACCCGTGTGTAAGAGACGGGTGAGGGTGGTGACAACGTGTGGCTAGCAATGCGCTGGCGCTGAGGGCAGTGAGGCTTGCAGCAGAGCGTGAAGACAAGGCCATACAAGACACAAGCTCAGCATAACATGGAGCTGGGGTGGTCAGGTAGTGCGGCAAGGGCCGGACGCCAATCAGGCACGGCTCAACGGCTAGCACACCAACAAGTTTTCCCGATTTGTCTGGCTGCCCATGGTTCCTCCGTTGGGCGCGACGCCTCTCCCAACCTCTTCGGCGACTCGCCGAGCACAGCTGTGCGACGTCACGTCTCAGCGCTGTTTGAGGCGGGCGATGCCGTCGCGAAACAAAGCGTGTGGAAATCGACGAAAACAAACATTCGGTGATTTCCTGGCAGGATGAGAATGTGACAGCCGGTGTTGTTTGTTTGTTTTTCAGGTCCCATTCTTCCGCAACCAATGGGCGTGGGGGCAGGCCAGCAGGAGCATCGACATCACCAACCAAAGATGCCTGTCGATGTCATCGCGCGACACGGCGAAGGGCGAGAAGGAGGGCGCCCGAAGGAGCAAAGTCGCAGAAGCTGTCGAACCAACATTCCGTCCTGCACTGCCCCGTAATATCTGTCAGTTGCGCGCCACGGTTGCGCTCACATGCGATTGAGTGGTAGACAGGCCATCACAACCGCGCCGCCGGTAGCACGACAACCTCATACAAGCAATATAGACTTGAGAGCCCAGCACCATGTGACGATTTATGGCAGACCATTGTGAGGCGGAGCTGAAGCTTGACAGAGCGCAAGTTCCTGCCTCGCTTACTCAGAAGCTTTCCCCCTTCGTTGACAAGTGGGCCAGGGACGGTTTTCTCCACGCCTCCACCGACGAGTTTTATTAGTTGGGGGGAAAAATTCGGCTGCCAGGCCTGTTGAGTCTGGTTTGCCTGCTGTGCTGCTGCAGACACTCGCTGACGACTAATGTTTTGGTCTAAACAGCGGCTTGAACGCTGGGGAGCCTGGCAAGGCGACAGCGCCCTGGTGTCGACTCTGCGCGGAGCAAGCAGATTTGTGACGGTCTTGTGCGCCATGTGAGCAGGGCATCCTGAGTCGTTGAAACCGGGGAGCAGAGAAGAGCTGCCGTCCGCTATTCCCATCACTCTCTAGCAGCATTTGACGTGACGCTTGCTGGTGAGGGCTTGGCACGCGTTCCGTAGCAGTGGGAGAAGCCCGCTGTGCGCCCCGGTCGCTCGCTGTCCACACAAATGCTCAAATCTGTGCGCATCCCACACCCCATCCTGCCGTTGTCCTCTGTTCGCCCACGTCAGTCGCATTGCTGCCAGCTCCATACCGCATTATCGCTGCGCTGTCCTTCGCTTGCACCCAGATCCGCCCTCCATCACGCTCTCCGTGAGTGCAACCTATCCCAGCCAAACTTGGACTCACGTGCCATCCGAATTGGGTGCGCCAGCCGACGGGCGCTGACTTTGCATCCAGAGCCTTCGCAGGATAAACAGGCCAAAAGGTACATACGTGGTCCTGCTTCGTGGCACCCTCCAAGCAACTCTCAAACTTCCCGCGACCGCCACTTTGCCGGATACAGCCTTCTCCAGACCGCGACTTGTCCCCCATACTGCGCGCGCAGTTGGTTCTTAACCCGGTGATGGGACCCCAGCACCCATCGCGAAAATTCACGTCACGCTCCGGCTACCAACACCAACATGCACGAACTCAAACCTCTGATTCTCCCCAAGCTCGTCGCGGCGCGCAAGTCCTCTCAGACTTCACTCAACATGTCTGCTGAGCCGACTTCATCGATTTACTCAAACGCTGATTCCGGCTTCTATTCGGCTTCTGAGTGCTCAACGCCGCCCACGCCAAGCATGCACGCGCGTGGGCACTTTCGCTTTCCCAGCTCAACCTCCTCGCTTTCGTCGAGCCCGCCAACACACGAAGCCATTGAACCACCCAACAGCTCCACCAAGCTGCCCAAGCTTACTGAGGAGCCTTTCGAGCGCGAATATGACTATGGCAACGAAGATCCGTACCGATGCTCATGTAAGTTCTTCTCTGGTTGTATGGTGTTTGCACAAGCTAATGCCGAATAGGCGACATCGACTTCTCTGGTCATGCCCGGGACTGCTTCGTCTCAAAAGCTTACGACCCGGAGAACGAGTACTTCACGACTCACGACACCGAGTTGCGGCTTGCTAAGCGGCGGCGATCGCTAGAAGCATCAGCGCATAGCATTGCCGGCAAGCTGGAGAGGCGATTTCCCTCGCTGTCGCGCAAGGTGAGAGATCGCAGCTCGACTCTCGGACGGGTGTCAAGGAGCGCGACTCCTTCACGGGTGCCGTCCACACGTTCGTCGTCCATCACGAGCTCGGTCCACCATACCTCGGCAGTCGACCTCACCGATAACTTATCAACCATCCCGACCTCCACACCAGCTCTCGCTAGCAGAGAAGACCTCGACGACAATGCGCCTACACCAATGGCAATCGACGTCGAGAAGGCAAATGCGATTGTCATTGATCCTGCGCAGGTCGATGCCGATCGCTATGCGACCACCCCTCTACTACCTCCACTTCTGGTGAACTGTCGCGACGATGTCCCGACGTCATCACCTTTACAGTCGCCTACTGTTGCCGATGCGACACAGTCCATCGCCGCGACTCCGGCAGGAAGTCCGCCGCTTCGTGCGTATCTCACGCCGCCTTTGTCATCAAAACCATCAATCGCATCCTTCAATGGCCCACGCGCCGGCTATATGGTCGCATCTTCCGACATACCGCCGATGATGCTTGCCGATCCGAATGACAAGTGGGCCAACACGTTGGGCCACGCGAACTTCACCATACTTCCGGAACCCTACGTCCCTGAAGCCTGCGACGCGTATTCTGTCAAGCAGCTAATGGACGACTGGTCGCAAGCGCGCAACAATTACGCAAAGCACCAAGTACGAACTGCGGAACACTACGGCGCTACCTCCAAGCACTATCTCCTCACTGAGCAGAAATGGGCCGAGATTGATGCCGAGTGGAAGAAGAACCACGATCTAGCCAAGGCGCATGCAGTAGCCATCGGCCAGCAGCTGGAGCCGACGTCTCCCACTGAGCCGGAACCATTAAGCAAGATGCCGACCCTTAATGACCCCAAGAGCGCAGGCAAGTTCCCCAGGCTTGGCGACGAAGACGTTGTCGGTCCGATGCTTCAGCAGTCACCATTATTCCAGAAGCCGCCTTCGAAAAAGCGCGCGTTCTTCAAGTTCCTCAGCGACTTGCGATTCCCTGGTTCACTACTCGGGCGAACTCCGGCTGGTGTACGAAGTCACTAGCGCAAGCCAACCTCGCTTGCAGTCCTTCGACTCTTCTTCCCTGTCCATATTTGTGCGATTACTACTGTTCGACGTGTGTACAATTCCCGTACCTTTTCACTTTGGAAGGGTTTACGAAGTACGACTTGTATGACAGCATCCCGGCCCGTCATTGGCGCCACGACCCACTCCTTTACACCTCGACTCACGAATTTCCTTTGTCTGGCATGATTTACGATGTTTAGAAGGGCGGTCCCTTTTGCGCACAGGTCGGAGTCATCTGCCTGTGTTGTTTGTCCCTTCCATGGGACTTTTCCGGAGTTACTGCTCGGTGGCTGCATCAGACTGGGGATGGTCACAGTTCAACAAAAGCGTAGCATCATGGCATGATTTGCGCAATGGTGGCTCTTCAGCCAAGCAGCATTTACTACCCCAATAATCTCTTTTGTCTATTTACAAGAGGAAGATACTCTTGTCGGCGGCTATACCCCTTGCGCATCCTTGTCTGGGATGTCCACGAGGCAAGCGCAGTCGTGGGTCGGCGATGACCCTTTGAAAGGAAAGCGGAGGCTTACTCGAATGTTTCAATATTGTTAAGGTCTAATCAGAGGTCATGGGCTTCTAGCCTGACAGTGGCAGGTGGGACGACCGGGGCTTGTGTACATTGCGCTGGTGTCCACGAGCGCAACACCAAGCTAGCCCTCGAGGAGGTCGAGTATCTTAGCCAACAAACGAAACCTTTCTGATCACATTGCACACTTTCACTGCTACCTTCCTCTACCACCTCAATATCCATCACATGCCCGTTCACTCCAACTTGCTTCTTTCTTGCCCAAGCCAGTCAACGGGCGAAACCGTCAACAAAACGGCCGGATCGCTGGTGCTCGCCGAGTCGTGACGTCGCACCCCGTCCGCGGCACATGATGTCGTCTACACCACAGTACAGTACAGTACACAGCCCCCGTACCCCATCTGCACACACACTTGCCCATGCGCGTCTAGCACGCCATCGCCCAAATAGCCCATGCAAGCCTCAGCATTCTAACCGCAACGCCCATTCTCGTCCCCACGCACACCACGCACACCACGCCCAATCTCAACCACAGTGTACATCCGGACACCGCCATGTCTCGTCCCTCCCGTTTCCCCGGGAGGTGCGAATGAGCAAGTGAGGTTGCGCAACGCTGCGGCTAAGGCTGAGAACGACAAAGGCTGGCCGTCGCTTCGGCTGTGGAGCGGCGGATGGTACGACGCTGGCGGCGAAGCGAGCTGTCGTTGGTGCTACGTTGGCGCTTTTTGTAGGACGTGACGAGACGGGGTTGGCGAGCGAGAAGGGGAAGCGGTATTACGGGAGGATCTGCGATGGGGGGGTTGTTGGGGGGAGGGTTTGGGACTTCGTTGTTGCTGCTGCTTGGGGATGGAAGGTGCTTCTACGCGTGAAGACTATCGATATTTACTCTATGCAGTCTGTAAGTTAGTGAGTTCAGTGAGTTGTTCGGCGACGTTTGTCCCTCGCCATAGACTGGTATGAGGTCTGATCATATCCTGGTATGAGGTATGATCGCCAGCCCACATGCCTTCTGACCTCAATCCCAGGCACGTATTCTCGCCCTGCACATCCCCAGCGCCAGTCATGTACCTGCGGCTCCCACGCATCTCGGAACATCTCGCATGTATGCGAAACATCAAGCCTCCGCCCTCCTGCCCGTCATGCTATTCCCGGCACCGCCACTGTGCAAAATCTCCGTCCGATGTGTGTGTGGAGACCCCACAGCTGCCAATGCGCATGTTCCCATGCGGTGTGTTTTAGACCCATGCTCGTGCGGACGGCGGCCGTCGTGAAGGCATTCACCGCATCTCGTGGTGTGTTATTATCTAGTCACAGGGCGCATACGGTTTGAGCCTCGAAACCCATCCATTCACTTCCCCATCCCACCCTCCTTCGGCCGGACTTCTGATCAGGCACTGCGTGGCGATACTTCTCAACAACCAGCCCGGCTGATCCAGGTGCGGCATCGTCATCGCATCTCGTCTGCGTGTGACACGACAGCAACATCCCCAGGCACCCCTCACGCCCTGCCACCCCTCATGCGGCAAGACAAGTCGAGCCGGACGCCGTGCGAGATGTCGCTTCCGTGAGCCTGGGTTCTGGTCTGCTGCGGGTCGTCTCGCTCCCTCGCTTGCACGGCGGCAGGGCGCGATGCGGTGTGACTGAGGTGAAACTTGTTGAGGTGTGGGTGTGGGGAAAGCGAGGTACGTTTGATCACGGTCAATAGGACAGCCTTCTGCGTGACCTGACGAGGAGACTTTCGTGGAGGAGTTCAGTGTTGAGGAATGGAGCGAAGGGGTGAAGGGTGTATAAGCAAATTCTATTGTGTCATGGTGGCGCTTGCTTAGATGCGAAAGTACACAAGATTGGCCGTCGCTCCCAGAAACCATATATTGCCTCTTCTTTCTGCTCTCGTTTTGCACGGTATCTTGGATCATTGCTGGAAGATATAGAATACAGCTGCCACGGTCTTCTTTCTCATAGCGGTCTGGTTCCTGGTGCCTTCACACCCCTAGTCGACTAGCCCAGGCTTCGGGAGTTCCTTCCTGAGAGCCATGATCCTCTGGAGACGACGTTGTCCGTTTCATATCATTGAGAACTCTTGCCTTGTCGATGAGGTCTACGATTTCATGGGACCTGTTGTCAGAAGCATAATCGCGAGCAGTAAGATAGAACGAGTCTCCTTGGTCTATGTCGAAAGAGTCTTTCCGGTCGAGGAGCATCTCACAGATGCGAATGAATCCTTGGGCGGCGGCATAATGTAGTGGCGAGTGACCATCCACGGTAAGTAAGCTGGGATTTGCTCCGTGTTGTAATAACCATTCGATTGTGATAAAATAGTTTTTCTGGCATGCGATGTGTAGTACCGTTCGCCCGAAACCGTCCTGTTCGTCGAGCTCGGCTGTGCACGATTGCATGTGTGCTAGTAATACGACTTGCCAATCGCCATTCTTACCCCCATCTGATGCATCGAACATATGATGTGCGAGGTTCCGACCAAGGCAGTCGTATGCGCGCAAGTTACCAGTAGCGAGGAAAGCAGCCCCGCGGGAATTTGATTCACGCCAGCGGGAAGCTATATCAGCAACATGGCGAATCAAAAAGGTGGCGATTCGTTGGAGCGTTGTTGTCCACCACTCAGACCATGTAGCAAACACGTGGCGAGTGATGCTCATACACACAGAAAAGAGTTCTTTGCACATCACCTCGAGCGCTTCGCTTGCGTCAATAAGCTCGTCTACAGAGTGTGCCAAGCGATGTCCAGAATTGAAACACGCATCCAGTTGGCGACAGCGAAATAAAACTTCACTGCACATGAGCTTGCGCTTCCGGAGATCGTTTACCACATCGTTCTTCTCTGGGGAACAGAATGCGCAGTTACTCTTTTCCATAGCTACACCGCTCTCCGTGGCGTCTAAAGCAGCGAAGAGCAGACAATCTGTAACTCGAGAGATATCTGAAGGGTTTGCTGTGCCCATGATGTCGCTCTTCAAATCTATGATGGTATTCTTGAACTTCCCAATCAACAAATCCAACGCGTCTTCATCGGGGATTGGCTCTGGGTCGTAGGAATCGCAGAAGGGAGTCAACATCTCTTTTTCAAGGTCGCGGAAACGCTGCTTAGCAAGACGGAGGATTTTGAGGAAATCTATGAGGAATATCCTTGAGAGCATTAGCTTGTAAACGATACCATCAAAGATTCCATGGTACATCGAGAGGAGCACGGTACACACCAGGTATCGACGCGATCCATGTCACCGTGTTCCACATTTCTTCCATCGTGCTCATCATCAGGTGGTGTCAGTTGCTTCGGTTTATATTTTGTTGGTCTCTCCAGCCTTGTGCCATTGGAACATGGAAAGCCTTTCTGCACGCAGCGGTCGCATTTGTCTGGCCATACTCGCGTTGTTGGGTTGCACTAATCATTATCAATCCGACTGTCTTTCTCATCAAGACATGAACCGTGTCACGAACCTTTTGTTTGTCATGGCGGCATCTGTCACATTTCACGAGTTGTAGCTTCCTTTTTGCCTTCCTCATCTGCCGCGATATGGAAGAGGCGATTTGGTCTTGGACTTCCATAGTAACCTTGAGGGCTGCGAGAGCGAAGTGTGTAGAGCCAGAGCGTGTGGGAAAGAATAACAGTGAGGCGAATTTTTCCGCTTTGTGAGGACGCAAACAAAATTAGCCTTTCCTGTGCATCTTCGGGGTATCCACAGGATTATAACCTGCGACGAACTGCGACCCAGGCGACGTGATTGGAGTGCGGCTGAGCCGTCTGGGCATGCAGGCTGACACCGGTGACGGTCGATGGCGCCCAATGAAAGCTAGCTTCGCGCGGGGTCACCTTCTGATTTCACGATCGCACTTCGTCGCAACTGCTAATTTGTCCATACCCAGATCAAGGTGTGTACTGTGAGAAGACTGACCGCTGTGGTCTACCTACGCTTCATTGGTGCTAGCATCCACAGTAGGACGTGGGTCAATCAGCCTCAACCATGTCCGCGGCCAACGAGATGTGAACGCATTTCGTCGCAGTGTACTTTTGGTCGTATGTCCGCATCTGTTGCGGCCAGGCCGCACCAGATGCGGCCTGGTCGCTCGCTGTCCGCACAAATGCTCGAATCTGTACGCATCCACACCCCAAGATGAGATCACAATTTTGTGCACTGCCTCCCACACAATGAGCCTATCACAATCCCATCGCACTTTTGAGGCCGATAACATCCATACATACGTCTTCGCACTTCATCGCGGCTTCTGAATCTTCAAAGCTCTGCCTGCACTTCAAGATCATGCGTAGGCTGGCGTTCAGTGCTCGTATATAATGGCTGGTCGCTGCCACTTGCTTTCTGGTTGTCTGCCGCCGTCGTCGTCAATAAGCTGCCCACATCTCGCGCACTGCAAATTTTTCTCACATTAAATGCTTCCAGCTTGACTTCACTTGTCTGCCCACCGAGGGATGATTGCAGAACCACCAAGCCTTGCTGCGACAGTCCCCACTCCTACACCTGCGACCACTTCACACACTCCACACAACACGACAATTCTTCCGATGTCGTCGAATGACGCCAACCAGACCATTGCCTTCGGAGTGCTAGGACTCCTTGTCGCTATTATAGGTGTTGTAATTGCCTTGCTCCAACTTCGCCACACGCAACGACGGAAGAGGCTGCTTGAGGTCTTTGAGCTTGCTTGAAGGTGTGGAAAGCACAGCGAAGCAGATGAACTCAGCTAACTTCAAGAAGATGATAATAGTTGATGCGGCTATACGCTGCTCTCAAAGTAGCTTGACTGGGGGTCATCAATGAGCCATTGGGCCATGAGTGATGCTTTCACACCTGGCCGAGAGCTGTACTATCTGGGTTAGTGGCCCGCATTACATGCAATCCACAGTGTCGAAGTGGAGATGGCAGCTCTGAGCAGCATGTTCACAAAAACCTCCTATGGCAAGCAGCGGACGACAAGATGAACAAACTCCAACATTAATTTTCTCTAAACTACGAATGTTATGTTGATTTACAACCTTTTGCTTGACATACATCGCTCCCGTGGGCTAGTCGACTCCTTGCCTTAAAATAGTCGCCACGTTTCATAAATATTATAGGCACCGCAGCAAGCACCGTCAAGATGGCCATGAGGATCAAGCCAGTGACTAGGGGACCAAGGCGACTGTACATGACTGGGGCCAACAGCGGTAATAATGCGGCACCCATGTATCGAGTGGATGCGTGGCCAGCCAAAGCGCTAGCAGCGTGGGACTTGTAGCAAGCTGCCAGGTAGTTGGCTACGTAGAGAAATATGAGCATGTTGCCTATGCCCAGGGGCAATCCTGCAAGAATTGCAACGACGGGTGAATTTGGCGGCGCAGCAGATACCGCGAACAAAAGCTGCCCGAGTGGGATCAAGGTGCCACCCAAAAGGATGATCGGCAGCGTGGACTCAGCCGAGTCACCTGTAGTTGAACTGCTGAGCCTTTTCATAAGGCTTCTGATCTTCGGCTCTGCGAAGACGGTAAGGACGCTGCCCAGACCGATCGATAGAAATGGTAGACCTGTAAGAATGTTAGGATAACGATGCCAACTCACAGTTATCCATGGGAAACATACTGGCTACGGCAGGGCTCCAACCACGGATTTGGGAAAACACGATGGGATAGCCCACGATACAAAGATAAAGGATTGCGTACACGAGACCGACGTAGAAATCCCAGAATGTGCTGTAAATATGTTAGTCTTGTTATACCCAAGGCGCATATTCTCAAAGGAAGGAACAGTACTTACCAAATCGGCTCCGTGAAAATCATAACTATGGGTTGACGTACGGAAGCGTTTAGACGCTCGGAGATTTTGAGGGTTTCGCCGCTGCTGGCTCGAGTCCAATACCTGCCATCTATGGTTTTCAAGATCTCACACCGCTGCCTTAGAATGGCGTTTCCGTTGGTCTCTTTGATAGCTGCCATCATACCGCATGAGACAAATGCGAGGATAACAAGCCACCAGCTGATCCATCTCCAGCCAGCGTATTGGAATATGATGCCTGCAAAAACAGGCCCGATAACCGGCTATAAACCTCAGTCAGCTTTATGTCTTGAAGTGCATCGCATTGGGAACTTGTCACATACCCCATTGACCGCGCCGAGAATCCATATAGAGAGGTAGCGCGTTCTCGTTTCGTCATCACAGATGTCGTTCAGTGTGCCGGGCGCTCCAGACATAACCACGGAGCCGACAAAGGCAGCGAAAAATCTTGTCACGAGTATGGTTTCAAGATTTTGTGCCACGGCGCTCGGAATCAAAAATATGGAAAACAAGAGCAGCGAGACGATGTAAACCGGCCGCCGCCCATACATCTCACTCAACGGAGCCAAAACAAGGGGCCCCAGAGCAAGGCCGAAGAGGTAGGTAGTAACGCCGAGAATGGGTATCGTTCTATTCGTGATGCCGAAGCTCTCCATCATGCCAGGTATGCCGGGTGAGTAGGCGGTCGATGTCATGATTCTAGTATAGCGTCAGCTCCGACCTGATGATATGTCTTGCCAACATGGAGAAGGGGCAATGGCTACTCACACTACCAGCGTTGCGAATGATATACACGTCAAGATCAAATATCTGTACCACACTGGCCAGTTCTTTGGCATATCTGAGCCATCCTTGCTCCATGTAACCTCGAATTTGGGATCACGATCAAGCAGAAACGGGTCGGATGGAAGGGCCGTCGGCATTGGGTAGCAGGCACCGGCAAATGGTTCGCTAGAGATGGGGATCGTGGGAAATGGGTTCTTCCACTGCTCGCTCGTGCTATCCGACATGATGCTGTCTAGCGGATCGAGCCATGAGCGCTGTATGAGAGGCGCCTCGTCGTCCGTGTGCTCAGGTATACTCCATCCTCCATAGTAGGGAAAGGGATCGGAATTGGATATTGGGGAGACCTGGGAGCTCTGTCTAATGCTCGGGATTCGAAGCGGCTTCCTCCAAGTAGCTAGACGACTGTACGTCCGCTTTGGCAACGTGGGAGGGTAAACGGACATGCTGGGCCACTAGGTGAGAGTTGAGGAACGAAAAACTGCAACCTCGTTATCTTTGCTCTTGAGCAGAACATCGGGGATTGTAGCAATAGGGTGATATCATGAAGTTGGTGTGAGGCGGCGGCTTAGAACGTGAGCTTTGGACATCTCACTCAGCCGCACGTGGCAGTATATTTTTACCACCGCGCCTCAATCTTGCTGTCTCACTATAGATGCTCTTCTGATTTTCTCGCTTGTGCGCTACCGAATACGATACGCTGCTGGCATAGCCGGAAGGGTGTAAGCCAAATACCACAGTGCAAGACCTGAAACATAATCCAAAAACGTGGGGGCGCAGTGTGGCGCGGGCTTCTCTCGTGCAGGCTGAGTTCTAAGAACAGCGGCAGGCTTAGTTCAGCGGGGCCAGCTGGAGCGCCAAGTATGACGGCTGCCTACCGGTACGGAGGCCGACAAGCGGGTGTCGGGACAAAATCGAACGTCAAGCTTTACGAACCTGAAGCTTAGCAACCACCTATCAGGATTAGACTTCGAATCGCTCAATCGATTGCGCTTACTGGGATTAGTTGACAGGTACCTTTTGGTTTGCATCGTACGAAGCACGGGTATTCACTGGTGCAACAGGTAGGTACTTGTAGCCAAAGCTTGATGTTTCTCAGCCTTCGCAGCCGACACTGACGCTAATTGCAGAAGGTTACTCATTAGTCTTGAGTACTATCTACCTACTTATTCTACTAGCTACAATAGTAAGGGAGCTTATCGTAGAGTATATTAACGTTTGTTAGATAGTGTAGTTAATTCTCTAGTAAGTAAAATACCAAGCATCGAGCTTGAGTAGCTGCGCGGAGGCTTCGTATTTCTGTGCTCGACAAGGCTAGTCCTAATCAGTCTATCACCACGTGATCTCGGCTATCACCTGTCCCGATCCATCACGCTACCCCACTATCCCTCTCTCCAAGTAGAGCAATACCATCGCTCTTTTCCTGTGTTCTTCTCGAGAGGTTTTTTTCCGACACAGTACGTTCGTGTGTTGACCTGATATAGTGGAGAGCTCAAGCAATCTAAATTTACTACAAGGTAGGTATAGATCTCAGTATTCTATGCAGTTTTGGAGAATCTTAGTAACGAACAATGTTATTGAGGAAACGCCCGCTAAGCCTAACTTTCTTCCAAGCTTATGCTATGCCCAAACGCCACGCTCCGTGTCGATGTAATGCGTCTAATTTTTGAAACCAAACAGAACGCCAAACTCTCGTCTATATGCCCATTTTACAGACAGCATAAAAACAAAGAAATCTATCACTACTGCCTTGCTGTTTAGGAAAGTGAGACAGCTATGCTAGCAGCTTGCTGGCCATGGCAATTGTGTCCTTCAACCTTGAGACGAGCATGTTGTCCAAAACTTTCAAATGTGCGGCGTCGTTGCCAGTTTCGTGGAATGACTTCCCGGCCGTCATCATTATCCGCTCTGGAGCTGGTTGTGCCAGGTATGGCATTACGCGAGCCCTATGAGCCGAGCGGAATACCTGTGTCATCGCATTAGCGTTCTGCAGCCCTGTGTGACGCTGTTCATCGAACATACCTTCAAGTGTTGGATGATTTTGCCGAACTGTTCCGAAATCTCCTTATCGTCATCTCCATGGAGCCTGTCGAAGAAGGAATGTTCCCTGAATGTTGCGACCATCGATCGTTGGTTGCGTGGAACATATCGGCGGAGATTTTGCTCGTTCATGTAGCTCTTCATTCCCAAGAAGGCATCAACGACCATGAAGCACAGGTTGTGGCTTCCGGAAACACCATCAAACTCAACATATTCGCCGTCGATCATTCTTCCGGCGCCCCAGGCTTGGAAGCTCTGGCAGTAGCCGAGCCACACTCCTTTGGCGACGCGAGACTCTACAAGATTCTGGTAGAAGACCTTCAGGAGCTCGCGTAGTTGGGCGTTGATGTTCTGCATGTGCTGTAGACATTCTTCCTTCTTGCCCTGCTCGAAGGCAAT
>TARA_R110002003_G_scaffold116_12_pt1 | contig 30037 bp, 32 predicted proteins | sample TARA_R110002003 | Tara Oceans TARA_R110002003 (sample SAMEA4396441) | marine metagenome | biome: Westerlies Biome; feature: [SRF] surface water layer (ENVO:00010504); material: water (ENVO:00002006), including particulate matter (ENVO:01000060) such as... | depth 5 m | reverse complement strand
GGGGGGGGGGGGGGGGGAGGTTGGGGGTATGGATTGAAGAGGGTGAATATCGGAGCGGATAGTTGAAGAATACCATATCTCTATTTCAACGCGTCGAGAAACGCTCGGTCAGCTTCTAGATTTTCGTACACATACTCGGTGCCCGCGAAGCCCTTGCGGTTGAACACACTCCTGAACCGCCCTGCTCTGGCATCTTCCTGTTCGAAAACCAGGTCCGCGGGGTCGTGGATCTCGGTATTCCGGTCAACGTGGACGCCGGCGTCTTGTGCGTGGACGATCAGTCCGGGGAGAGCCATGGTGTGCTTCATGCGCTGCTGGACGGTTGCCGTGTCGGGGGAGTGGAAGATGAAGTACAGAAGTTGGTGGATGGGGTGGTGGAAGAAGGTAAATGTTGGTGAGGTTGTTGGGAGCAGGCTGGCGACGGAGGAGGGAGGGATGTTGGAGCGCGAGAGGGTGAGTGTGAGGGTCTCGGTGGGGATGTCGATGCACTGCGAGCGTCAGTAGATGAAAGAGGGGATGATGTGCGGAGTTTTGAACATACGATTTGGACCACGGCACCAGGGCTGTGGAGTGTGCTGAGAGCTTCGAGAGCTTCCGGAGTCATCTTGTTCTTCATGCGGCGGTCGCACAGACGGCATTTGTTGCGCTTGTAGCCCAAATCCTTGACCGTGTCTTCTTCACAGCACCCGTCCTTGCCAATTTCGACAATGTGCTCTTTCTTGGATCCTTTGTGGTGCGCAGTCGCTTCTCCATCTCGCTCTTCCCATGATCGAGCATCCGTAATCTCGCCGATTTCCTTGCAAATCAACGACTGCGAGAAATTCCCTTCACCCAGCTGCCGCACCAGCTCGTATCTGTGCTCCAGAAAGTAAGATCGTTGTTGCTCTTTTGCGAGGTAGGGCACGTATGTGATCGCAACCATCGAGTCCTGCCGCCGCAAAAATAGGTATAGACAAGTTCGAGGATCCAGTACATCGTCTAGTCTGTTCAGTGCGCTTTGCAGCGAACATTCGGGATTTTTGTGATGCACTGCTGGTAACGATTGGAGAGTGTCTTGGGTCAAACGAAGCGGGAGGGCCAACCCCGATTTGTCACTCTTGAACGCTGCAAAGGCCTCGCGGACGGCTGGCGTAAGGTCTTGAATGATGTCAGTGGAGTTCGCTGTAGATCTCTATGACTTACTGAATGTGTGGTCTTCCATATTGATGTTGTTCTCCAAGCGAAACATTAGAATTCAGCCGGCATACAACCTATATACTGAGATGGGAGCCTAGCGCAACAATGCGCGATCGTTCAACGTCAACTGTGGTGACGCGTCAGATCTGTTGCGGAGAAGTTGCGCAGTCTTCACTCCGTTTCTGGCAGGTACATTGTTCGCCTCTCCCGAAGTTATATGGCTTACGTGCGGAACTCCGCACTCTTGCGGAGCTGCTTGTGGCGGTGCACCTCACGTCCAACAATGCTGTAACAGGTCACGCACATGTCTGAAGCATTCCAAACAAGAACGTAAGCAAAGGCAAACGTAACCAGGGAGAGAAGGCGATATTGTACATTCTATACAGCTCTTGGGGTGCCTGCGACGCTATGCAATGCGACTAGAGCACATCGCAGCCACGGATCGATATTTTCTTCTATACAGTTGCAAACGTTGTGTATCCTTTGTGTGAAAGATCTCCTCTATATGAGGGCTTCGCCTCGGAACATAGCTTCCCTAACCTCTCTCACGACATCTGCCCGATCACCTGGACCAAGCAACACAATCCCGCGCCCACGTCTGCCCATGCGTCCTGTGCGGCCGAGTCGATGGATGAAGTCGATGGTGGTATGCGGGACGTCGTAGAGGATGACATGGCGAACAGATACAGTGTCGATACCTCTCGAGCCCAGATCTGTCGTGACAATGACCTTGGTATTCGCCAACGTACGTTTGCTGGCTGCCTCTGCTTTCACCACGCCTTCTGCAGGGGTAGTCTTGACAGCCGTCGAAGTGTCGCTGCCAGTGAACGAAGCCAGTGTCTTCGCTTGGCGGACGGGATCCGTGTCTCGGTGAAATGCCAGAGCGTCAATGCCCTTCTTGATGAGGTACGAGGCAACCTCATCTGTGTCTTCGCGCTCGTTAACAAAGACGAGGATGCGCTTCGTAGGCACAGCTTCTTTGCCTTCTGCGGGGTCGTATTCGCCCGTTGACTTGCCAATCTGCCAAATTGTGTCTGCGCAGGCCAGCATCTTATTACCGTGGTAAGGGTCCTTATTCACGTCGACGACACCGAGCTGAACACGACGGGGGATGGCATGTAGATTGGGCGTGACAAGACGATGCATGTCCGGGAACTTGTCTGCAAGGTACTTGTCGAGGTATTTTGGAATGGTGGCGGAGCATAGGATGAGTTTCTTGAGAGACGGCGTGGCACGCTCGAGAATTGCGGTTGTGCTAGGCTTGAAGGAGCGGTCGAAGAGAGAATCTGCTTCGTCGCAGATGAGATGGGTGACACGAGCGAGGATGTTGGGGTTACTTTCTGCAATACTGGCGAGGAGGGGAGGTGTGCTGATTACGACGTCGACACCGTGTTCGTTGAAGAGACGATTCCGGATGATAGTGGCAGACATCTTGGCGGAGATGGGTGCGGCGCGGAATTTGACCGTGTGCGAGAGGGACTTTGCAACAGCTCCGACTTGGGCCACAAGCTCGGCAGAGGGCACGAGGATGATGGCTCTGGGCCGGGCTGGGTCGACTGCCTTGTTGACTTCGGGCTCTTCTGCAGCAAATATATCGCCTCTTCTCTCCTGTGTCCTAGCCTCCGCTTCTGCAGCATCCCTTTGCGCCTGCTGTTCCTTCTCTTCCATCTCCTCGATCTCCTCCTGCTTGATGGCGTCTAGTGTGGGCAGAAGGTAGGCCAGTGTCTTTCCAGATCCTGTCTCGGCTGCCAGGAGAAATGCTTCCGGACCGCCTCTGTTCAATGATGCTGTCCTTGTGCGCTTCTTTCCCTGTATACCGAGCAGAGCAGGTATGGCAACGGCTTGAGCGGGCGTGGGATTGCGGTACTCGAGGTCGGGCAGGGCATCTTTGACAGCCGCCTGCACTGACTCCAGCAGGGGCATCTTCTCGAACGAGTCGTACTGCTCGATCTGGCGCTTGATGGCGGCGCGGTTGCCGTATGGGACCTCGTGCAGCGCATTCTGCATCTTGAGGGCATGGAAGGGCTCTGACCTGGTCCGTCGTTTTCCGTCATCCTGTTTCCGTGCGGGTCTTTCGTGTCCATTTAGCCTCTGTTCTCTTTCCCTCTCCAGGCTTGGCGGCGCTCGCGTGCGATTGAGATGCGCGAAGGGCTCCTGTCTTCTCCTCGCAGGCCTCTCATCGGATGGTGGCCGCGAGACTGTGTCGGACAGGATCATGCGGGACGGCCGCCGGTCGTCGCGTCCTCCGGAAGATCTCGCAGGGCCTGCGCGCGATCTGGAGGCTGGTGCAGCATCTCGGGAACTCCTTTCGCGCTGTATCTGGGTGTAAAGACGAGACTGCTGGGGCTGCGTTTTTAGGCTGCGAGGACCCTGTACCAACAGAGACCGCACTTCGCAGAAGGGGCACGGGCGGACGACTTGCCGCAACATGGCCACAAACTGGAAATTTGTGTCTGATATGGTCACAACCGGATTGTATAATTTGGAAAATGACGTCCGCTTATTTTTGCGGAGCTGTAGCGGCGATCTCAAAACCGGCCCACGCGCTAGCACGCGGAAGAGCGTTTGCGGGATAACCGCACGGACCAGGTGCGGCTCGTCACTGCAGCAACACTCCAAGCTGCCCGCATCCTAGTCGTCAACACGTCTGATATCGCCCGCACCGCCGCATTAAGATCCCCAACTGCACATCTTCCTCTCCTCCGCTTCTCCATCGCACAACAGCGCTTGCGCTCGTGGCTAACCTTCACTTCGCCCTCGATATTTAATACCTGCGCACCTGTTATCGCTTCACGTGCGCGCACTGTCCCGCGGGCTCGCTCCATTCTTCGCAAACATTCCTCGACGACGCAAATAGCCGCGCTGCATACACAGCAACGGCTGCCAGCAACATGTCGCGCAACGAAGCGGTGAGTACTCGAGCTGCATCCGTCTGTCGCGCCCTCAATTGATACTCATGACCATGACAACAGGTGTCGCCGCTGCGTATAAACAAGACGCCGACTGCCTCGCCCACAAAAGGCAGCGGCCGTCCGCTCTCAGAGATTGGTTCCACAGAGCGCAGGAGGAACTCTCCGAGCTTCAACCAAGCAACAAAGGTATGTCTGCCCGCGCATTCCTGCCATGCTTGGCGACTAACGTGGCCCAGAAGATGTTCCTGGCCAAGGAGAGTTCACCCTTCAACGACTCGTCTCCCTTCAACAACAGCCCGCGTCTATTCTGGAAGGAGCAGACGGTGTCGCCCAAGAACCGCTTTGATTCCGAGAACGAATTTGAGCGTGAATCCACCTCCACTCTGTCGCCCAAGCGCAACTCTATCGAGAACTTGAAGAAACAGTCGCGCGTCAAGAACAGCAGCATGTTCGCACGTGAGCAAAAGCACGAGTATGACCCCACAGCCGTCCAGCCGCTCGATCGGCCGCTTGCCGCCGGACGCCCGCTGAGCACCGCGGTGCAGGGCAATGCGTACGGCGGTAACGGACTCAACGGCCTGCGCGAGTCCACCAGCCCCACCAAGGGCCACCGTCGGTCGGAGAGCCAGACCAAGATTCCCATTCTCAGCCCCTCCAAGACGTCTCCAGCAAAGCTTGCCACACAGCCATCGTTCAGCTCGCCATCAAAGGGCAACACATCGCCGCCTGAGGGTCGCGTATCCCCCACCAAGTCATCCCTCGTGGCTAATGGACGGTTCAACTCGCCCAAATACAATCCAGAGTCCAGCATGATGTCGGACGATGACGAGTTCAAGCACAACACACACCGCCCGCTGCGCCGTCATGCTAAGAGTGTGACCTTCGACACTGCTCCGCCTACAATCACGGAGTATGAGATGGTCACACCCGATCCGTCTGCAGCTTCCGGATCGCGCGAGGGCAGCTACGAGTCCGAGTCCGAGGAGGAGATGAGCTTCGACCAGGATGACAGCTTCGATGCTTCGCTGGAGGACACCGAGAAGACTCCGGTTGTGTTGCCAGAGGATTGGCGCCACATGAGCCCCGAGGCAGCAAACACTTCGCTGACGGACCTGTACGACGATGTGTTCGATGGGCGCGACAACAGCCCTATGCCAAACGCCCGTCCGAATGGTGAGACGAATGGTTTCCGCCACGGCTCGACGAACTCGGATGCCGATTCGCGACCTCTCCCACCTCTACCTGGCATGCAAATGCATGACGAGCGCCGGCGACGAGATTCTAGCATCGGTCTGTCGGCTGCCGCAGAGCGTGCAAGCGACGCGCGGCGGCGGTCGCTACCCCAGCTTCCCCTGGCGCCCGGCATTTCCAAGTCGGACCTCCTGAACATGCGTGACACTTCCATGTCACTCGAGGACAGGTTGCGTTTGATGAACTTCAATGACGACCGCGACGTGAGCACGCCCACGCAAGAAAGCCACGACAAGAGGGTCGAGCAGAGTGTCCAGGTCCACGTTGCGGAAGTCGATGATGTTACCGAGACCGAGCTTGCGGTTGACGAACCCAAGATTCCGCGCATCTCCCGCGAGTCTATCCTCCGAAGGGTAAAGAGCCGCAACTTCGACGAGGAACACGAGGATACGTACGACGACACATACACCTATGATGCTGAGTCAAGCCCGGAACGCAGCTATGGCGACCTCGCTGATTTGGATCCTGATGTTCCAATACCTTCGCGGGAGTGTTCATCTAATTTCGATGACCATCCTCAACAGAACGTGAACGTTGCTGAGAGCGAAGCTGATAGCGTTGTCGACGCCTATTCTTACGCGGAGATGACGGACGTTGATGGTACAGATATCTCTGTGTTGGAGGAATATGAGCGCGAGAGCTCTGTTGTGCGGCACCCAGTCCAGCACCAGCCTCAAGAAGATGACGATGCAAGCCAGTACTCTCCCCAGCCCGAGGAGCAGCCGACTTCCCAAAGCACAATCGATAGCTCAGGACCACCAACACCAACCCTTGCGAACGCATCACCTGCTGCGGTAGAGAAACAAGCGCGTCAAGAAGAGATGTTCGCGTCGTTTGAAGGCGACAAGATGGACCTTAGCTTGGACCCATTGAAGACATCTTTTGCCACTGCACCAAGCCCCGTGGATACTGCTCCCAAGCTGGATGCTATGCGCGAGTTCTTGCGACGACCTGCCACCCCGGAGACTAATGAGGAGGCGAACGCTGCCTCAGATCCAGGTACGCCTGATTCTGTCATTAGACATCCAATTGTTATCTCGCCGCCCGAGCTGGACTCCTCACCCGAAGTTCCGCAACGAGAGGCCACTATTCGCGGCTACGGTGGCAAGCTGAAAACACGGCCGTCCCTGATCCCAGATGAGATCGATATGGCAGCTGCACGCCGACATGTTAGTGGTGAACATCCGCCTCCAGTCCCAGAACGGAGCCCCAATCGTCAGTCCTTGACTTTTGAGCTTGGTCATGTGGACGATGAAGACTCGCAAATGAGTATTTCTAACAAAGAGAATCGTATACTCGATCTTGACCTGGGCGATGAATCCCATGATCTCAGCTTTGGCCTGGACAGGGAGTTCAATCATATCATTGAGGCGCAAAAGGTAAACGAACTTTTCCCATTACCCCCATTCGCCAAATTCCCAACATCCACCGCTGCACAACCCAATGCAGTGGCACAAATGTCAGGTGAAGGCTTTGTGTATAATTACAGTCCCGCTAACCGACGCGTTCGCGAACAGAAGGGCTACTTGATGCGCGAGAACACCAAGGTCGTTGTTGCCAGCAGCCGTCAATTCAGCGACGAAAAGCCAAGCGAGGCAACCAAGACTACTGCGGAGAAGACAGGAAAGGCGAGCCCGCGCAAGACAAGCGCTGAGCGCAAGCCTGCCTGGACCACGGAGCCGTGGAATGGCAAGTCACGTCGTAAGAGCATTCGGACAACATCCGGTCGACGGGTACCAACCGCAACCAGACCGGCGCCTCCACTACCGGGCCAAGAGTCCGCCGTCATGAGTGGGTTGGACTCGGTTGCTGAGCAAGGCGACGAGGAGTTTGAGGACGGCGAAGAGCGAGGTAGGGTGTTTGTCAAGGTCGTTGGTGTCAAGGACCTCGATCTTCCTTTGCCCAAGAGTAAGCATTTTCTCAACCTGTCGCAAGTTACTTGCTAACCGACATTCAGCTGAGCGCACTTGGTTTCAGCTTACTCTCGACAACGGGTTGCATTGCGTGACAACCTCGTGGCTGGAACTTGGCCAGTCTGCACCCATTGGCCAAGAATTCGAACTGGTCGTTCTTGACGACCTCGAATTTCAGCTTACGCTCCAGACGAAGCTCGAGCCTCCAGCGGTTCCGCAGATTGTTGCTTCGCCTGTCAAGGCTATCAACCACAAGAAGTCGCATTCTGCATTCCGGAATCTTCTGTCATCGCCGAAGAAGCGCAAGGAACAGGAGCGTAAGGCACAGGAAGAGGCTGACCGTCTCGCCCTCCAACAACAGCAAGAAGCTCAGGCTGCCGCTAAGCGCAACCATCAGGCTACTGCCTGGGATCTTCTTCACGACCTGGTCGGACCCGATGGATCCTTCGCACGTGCTTATGTTTGCCTGAACAACCACGAGAACCAAGCTTACGGTCGTCCTTTGACCGTCGATATTCCTTGCTTCAACGAATGGGCCGTTGATAACACAGGCGCGAGCAGTGTCAAGAGCAAGCGTGGTGGTGTCGTACGGCGCCCTCCTTATCGTGTTGGCAAGCTTACTCTCCAACTTCTCTACGTACCCAAACCTAAGGGCGCAAAGGACGAGGACATGCCCAAGAGCATGAATGCATGCATTCGTGAACTGAAAGAGGCCGAGGAGGTTAAGGACACGACGTGGGAGGGTCCTCTAAGCCAACAAGGTGGCGATTGTCCAGTAAGTGCAGTCCGAAATTCTTCATGTCTGTCACAACGACTTACCTTCTTCCTAGTACTGGCGTCGACGCTTCTTCCGTCTAGAAGGTACCAAGCTCACTGCCTACCATGAGGCGACCCGACAGCCGCGTGCTACAATCAATCTTGCCAAGGCTACTAAGCTGTTCGATGATAAAGGCGCTCTTCAACAGCCATCGTCCACCAAGTCTGGCGGTCGTCGCAAATCTGGCTTTGCCGAAGACGAGGAAGGCTTCCGAATACGGTTTGCCAATGGTGAGGTAATCGACTTCTATGCCGATACCCGTGAGCAGAAGGAGGGCTGGATGAAGGTTCTGTCCGAGACTGTTGGCAAGGATATTGCAGCAAAGAAGGGCTGGATCTCCATGATCCTAGAGAAAGAGCGCAAAGAGAAGACTGCACGATCACAAGCTGGTGTTCCAGCCCAACAATCGCGACCGCTGCAGGAGACCGCCAACGTCAATCGTCCAAGTCACCAGCGCACCCAGTCCCATGATGTCTTCACCCAGCAGTACAGCAAGTCGGTTCCTTCAAGTCCGGTCAAAGGTCACTCGCGGACACAATCGCATGCTCCTGCGCCGCCCGCAAAAGACCAGCGTATGTCACAAGCACCACCGTCACGGCCTCGCGATGCAGGCAAGTCGGGATCATCGGGACGTAGGGAGCAGGTTCGATCGATGATTTTCTAAGCCCTCTTTCCTTCACTTCATCATCAAGAATATCGATACCCACCTCCACCTACGGATAAAACTTTCTTGGACATTCACTTACTTGCGCTTTTCCTTGCGTTGCAGATCCGTCATTTCACTTCTTTGTCGCATCGACTTCGGTTAGGGTTTTGGCGAGAACGGCGGCAGAAGAAGGAGACGAAGAGGCAGAGGGGTGCTGAGCGCCCGCGCTTTACATTTGCCGAGGAAAATATGTAAATGCTACATGGCCATCTGGTCAGTTTCTATTGAGTCGCGGTGTTGGATAAGCGAGGGGATGGTTAAACGTGTGGACGTGCTGAGAGAGGCTTGTCTTCTTGTTATTGCTTTTATGTGTTATTGGGCGGTGTTGGATGGCTCACGGCGTTCGGAGGCTATTGCCTGCTTATGACTTGAACTTGATTCTCTGTGTAATGATGAACGCGAACAGAGGATTAAGTGGAATATACATGACTTCAAAACAATTTGCTCTCTTCTTGCACTTACTGTGAGACAATACACCATCACAACAATGCAAGACTCGCTCTGCAAACTCCTGGAGTGGGCGAGGCATCCCGACAAACAGGTGCACGGCGTGTCACGCGGAGGCACTTCATGCAGCTCGGAACGTGCTTGTCGGTTCGTACGACACCATGTTACCTCGAGCAAACAAACGCCATTTGCGTTGCTGTAAGCTCGCCCAACTCCTGTCTAGCCGCCTGAGGCAGCGCCCGAGACCCTCCCTCCTTCGCAAACGTTGCAGCCAGCGCTTCTCCCCATCGCTCCTCGCCATTATACCCACCAGCACCCAACAACCATGTTCTCAACTGAGTAATCTTTGCGTTCCGTCCGCTTCACCACCACGTGCGCACCAGAGTCTCAACCCCCCTCGTCTCGCCGCCCCATACCATGGGAGCAACCCACTCGTCTATCCCCCCACCGCTCGTCGAAGTCTCCGCTCCCGGCGGCCGTGTCCTCGTCCCGCCGTACACGCAGTTCTCAGTGCACCCGCCCCACCACGGCGATCCCGTGTATCATCCCGCAAGGCGGCCGAGGCGGCCGCGACGACTTCCGCGCCCGAGACCGGATTTTGTGATTGAGGAGGACGAATTTGGGAGTGAGAGTGAGTTTGGTATGGAGAGTCCGAGGATGGGTGGGAGGGGGTTTGGCGGGAGGATGGGAGGGATGAGGGGGGGGATGGGCATGGGTGGAATGGGTGGAATGGGGATGGGTAGGGGAGGACCGATGTTTGAGATGGATGGGAGGCCGAGAAGTGCGCCCGAGATGGGCATGGGCGCGTTTCCGGGTATGGCGAGTCCACGGATGGGAATGGGGATGCCGGGCATGGGCCCTGGTGGGATGGGTGGGATGGGTCCGGGTATGGGCGGTATGGGCGGTATGGGACCGCCTGGAGGCATGGGCGGTCCTGGAATGGGAGGTATGGGCGGCCCGGGTATGGGTGGCATGGGACCGCCCGGAGGCATGGGAGGTATGGGTCCCCCACCAGGATACACTCCGATGCAATCGATGCCACGATATAACGACGCTCCAGGTGGCAACCCATATGGCCATGCAGCTGCGCCGCCAAGCCCACCATCGAGTACGGGAGCGTCGTCAGAGAAGCCTATGCGTCGACCATCGCGGCGACCGCCGGGTGTGAACGAACATGTACCTATGGGCGTGTATGCAAAGGCCCAGAGGTCGCCTAGACTGTCGCGTTCGCGCACTGAACCTACGACTGCGGATCGATTGAACCGCGGACAACCAGGGGGAAGAAGAGTTGGACCCTCTGGAAAAGAGTGGCTGAAAGGCGATGACTTCCTTGACGCATGTGTCTGTACAACAGGATGTACATGTCGTGAAGGTCATCGCGTGTTATACCGGTCTCGCGACGATGCCGTAGGTTCTGACTCCGACTATGAAGCCGGCCCACGATACAACAGCGGTGAGATCAGATACATTTTGAAATCCAAGCTCGGACAGGATTGTGGTGATCACTCAGGCTGTAAGAAAAGCGCATCATCAAGTGAAAGCGAAGGAGAGATCAAAAGGAGAAAGAAGAAAGAAGAAAAGAGACAAAAGAAGCAGTTCAACGGCTTGAAAGAAGATATGCTCGAAGCCATCGATGAGAGATTGGAAGCAATCAAAAAAGCACGATCGAGCAAAGCACCGAGTGTGAGTAGTCTGCGACCGCCATTTGCCGGATTTGGCCCAGGGCCGAATGCGTTTGGTGGCAAGGGCGATCCGAATGGTATAACTCCTCTCATGGCACAGAAGTTAGGTATGGGCGGGAACCCTTATGCAATCGGGATGCAAGGCATGGGCAAGATGCCACCAGGTATGATGGATCCAATGAGCAGTCGACAAATGCGCCCCGGACAGATGCCCATGGGTGGTATGGGATTCCAAGACGACCTATCCATAGCTGACATGGAGGGCCTGGCAATGGGTAACCCCTATTTAGCTGGAGGTATGAAAGGTAATGGTATGCAATCAAGATTCATGTCTCCTGGTCGGCGAAACCCTGGCGGTCTTGGAGACATGGACATGGACGCTACAGCGCTCTATGGCAGAGGCACAGGAGTTCGTCCAGGCATGCTGGGCAGGCGTGGGCCACGAGATCTTCACCGACGGCGATTTGGAAGCGAAGATTTCGATCTTGGAGGCCGGCGACTCGGCGAGAAGAATCGAGGCAATATTCGCGGTGGTGGTTTCGGTGATCTAGCTGGTAAGTGGGGCTCCCTCGCATCACGTTTGTACCGCGGCACTGACACCTGCGCAGGAGATGGTCGCGGAGAAGACGACAACGATGACGGTCCGATCGTGGCGACACACCGTGGTAGCCCTAATGGTGGAAGAAACCTGGGGCGCGGCAGTGGTCGCAATCGCGAACGACACGCGCGCGCGGAGACAGATGACGACGATGAGTACTGAAGCTCGAACTTCCCGAGGTTGGGATTGTCGATCCTTGAATTGCCATTTTAGACGACATGGAAGAGGACGCCTGTGGGTTGAAAGTAGCGCTTTGCAACATGCCTTCAGATCATTACAAGACTTCTAGAGAGTGTAGCATGACTGGAAAATCCAATGTATCCTTTTGTGTCATGCGCTTCGCGCAGCAGCTCCTGATACCGAGCCTGTCTGAGAGTGTCATCGCGATTTTGATCCTAGGACTGATGTGGTCAGTATTTGGAAGATCTTTAGTGCTTCGTGGGGTTTGTGTTCAAATCCTAGATGTGACCTCGGGATGCGAAAGCCTTCAGGAGTGTCCCATCGGAGCTAGACACGTGACGTATTTCTGAGAACGGTCAATGCGCACCGGTTCTCGGGCCGAACACATCTCTCGCCGAAGCTCAACCACCGCACTCTTCACCCGTCTTCGGTCAGGTGACAATCATCATCATCGTCCCCTCCGAGCTCCTGATTGTTCTTTGTGGATCATTGAAGCAAGTGCATGCCATTGAAGGGAGAGCTTTATTTCGCCTCCAGTGAAGATCATGCACAACTAGCGATGAGCTAAGTTGCCCAAGAGTGGCTATACCGGTAGACGATCGATGCCGCTCACGGGAAGCGTGTCCATCGTCAAATCTCGCATGGCGCAGATGCAGACACGACGCAATTCTTGGATCGGTGAGAGGAAGCGAGGAAGCAAGGAAAGGCTTGCGTGGGGCTCATTTCTGCAAAAGATCCACTTTGCTTACAATGCTATCTAGGCTAACCTCCTCCAACCCTCTGTCGTCTTTGCCATGCGGGTTTGCGGGTTTGCGGGTTTGCGGGAAGGCTGTGAATGGTGTTAAATTTGACAGCCTATGTCGCATATTGGTTCTCCAACCCTCGCTTGATGAGGACATGCTAGTTGCAGCAAACATTTATCAGCCAGCAACATGCGCATGCGATGTTCTGCATGTGTGTAGTTTGCGACCACCGAAAAGAAAGGTTCTTGGACGCAAGTGAAGAGCACTTCATGATCTCTCTAGCTCACCCACCTCCTTTGGTATGTTGGGAGCTCCGGTTGCCATCCCGCAATCCAGGCCATACCCAAGATGAGTAGCCACATTCCAATCGAAGTCAAGTCCAACCCCCAGCCGCTCAGGACGAAGAACCATGCGACGATAAGGCCGGCATGAATGACCACGCAGGCGCCCAGAAAAGCATCGAAATGCCAGCGTTTCTACGACGTCATGATCAGTATTTGGGCCCGCAGTCGCAGAGAAGGCGTGAAATGTAGCTTACCACCATGAAGCCCTTGAGTGGTTTGTCACCTTCAGCGTCACCAAATGATGGCCAAACAGGTCGCAGTGAACCACAGCCCCAGAATGGCCAGTAGACTGTAGATTACGATACCGGCGATGTTGCCCTTTACGACCGCAGAGAGGATGCTCAGGGCAGACATCCCGGTTCGGAGGAGAAGGATAGTCACCATGGCAATATGTCGCGCTCGGGCGGCGCCACTTGGGGTGTGTATGATGCTGTTCGAGGAAAGAGAGAACGTCCAGAAACCCGCAGGCGCTGTTTCCATAGTGCGGAGGCTGCTAGTAGTGGTCCTGGACGCGCTGGCAGCTCTTCGGGAAAGTGATTTGCGTAAGTGGTATGAGACTCCTCCACTGATGGTAGTTTGTCCGCATTATCCACTTGGCGCATTGGCATCGTCTCTTGGAGATGTCCAGAGACGGCGGTGGTGATCTCTTCCACACCACGACTGTCGTTGGTCCTATACATCTTCTTTATGGTTGCAGATATCACCTGTGAACGCGTTAGTACAGTCCAGCAAGAATCGTTGGCGGCCGTTGTGTGTGGGTGTTCAAATACCTAGGTATCGTACGGAAGCAGTATTGAGGAGTTACTATCACTGCTAAGACCAAGTCGCGAGGTCGTTTAAGGATCCTATTTCCCGGTCTGGAGGGAAGTGGTGTAGAAGGCTGAAGGACCGTGAGCGCGATTCAGGTTAAACAAGCGACACGGCACCAACCTTGATCACTTTGGGAATGTCTACTCAAGTCAGTTTGAGGTCTATAGAGTCGGAAACCGTTGGAAAGCTTCGATTGCGGTCAGTAATACCCAAGACTTAGGCCAAGGTCACGGCAGCCGTCCTGCAATGGTGACGAGACTCTCTTTCCATACTGGTTAGGCTGAATGAGGTCGGATGCCGAACAGTGCCTCCGCAGATGTAAGTTGGCGGCATGCTGTAGCTCAGCCTTAGCTATTGTTATCAGTCCAGTGACGGCCTCTGCTGTGCCTCCTGAACCCAAGCTTTCATCAATGTCGACATGCGCGTCTTCTTCAGCAACTGGAAGATGGCTCTTAGTGTGGCTTCGGCAGGCATGATATTCCCCTTCAGTCTCGGCTGCGCGATTGCACACGGATTATATCATCAATTCTCCAACGAGCCGGGCACCACTCCAATCGCATATGGGACCTTTGTACGTCACTCGGGGATTGTTTGACAATCTTAGCCAATTCTGACGATCCTTAGCTGCTGTTCGTTGGGGTTGCTATGGCGATCACGGTCAGGACTCCGTTCTCTAGTAAATCAAAGATTATGCTAATCATCTTCAAGGCCTTCCCAGTGCTCTGCCGTATTCTGACGGAACTGAAGCTTCTTTCCACACCTGTTGGCATCATCACCCTAGCCTCAGGTGTCGGCGACGACGTGGTTGGATGGGTATGTAAATTCTGCGCGTAACTCATCTATGCCGTTGGCTGCCTTTCTCCAATCTCTGCTTTTGCTTGAAGAAACAGGAATCATTTACTGATGCTCCCGCTACATGTGTAGGTACTTCTGGCTCTCTGTATCACACTTGTCAACGCTACCACTGGCCTGACCGCGCTTTACATTATTCTCACGACTGTCGGCTACACGCTTTTCCTTTTCTTCGCAATACGACCAGGCTTCATGTGGGTTCTTCGACGAACACACTCGCTTCAAGACGGTCCGACTCAAGGCGTCATGGTCCTAACTATGCTCATGGTAGGACACTTCATCACGACATCGTATGAGGCAGCTATCTGACATCCTAATAGTGTCTCGGAAGCTCTTTCTTCACCGGAGCGATTGGTGTACATCCCATCTTCGGCGCGTTTCTTGCGGGTCTTATCTGCCCACACGAGGGTGGATTTGCGATCAAAGTGACGGAAAAGATCGAAGATTTGATGGGCGCGCTCTTTCTTCCGCTCTACTTCACTTTATCCGGGTTGAACACCAACTTGGGTTTGCTAGACTCCAGCATCACCTGGGGATATCTGATTGCAGTGACGCTAGTTGCCTTCACTGCTAAATTCCTTGGATGCGCGCTTGCTGCGCGACTGAATGGACTTGTTTGGCGCGAGTCTTTCTCGATTGGATCGCTCATGTCTTGCAAGGGTCTCGTGGAGCTGATCGTCCTCAATATCGGCCTCCAGGCGAAGATCTTGAGCGCACGAGTGTTCACAATGGTGAGTCTTTTGCTAGTATCGTACGTATGTTGCAGGGCTGGACGCTTGCTGACTGCGTTCGGTTGGTTATAGTTCGTTGTTATGGCTCTTATCACCACTTTCGCAACCACACCACTCACCTCGGCCTTATATCCACCATGGTACCAGCGGAAGCTGGAGGCTTGGAAACGCGGCGAAATCGACTGGGACACTGGCGTGCCGATCCGTAACGGTCGATCACCAACTGACGACGAAATGCGACGGAATAAGGAATCGTCGCAAATCCGGAGTCTCTTGATCTACCTTCGACTCGACAATATGTGAGTGCTGCAACTGGCGTCGAACATCTGTCATGAACTCAGAAGCTAACCATGACTGTTAGGCCCAATACTCTGGCTTTCGTCTCTCTTTTCGGCGCAAGGGTCGGTCAATCCAGAATCAAGCTCCACCCCCAACACGAGGATAAGGAAAATCCCTTGGATGCTACCGAGGTCAACGAAAAGAGGCAGTCGATTGTAAGGCAACTCCACACTCGATATATATTGAGATGATGAGCAAAAAGCACATCATAGGTCCAGTTCATGGGCAATACCTGATCCCAATATGTCGAGAAGTCTACTGACGCACTTTCGATGTCCACAGATCCAAGTTCACGGCGTGCGCATTGTCCAACTTACGGCTCGCACAACCTCCGTCATGACAGTGTCCGAAGTTGGTGAATTGAGTGCGTTTGGTCCTGTGCTCAACGCGTTCAGAGTGCTCGGTCAATTGTACAACCTGGCTGTAAGCATACAACTTTCGTCCATTATTTGTGAAACACGTATTGACACGCCCCTCAGATCTCCGGCGAAGTCGCCGTCGTCCCCGAGGATTCCTACGCCGAAACCCTCACAACACGAGCGAGCGAGGAATACTCCGACCTACTACCCTTACCATGGACCGAAACCGGCAGCCTGAGCGAATACCCCATGGTGTCCAAGAACACCATCGAGCACAAACTCCGCAGCGACGCATACTCGACCTTCATCGCCGAAGCACTCAACACGGCCAAATGCACCACAGCCGTCTTCGTCAACCGCTCCTTCAGCGGAAGTCTCGAGCAGTCCCCTTTAGCCCTCAACCGGCGGCTCGTAGCCAAACTCGGCCGCGGCGCACACACCGAGCACATGACGGAGCTGCCCTCCATCGACCGCAGCCACCACATCTTCATGCCCTTTTTCGGCGGCGCCGACGCCCGCGCCGCCCTGCAACTCGCCCTGCAACTCGCCGAGAACCCAGACATCACCGTCACTGTCGTGCACTACCAGATGCGCGTCGAGGAAGCCTCGGACGCAGACACGGTGGCCATCAAGGGCGTGCCGGACGGCAAGATCCGCGTGTCGACGTCGTGCGACAAGCCCAGCGATGATGACTTCTTTGTCACGATGCAGCACTCTTTGCCCGATGCGCTGCGCACACGGGTCACGTTTCGGTCCATCATCTCGTATGACCCGGTGCAGGACGCGGTGGGCGATGCGCAGAATGAGGTTGGGCGGAACGCGGGGAATGGCGGGCATCTAGTCATGCTGGGGAGGAATGTGGAGTTGGCGGAGGAGCAGGCATCGCGCTGTTTGGGGTTGGTGGCGGATGTGATGCTGGAGAGGGATGTCAAGGCTAGTATTGTTGTAGTGCAGGCGCGGAAGGAGTATTAGTAGGGCTGTTGTTTCCAAGCATGTACACATGAACCGACCGCTGGGTTTGTGGTCATATTTCTTTCATTCTGGCGTGCTAGGACGTTTCAGGACTTGATCTTATCCCTTACAGTGCCCCGTACGAAAGTCTTGCCACGCTTTCAGGAATAGACAGATTTTAGTCACGCCTCCTGCATATGAGATATGTCGTGCGCTTCTCCACTAACACTAACCATACATCCACACCCGGAACTCTAATACGAGGAGAGTCAAACTTTAAATTATACCTTCTATCCAAGATCACCAACCTCTTCTGACGTCACTCCTCGCCCGAAACTTGTTCATTCACTTCGCTGCTTATTTTGTTTCGGCTTTCCTGCCCGGATATGGCGCAGAAACGAGGCAGCCCTCAGTTAGTGAGGCGTTGCTGATGTGGCGCGGCGTACAGGTTTCAGGTTTGTGGCGAGTGAGCAAGCGTTGCGGATCGCTCGGGCACGGTGCAGGATCTGGCCGACTGAACGTCAGGTCATCGCCTGATGCAGTCAATTGTGTTACGCAAGCTCCGTGTCATAGCAACTTGGTCGTTGGTATTTTTCACAGGCAAGGCAGAGGTCACTAGTTAAGACATTTTGCTTGGATATGCACGGGAGTTTCTCGTGGGTCTGGGTTGCCTGTAATGCAGAAGGGAGAGGGTAGAGTGTTTTCGGAGAAGATTGAGCTTGTTTTGTAAACGTGATTGTTCGTGATGTGACAACTGATACTACAGTAGTCGTGATATTATAGGTATGGTTGGAAAGTAGACCATTCGTTGGGCAAACTTACACAATATCCACATGTGCCTCTCCAAGTGATCCAAGGTCAAACGGAGCAGGCGTGTAATGGAACACTCCATAGACGCCGAGTCCGTTTAGTTGTAGATTTCCAAATGAGGCCCAATCTTGCATGTATATGCACTCTCGCAATATATGCACCTGACTCCTCGCTGAAAAAACATGATAGGAAACGGTTTCGATAAGAAGGGTGGAATGAAAGTATACGGCTGAGACTTCGAGCGCCAAGGCACCACAAAGCTCACTTTGAAGTCAAGAGACTGAGACTCTCAGTGAACCGCTCGGATGACTAGTGAGAGGAACACCCACCTCACTAGCAACTACGGCGCGGTCCAGCCCATGCCGGTTGCTGCCAGTCCAGAAGCAGCCGCAAGACGCTTGCCTGTCTCGCTGAGGGTCAGGATCATACACTTCTTCTGGGCCCACCAATTCTCGAAAGCATCAGTGTCATCGGCAGACACAGCACCAGAGCGCTTGGCCTCGTGCCACTCGGTGTCTACCTTGTGGCCAAGGTGACGGAGACGCGGAAGGGCCTCGGTACGCAGATGCGACAACTCAAGTGCATAGTGAGCATCGCGAGACTCCAGCGGTGTTGAGAAGGAGCGCTCCCGGGGGCGGGCTTGTTGGTCGAACGGATTTGCCGGAGGACCAATAGGTGAGAGGGGTGAGAGTGGTGACATGACGGGAGAGTTGCTGCCTGATTGAGAGCCGGGTGAGCCGGTTGTGACGGGAGACGAGTAGTTGGAGGAGAACACGCTGCTAGCATCGCTCGCGGTCCTGAACTTGGGTGGTAGATCGTTCAGCTTGACGACGAGTTCGTCTGTCGGAAGTTTGAGGTCTGGGCGACCGCCCTCAAGAGCTTCGGTGTGTTGGTCCAATCGCGCGAACCCTGCACAAAATTAGCTACGGGTCACATGTGAAGGTTGATATGACTGTCGAATATTGCGCAATGCAGGACCAATGAAAGGGTGGGCGACGTGGCACGAGGGAGATTGGACTTACCAGTCAGCACCGCGGCACCTGAGTGTTGTACGGCAGCGATGGTCGACTGCAGCGCAGCAGGCATGTGGTCCCAAAGGTCCTGTGGAAGGAACCAGTCGCGGAGGTGAGCCGGGTCATAACTGAATGCGTCTCCATCTTTGGGGCAGATAGCTCGTGGCGAGCCGAGATTTGAGGTGGAGCGGGAGAGGGATGAAGTAAAGCTTTGGCGGCTGGAGCTGCGCCGGGTGCGAGTCCGTCCAGGTGAAGGGTCGAGGTAGATAGGATTGGCAGACTGTAACGTAGCCATGGTGGTGGTGAAATGCGGTGAGGTGCGCAGTCGCTTTGCGTTGTTTGCTGCAGCTGCTCGAGGGAATGTCGAGGTGGGGTTGAGCTGCTTCAATAAGGGTGTGGACGTAAATTTGTTGGTGGTGTCAAAGGAGGGTGAGTGTGTAATTTGTAGAGTCAAGAGAGCGAGAAGGTTCCGGACAGGTGAAAGAGTGGATGTGGAGCAGTCGAGTAAAGGGATCGTGGTGGCAGCAGGAGATCGAGGGTCTTGGCACAAGTGTAAACACGAGTGGGTTCGGGGTGTGTGGAGACGGCAGGGGCTATAAGGCGTGGAGGTGAAATGTGGCTTATGGGATTCGAGCACTTTCCCATGCGCCTGACGTAGCTGCCTCGTCGAATAGAGGGTGGGCAAGCGCAGCGCAGTGCGCTGTGCGTTGAGGGAAGGGGTCTGGGGTTGGTCAGAGAGTGCTACTCATGCCGGGCGCAGCAGCCAACATTGGGACAGAAGTGCAACGGCGCGCGGACAATGAAAACGAGGCAAGGGTCCTCAGCCCAACGAGTCGGTTCTGACGCCCAGTTGAAGTCAGGCCGCTGCAGGTTTCGGCATTGCGACGAGGTTGCAGACATCCCAGATGCTGCATGAAGATCCAAAACGGGGAGCCCAGGTCGCAGCCATGCACACGGCACCGCGCCTCTTGGGGCCAGATCATGCAGGTATTGGTGACGGGCAAAGTAAGAAACACGCACTTACCAGCTTATACGTCACTGTTGGTCAAGTCTTGCGGGATTAGCCGGAACCGGCTTGGGCGATCACGATTGCTCGGTGCGCCGGAAGCAGCCAGCAATTGGGCCCGTCGCTATCTCTTGCAAGACGTCGCACGCAGTTGGCGCGATATTACCTGTGCGATGAGTTATTAGATTGCGCATGTTGATAAACCTTTGTGCGCGGTGCGGGGGTCTTTGAGCTTACCAGAAGAAAATGCTGTGGCTGTGCGTGGCTGTTTCGAGGTTCGGTACCAAACAAAGACAGGAAGCGACGAGAAGATTTCGCCGTGCAGCTCGTGTAACAGGAGAGGTCAGGTCAGGTAGTAGTGATTGTTGCGGCTTGTGTCTTTCTGGATACGCCATACCGCGCCCTTTTATATCAGATCGAACATCAGTCGCGACTCGTTCCCCACAAACTTGGGTCTTGGTGCGCTAAGTAATCGCTTGGTATTGTCATGAGATGTGGTCTGCTTGCTGTCATCAGCGCCAGCATCTCGCGTGAGCTATTCGGTCCGGCAAATCAATCGCTCAATGTCGCGGAAAGGATTGCGCTCACAGACACGCAGCGAACAAACGAAGATAGTTGTGTCGATTCTTTTGCAGCTGCTAGTACAAGTGCGACATGTACTCGACCAGGGTGCGTCCTAATCTCTCGTTAAAACATGTTGAGCACTTTGGACCTGCAGTCCATGCCCTCCCCCAACACATCGCATCCCGCACTTTGGCGCTGTCTGACTTCTATTCTCGTAAATCGCGCTCGCTGGCCCGCAACCGTGGTGGTGGTTGGGCAGCAAACAAACGCGCTCCTCGGATCACTCCAACCTATCGCGCACTCGGTCAGCCTGGTACAATGAACTGTGCTTTGTTTCCAACCTTTGAATGAGATGCAGCCCGGATGCTGTGTCGACCACCTCGCTGACCTCGCCCTTTTCCAGCTTGAATGCAGCTTCCTCGAATTCCTTTTGCATGTCGCCATGGCCAAAGAAGCCCCTGTCTGCGTTAGTCATCGACGAGCGAACAAGCTAGACATGATACTCACAGATCACCCCCCTTACGAGCGCTGCTGCAGTCTGACTCGGTCGTTGCCAGCTCGGACAGCGATTTGGCATTGCCTCCAGCGTCCCCTGCCTCGAATGCCTTGATCTGATCGTGATAGCCGTTGATCAACTGTCGCGCCTCCTCCTTGGAGCGTGTGATCTTGGGTTCCCGCCAGCTAGCCGGGCGCCTGCTGTCACGGTGCTTTACGAGAAGATGCGCGGCTCGAATCTTGTTCCCCGAATGTGAGAAGCTTGCCGGCGCGACGCCCTTTGTGCTATGATGTGCGGCCATGTATTCCTTGAGCTTGTCGGGGTCCGTGCCCGCTGGCGGCTCCCATCGCGAGTCTTTGGTCTCTGGGTGGAAGTAGTATGGCAGATTCTTCGTGTTGGAGCGGCGCACCTCCCAGCCTTCGGGAAGACCAGTGTCGTTGGAGGACTATTGAACTGTGAGCGGTGCTGTAACGGGTAGCGCACAGAGCTGCGGTAGGGCCTACCATAGCGGGTTATGAAGTGTCGCTGGTGTCAATGAGGCTCCCTAGGGTATCTGGACGTGGAGGCGACAGGCGCAAAGCTTGAGGGAGAGTTGTTGACACTGCTTTGAGGTTGCAGCGACGTTAGAAATCAACAGCTGCGGGCGAGGTGATCGGCGCATGCGGGGGCGTTCCGTAACTAAGGAAACAAAGCAGCACCCTTGAACCGGCCGACCGATGCGGCGTGGAAGAGGCCCGTGTCTTACTCACCCATCACACCTGCAGCCTTATTCTTCTCTCTTAAGATCCACAGACTACTGCACCTGCTCTCAGCTGTCTCTCACGTCTGGGCTGCCCACCTCTATTGCAACACACCACACAGCGAGAAGAAGAATCCTGCGCGTCAACACCAACATGTCCTCCCCAGCAGCAGAAACTGGCGGCTCTACCAAGAAGGAGCCCATCCTCTTCCGCTTCTGCTCAGACTGGTGAGTCGCCCGCGGATTTCCAGACATCGCGACTGACGCAAACAGCTCGAACCTCCTATTCCCTCGCGAAGACAAATCTGAGAACAAGCTGCTCTTCGCCTGCCGCACATGTTCCTTTACAGAAGAAGCGCCCTCGTCCTGCGTCATGCGCCACGACATCTCCTCGACCGTCGGCGCCACGGCCGGTGTGACGGCGGAGGTGGCACAAGATCCTACGGTTGGTCTCTCCCACTCCAGTTCGCAAGCCTCTCTTTCCGAGGAACTGCCGTGCTGCACCATGTGTGGCATGGACATTGTCTGCGTGGAGTGCGGTGAAGACCATGCCCCAGGCTTCGTCCTCGAAGCCGAGGATGAGTCACCGGCAGATCCTTAGGAAGAGCAGTACGAAGACTACGACGACGACGACATGGAGGATGACTCGTCATGAGCGCACTTGCGCTTCGTACGGTTGCTTGCCCGCTCTTGAGCCAGCTCGCTAACTGTACCTGTTGCGTTTAGTTGCCGCGCATCCAGAAGCAGTGCACGGAATGCGGCGAGAACGAGGCTGTCTACTTTCAGTCTCAGCAGCGGACCGCCGCAACTGGCATGGTAAGTCGCTGCACTCATAGCAACACTCAAGCAGGTCTAACGAACAACAGGCCCTCTACTACGTCTGCTGCGGATGTGGTAACGTCATGCGGACTGGTGACAAATGAGATCACGATTTATGAGACCGAGGCGGCATCGGGCTGGCGTTTGATATCTGGACATTTATTGCGTGGAGTTGTGGAAAATAACCATTTGATACCCGTTGGTATTGCACTGCGGCATATACGGATTTTACACTGTCCTTGCGCCCATAGACTCCTTGAAATGCATCATCATCCACATCCTACCCTCTCATACATGCATCGGCGCAAGTGACAGTATCTTAGACCACTCCTTCTGTCTCAACTCTGCCGCCACCACGCCACTGACTCTTGATCCGATCGGTTCGCCCGCCTTGTTGATCAGGACGCAGGCGTTGTCGTCGAACTTGACGACGCTTCCATCCGGCCGCTGCCATTTCTTCGCCGTCCGCACTACGACCGCGTGTCGCACATCGCCTCTCCGCACTTTGTTCGCTGCGCTGATGGAAACGCTGTTGCCAGTCTCAGGGCCGAAGTTTCGCTGCTTCTTGACGACTACCACTATGCGATCGCCTACGTCTTGTTAACCACCATTGTCCCTCCGCATGCTCCCAAGACACCCCACATACCAACTTTCGCCGGCCGCTTCGATCGCAGGACGTTGACGCACTCGACTATCGCAGCGCCGGAGTTGTCGATACAGTTGACGAGGGTCTAGATTGTGTTGCATGAGTGGCTGTCTCGCACTTTTCCGGCTTTCGGCGTGCGCACCTTCAGCTGAATCATCGTGGCCAACTGTGTTCGCGTCCTCGCGGAGTGTCTATCGTGCGCAACGCTATTTGCTGCGCTGTCTGCGCTGTCAATGGATGTACAGAAGTTTGCAGATGTCGTCGGCCCTTGCGCTGCAGCGCTTCTCCGCCCTCGGTGCCTTAGCGCCTTCGCTTGGACGCTCACCATTCACCTTTCACTCCAGCCGTCTGGTCTAGACAGGGGTCCTTCCAGCCGCAAGGACCCGTTAGCCTTGTCTATGGCTCCTCCGCTGACCGCGAGCGCTATTTGGGCCATTGTGTCTGCTGCCCCCGTGCGGCGCCGCTCTTTCCTCTGCCTTTCGTATTGTCTCTCATTCCTTCCTTTTTCGCGCGCCACGCTGCTATTGTCGTCGTTATTGAGGTCGGTGAAACGCATGGACACTCTCTACCACGTTACGGCATACGTCACCCCAGCCTCCTCGAATTGATTGCGCCAACGAACTCACACGCACCATCGGCGCGACCAACACTCGTCTGCACACAGAGACTCAACTCACGCTTTTGCGACAATTCGCGCGGCATGGCGCCTTCGAACGCGGAGAAAAGGGGGCTCACCCTGGAGAAACTGGCTTCGTATGACGACGTGATCACGGATGCGCTGGTCGACAAGGTACTGCCAAATCTGCGCAAAATCGCGACAATATGGGGAGCGGCGATTGAGGAGCAATTGAGCTAACCAATGCGCCGTACAGGTCTACTACTGGACGACTATCCGCAAGAACCGTGGCACGCGCTTTACAGCATCTCGAGGCCTGCAAGAGGAGGATATCGCTGGCATCATCCGTGAGCAAGTCATTTGGGACAAAGACCCGGTCGAGGCCGTGCAGCAGTTGCTAGATCTGCCGGGGTTGCGCAAGTACTGCGCCAGTTTGAAGGATGAGAAGGATCAGGAGCAGTTCAGGCGACATCTTCGGAGATACGTCAACATCTACATGCCAGACTGCCCGTTCGAGGTCACCACAACGAATCGCTATACAATCACGGAACATGAGGCTTCAATCACCGCCAGACGCGACATCAATCCCCGCGAGGAGATCAAGTATCTCACCGGAGTCCAGGTGGCGATGACAGAAGAGCAGGAAAAGACTTTGGAGTTGGCGCGTAAGGACTTCAGTCTCGTCATTTCAAGCCGGAAGAAGACACGCTCACTGTTTCTTGGACCTGCCCGATTTGCGAATCACGACTGCGACGCAAACGCCAGACTGTCTACAAAGGGCTACGATGGCATGCAGATCGTAGCAGTCAAGCCAATCAACGAGGGAGATGAGATTACAGTCTCGTATGGCGATGATTACTTTGGCGACAACAACGAAGAATGTCTCTGTCACACGTGTGAAGACCGGCAACAGAATGGATGGGCGCCCATGAGGCGGGTTGTCGAAAGCGAGGATGACGAGGAAGAGGACGAGGACGAAAGCCATACAGCCCCCATTGAGACAGCCCCGAGTCAAAAACGAAGACGTGGCGATGAAGACGCTTCCAATGACCCTACACCAACCTACAAACGAGCTCGGGTTGAAACGAAGACGTCACCCACTAAGCACCGCACTTCAAGCCATCTACGAGAGGCGACTTTGAAGAAAGTACACAGCACATCTTCACTCGCGCGAGAATTGCCGGTATCAAGTATCGAGGATCCATCTGCCAACCTCAACAACGCACCTCCGCACATTTCTAGGGAGATTCGCAACCAGCAGCGCGACGGGCTTCTCACAGTGAGCCTGGATGAAACTAGCTCATCGCGCGATTCATCCCCGCAGTCGCCAGCAACGGCTGCGTCTCCGAAATCATCACAATCGACGGATGCCACATCGATTGACGAGGAGCATCACGCAGACAGCTCGGCGAAGGTCAGGGTTGATCCAGAGATCATTCACAAAAACCCGACTCTGGGAGTGGCCACGATGAAGGAGGAAGTCACAACAACAACGGTAAACGCCCCGTGGCCCTCTCCGCCTGCAGAAGACGACAACATGTCAGATCTTAGCGAACTCTCCGACAGCATGGAATTTGACAGTGATAATGAACAGATCGTCAAGCGCAAATATCGCCCAACACTGCGCACCACTCGCTCCAAGTCGCGTTACGAGGTACACAACCGCGTCGGCACGCCTGTTTCGAATGCGATGGAGCACGATGGAGAGTTTGTTGCGAACAAGCGCAGACCCGGCGACTACATGACGAGCAGCTCGCTACTGTCAGCCAAATTCAGCAAGTGGGTAGAGTGTCAGACGTGCGAGGTCCAATTTGTCCAGCAAGACGGTTACAACACTCGCAAAGAGTGTCCGCGGTGTGAACGACATTCGAAGCTATATGGCTATCCTTGGCCAAAGACAGAAAGAGAAGGCAAGCATGACAAGGAGGAGCGCATCACCGATCACCGCACCGTACATCGATTTGTGGATCCGGATGAAGAGCGCGAGTTGAAGCGCAACAAGACGAAGAAGATGATGAAGGAGACTATTCGGGAGCGATTCAGCACGCCAAGGAGTGGCAGAGATACCATGAGCGCGAGTGTGGAAGTCGACAGTGGCAGGCGGCGAAGACGAGTCCGAAAGACGATGTAGAATGTCGATCTTTCGCTGAACGACGTCTCGAGGCTTGAGCGACCGATGAAGAACAGGCCGCATGCAGTATACGTTTTTCCTCAACAGGTCTACACTTACACGGCGTAATTGGTCAGGGGCGCATAGCTAGCCATGGGGGCATCGCATTGGGGAGCATGCGCGATGGCGTTCATACAGGCTTGGGGCAGCATTTCCGGTGGTCTGGCATTGGCGCAGCATGCGTCGAAGGTTGACCTCGACGCTTATCTTGTGTACTTGGAGTTCAACACTTTTCAGGGTTTATGTACTATATGATCGACGAGGCATGAGAGACGGTGGTTCGACCATGGTAATGCAATTCTAGCAATTCTAAGTAGTGACTTTCATGATTTACGTAGCCCCAAATCAAGCAGTTTCGTTTATGATCCTTCCTCAAGCTCACATAGCTAGCTACTGCTACTAAACTCATCGAAGGCACGAGCCAACTTGGCCCTGGGGCAATCACGTCTTTTCCCAATGTTGCCATTCCTGAGATTGTGCAACAATTCTCTCTCATTCCTCTGATGATGGATACATCGGCCACTCAGCCAGCTCTTGCGCAGGGCGTTGGTGTACGATTCGGTGGCGTTCGATAGATTCATCCATCGCTTCGTTGCGACTCCAGGTTGCAGAACATGATGGAATCTCCGGTGTGACGAGCAGGCGTTTATGCATGATACGATAGCGGGTCGTAGACCTGATTTCGACTGGCCCAACTGCTCCCGGAGGAAGGTCCTGATGTCGAAAAAGCTCTAGGAGTCTCCGCAGCTCCAAGATCTGCTTCGTCCGTGATTATGCGTAACCACCAGTCCGCACCACCCATCCAATCCACCAGCAACCACGGCGCCTCAACAAACCATTCCTCGTCTCCAGCACCCATCGACCTTCCCATGACCCAATCTCCCCACCCCTCACCAAGGCATCGCATCCGGCCCACTATGCTCCCTCGCAACCCATCCCCTCCCCTCCTCCCTCATCTCCTCTCCCTCCCCATACCCCCTCCCATGCCCATCGCCCCACCTCCTCTTCACCCGCCGCAGCACCACCCTCCCAACCCCCCACACACTCCCGGCGATAACAGTGCCCATAATCCCCGTCGGCGCAAGCACGAACCCCGCCCCACTGACCACCGTGCCGAACGCGCCCGCCCCAATCGTCGCGATCAGCGACCCAATGGCCACGTATTTGGCATACCGGACGAGGCGCCAGAAGACGAAGATAAGCGACGAGCGGATGGCGCGCAGGAAGATGCGTGTGCGGCGCGAGGAGACGGCGCCCGGGGCGGATTTGGGGTCGTAAAGGTAGCGCAGGTTGCGTTTGGTGGTGGCAAGGGCGGTGCGCGAGTGCGTGTCTATGAGGGTTTCCTCGGATGTGGGGGTGGCGGTAGGCATGGTGTATTGAGCTGGGGCGAGTAGCGATTTTGCGTTGTGGTGGAGTGTGGAGAGTGTGGGTTGATGTTGATGGGTGACGTCATGTAATACTTTTGTCCAGCGTCGGGATGCGAGAGCTTCTGGGGAGAAAGGGGGAGGGGAGGATATGTTTGGATATTGATTTGTCGAATGTGTGGATGGAGAAGGAGTAAGTGCTGTGGCAAGACGACTATAATTATGCTTGGATGGGGAGTCTTTTCGGCCCCGCTAGCTCAGGTACACGGAGCTACAGATTTATGCCAGAGGCTCGAGTAAAGATTTAGCGGACGATCTGTATGACATCTTCGTAGCCCTACTATAAAATCTCGCTATGTCATGATCGGGTTTAGAAAAATATCAGGAAGAACATGAGTCATTAGACTGTCATCTAGCCACTCATACACTGCTAATCATACACTATTCCCATCAAATCCTTACCACCGATTAAACCCACCAAATGCAGAACTGAACTGGTCCGCATACTGACTCGTCACATAGCACTCACTCGCCTCCGCCTTCTCCTGCGCCTTCGGGAGCCACTCCCTAATCTTCTCTTCTCTATTATGATTACTCGGATGCGTACTCAGTATCTGCGGCGGTCCTCGTTGCCCTGTCTTTTCCATGCGGTTCCAGAACTCCATGGCTGCTTCAGGCCTGTAACATCCTTGGGCCATCATCATGAGTCCGATGTAGTCGGCTTCGGCTTCGTGCTTGCGAGAGGCGGGCATGGATAGGAAGAGGTCGATGAGCATTTTGCCGGAGTAGAAGGAGACATCGAACATGGCGAGGGCGAGGATGCCAATGAGGACGATGGGGGCTTGAGACATGCGTTCGCTGTTTATGGGGTCAGCATGTGAGATCCAAGAGCGGAGGGTGCGGGAACGAACGCTGTGTGATGCGCCACCACATGCGCTATTTCATGCCCCAGTACTGCGGCAATGCCGTCCTCATTTTGACACAGTGGTAGTATGCCAGTGAAGACAAAGACCTTCCCACCAGGCGCAACAAAAGCATTCTGCTCCGGCGAGTCGATAACATGGACCTCCCAATCCATGCCCTTCAACCCTTCACCCTCCGCATACGGCAGTAGTCTCTCTAGCACCTTCTTGACTTGTCGTACCCTTGCATCATACTCGGGCAAGAATCGTCCCCTGTATTCTTCCTTTACTTGCTCTACCGTCGATGCGCCCAGAGTTTCTTCCAGCGCCGGCGAGATTATGTTGAACCGCCTCCGTCCAGATACAGGGACTTCCTCGAGATTGTATACGTAGACGCCACCCGCGCCCGCTGTTATGAGACCAACATCGCGGTAAAAGGTGGGACGCGCTGCCCAGCGGTAGAAAAGGCCAGAGAGGCCGCCGGACGGCGAGCCGAAGCCTTTATATTGCGGGCCGCGACCGAAGCGCTGTTGTTGGTATGTGCGGAAGGGTACGTTGTTACAGAAGAAATTTGGGGATGCTTGAGTTGGACGTAATGGTGCTTGGAATGCCCGGAAGGTCGGTCGTATTCGAAACATGGTGTTGTTGGCGTGGGGAAGACGGACGGTTGGAAGCCTGGTGGGAAGTTCGCGGAGGTGCCAAGACCGACGATGCTCACATCTCGAAACTCACTCACGGCGATTCAATCGCATGATTAGCGTGATCTTATGACGCCTGAATCTGACCCATACTCATCTGGTTCATAAGTTCACCCCGAGTGTCACACTATGAACAACAGCATCTCAGAGGTGGTCGTGTCGAAATAGACAATGCTGTGTGGCTTTGTGTCGTCCCTCCAGTTCGGCCAACGAAGCTCCGAGTTGGACGACAAGTGCGGCCGAGGCTGCAGCCTACCCTCGACGTCCTTCATGACAGCACTGCCTTGTGCACTACCTCCCGCGTGGGATTGTTTGTCTTTTGAGAAGTCTGCGACTGTAATCATTCTTCTCTACTTCTAGGCCACCTGCTTCCCTCGCTAGCATATTGATGGACATGTTGACCCCACTCAAACGGTGATGGTTTGGCGGGCAGCATGACATTGCCATACCAAAAACACCCCACACCGACCACTTACCGGCACCTTCTAGAGGAGACATTTGTGTACGTTGCATGGAGCTTCAGCTGCGAACACTTGACGACCGACCGAAGAACGGGCTGGAATTCAAGAATGGCGGAACGTCCTGCATCGCCATCATCGCCAAGTGAACAATCGACGATTCAAGTCCCCTTTGTATTCAGTTCAACCGAATTTTTCAACTTTCGACAGCAGGTTTGGGTGCCCCAAGTAGCGTTAGCGCCCCTCGTTAACCATTGGTGCTTCCCACGACCTGTCTGCAAGCGGCCGACTTTGAGATCGTCAAAAACCGAACTGCGACGTGCAAATCAGATCATTCCCTGCACTGTCGAGCCCGGATCAGTCAAAAGAAGCCCAGGACGCTGATTGACTGCCGAAACACCGATTACGTGCCGACCTAGACCGGCCTTGCGCTTGTTTGAGTTATTTCTGATGAACAGGTGAACCAAGTCACCGGAGCTGCGGGAACAGGCTCCCGGAAAGTCTGCCACAGGATGTCTGCGACGCAATGCTTGGCACACTCAAGATTGGCATGAGGTACCTATGGGTGACCGACATTGTGTCGATCAGAGTGATACGGAAGCAAAGGATGACGCTATTCGGAACATGGATGTTATCTGTCACTCTGATTCCAAAACAAGCAATGGAGCTACTAGATAGGCCCCTGAAATGCGTAGACTTCGCCTTGTCTTTACCGAAGGTCAGATGTGCTTCCAGTGTGCCCGCAGCTATCATCTAGAGACATGGGAGAATGACCAATGTCCCGCCTTCAACACATAACGTTCTTCTGTGCGTTCCGGGAGTCGGTTTAATTCTGGCACCGTTGCAAAGGTTCCGCCTTAGAAAAACTCTGCACTACACTGTCAAGATTCCGCCCAGACCGAACTACTCATATTAGAAGCTACGG